>Ga0113563_10000642_pt1 | contig 17517 bp, 15 predicted proteins | sample Mud3Dept3metaG_FD_80117 | JGI IMG/M metagenome (GOLD analysis project Ga0113563, IMG submission 80117) | Freshwater wetland microbial communities from Ohio, USA, analyzing the effect of biotic and abiotic controls - Mud 3 Core 4 Depth 3... | ecosystem: Environmental > Aquatic > Freshwater >...
ACGTCGAGAACGATGGTTTCAAAGGTCTTGCCGGCGCGCCGGATGGTCTCGTTGCCGACCTTAGTATATATGGTCTCCTGAACCCGGGCGTCGCGCCCGTCAAAGATCGGGTAGGACTTTGACCCAAGCTTGCTGCCGGCGAAATCCGCCACCAAGTGCGGATAATAGAGGGTGTTAGCCAGAACCACATCCGGCGGGAGAGGAACGGCCTGCTCCTGGCTCACTCCGCTTCCGGAAACGAACGCCTGCCCGCCCGCGATGCGGATTTTGGAGGACAGCCGCATTTCTCCCTGCTCGATCGTGCTGTCATGGTAGGTGAAACGGCCTGTGGCAGGATCGATGTGATACGTCAGGTTGAGCCTGCTTTCCGCTTTGCTTCCCAGTGCAGCGACGCGCAATAGCATCTCGTGCCTCAACAGGATCATGTTTTTGCCGTCCTGAAGGAGCGGCGAGGTCGTGAACTTGCTGTAGCCGCACACCGTCCCATTCATTTCGATCGCGAAATAGTGCTCCTTGGGGAGCGGTTCGGCGCCTGCAGCCGGCCAAGCCAGCATCAGCAATAACGGCGCCACAAAAACTATTCTGCTTGCTTTCATTGGAAGCCTCCCTCCGGCATCACGCCGGACAATGCCCATTCCGCCTCCTGACAAAGCCGATTCATAAAGACGCCTCACTTTTTTGCTTCACGCGGACAGCCACCTGCATGAGTCCGTAATAGGCAGCCAGCACAATGAGGAAGATACAGAACTGCAGATACCACGGCCCTTCTGCCAGCCAGCGGGCGGCCGCGATTCCCGGGGCGCCGATCCAGTCCCAGCGATCGATATTCAGGGCAAAGGTCGGTATGATAGCGAGCGCAATGAAGGCAAGGACGCCCACGGTCAGCGCGGACCGGCCGAATCGCCAGGAAACGATGTACCAGCAGGCGACCAGGGGGAGTGAAACAGCGCAGGTCAGATTGGCCAGCGCCCTGTAAAAAGGATACTCCCAACTGGACTCCCAGGCCCACCAGTTGAACAGCAATAGAATGAGCCAGTAGACAAATGCGGCCGCGAGAGCGAGGCCGAATTTTGTACGTACGATCTCGCGGTCGGTCACCGGCAGCATGCGCAGGAGCGCGTACGACTCCTGCTTTTCGCTCCACAGGACCGAACTGCTGAGCCACAAGGGAACCCAGAACGCCAACATGGAGATGATTCCTCCCTTGCCCTTCAGCAGGGCGGGCCATGCAGGCGCGCAAAACGTTACCAGGTGAGTGAAGTAAAAAAAGGATGTCTTGCGGGCAATGGCGAACATGTCACTCTCCTTTCAGCATCGCGATGAGGATCTCGTCGAGGCGGGCGTTTTCCACTTTGACGTCGCCGGCGGCAATTCCGGCGGCCAGTTGTTCGCGTACGGCGGAAAAGTCCCTTATGAGTCCCGAACTGCCGAAGGGTTGCACGCGCACGTCGGTGAATTGGCGGATCAGGTCGGGACTGAGAGCCCCTTCCCGGAAATGAACCCGTTTCCACCGGGCCAGCAGCTCGTCCTTCTCGGACCGAAACACCAGTTTCCCTTCGTCCAGGAAGTTGACGTACTCGGCGATCTCCTCGAGTCCATCGGTGATGTGCGATGCCACAACGACGGTCCGCTCCCCATCGGAGACGAACTGCCGCAGGCGGTCGAGGATCGTGCGGCGCAACACAATGTCCAGGCCCGCCGTCGGCTCGTCGAGTATGAGAAGATCAGCTTCGTGTGACAGCGCGAGGGCGATCGAAAACAGCGTCTTTTGCCCCCTGGACAGGTGTTTGACCGGTTTTTCCCGGCTGATCTTAAATTCGTCGAGGATCCGGTAAAATGCGCCGCCGTCCCAGCGCTCGAAGAAGGGTGCAGCGAAACGAGCATTGAACCCTACGGACCTGTCGGCGTAAAAACTCGGTTCCTGGGGGACATATCCGATCCGGTTCTTGATCTCTCTTTCCCGGTCGTCATAGCTCAGGCCGAAGACCCGGACAGCTCCGGTACTCGCCGGGATCTGATGCGCCAGCAGCTTCATCAAAGTGGTCTTGCCGGCCCCAATGGGCCCGAAGAAGGCCACGATGCAGCCTCCCGGAATTTCGAGGGAAATATCCCCCAGTGTAAAGTCGTGGTACCGCTTGGTGAGGCTGGCTGCTTCCAGAATGGCGTTCATTTCAGTCCCTCCTGAATCTGCCGAATCAGCCGCACAACGTCGTCGGCCGAGATGCCAAATTTTTTACCGGTGCCGAGAATCTTCTCGAGTTCAGTCCGGAATTCATCGAGCTTGCCGCTTCGCAGGTGCTCGCGGTTGATTTCGGTTACGAACGATCCCATGCCCGCACGCGTGTAAATGTACCCTTCGTTCTCCAGGTCCAGATAGGCGCGCTTGATGGTAATCGCGCTGATCTTGAGCGCCTCGGCGAGCTCACGGATCGAGGGCAACTTGTCATTTGGCCTGAGGTCACCCGCCGCAATGGCGTTCTTTATCTGGTCGGTGACCTGCTTGTACATCGGATCCGGATTGCTTGGCGAAAGCGCGATAAACAATCTAGCCTCCTTCTCTATATAGCATACACAATATACACAGTATTATATCAATACTCTGTTGTCAAGCTTTTTTTACAAGTATTTCGCGAGGTGGCAGCGAGCTGCCGCACTCCAAGGGTTGGTTTTGGACGGGAAACAGCGGGCGACATTGGGGATGCGCTGGCCGATGTCGACTGCAACGTCGGCCTGATGCTCGACGCCCTTGATCGCCTGGGTGTCGCGGGCAACACGATCTTCATCTGGTGCGCGGACAATGGGGCGGAACAGCGGCGGCCCTGGCGAGGCTCGGCGGGCCCCTGGAGCGGGTTCTACAACATCGTCATGGAAGGTGGGATCCGGACTCCGTGCATCATACGCTGGCCCGGCCGTATTCCCGCGGGACTGGTGTCGAATGAGATCGTCCACCAGGTCGATTTTTTTTCGACGCTGGCGGCGGCGCTCGGCGCCGACATTGTGCCGAAGGACCGCGCCAAAGTTAGATAATATTCAGCCCGCTCAGGCCGGAAATGGCGTCCCGGATCGGGGATGTGGGCGGTGATGCGGCGAATCCACGCCAGTGGATCGAGTACCGGACCAGAGGCGCCGATGCGCGCATCCCGCGGTGTTTCCAAGGCCGGGCTGCCGTCATCGAGTTTCCGCAGGCCGTCCATGGCCGGGATGCGCCGGCTGCTGTTCTACCTGCTTTCCCCTTGCATGATGGTTCGCACACCCCTGCAATTCGCTCAAAGTTGCTGTAAGGTAAAAAAGAGTGGTGACGACCGAACCGGGTGAGATCACCAGAATGCTGTCCGAAGCGCGCCTCGGCGACGAGCAGGCGTTGCAGCAGCTCATTCCCGTCGTATACCAGGAGTTGCGCCGTCTCGCGGCATACTACATGCAGCAGGAGCGGCCGGAGCATACGCTGCAGGCGACCGAGCTGGTACACGAAGCTTACCTGCGGCTGGTGGACCGGGAAGCGCCCGACTGGCGGGACCGCGCGCATTTTTTCGCCGTGGCCGCCAAGGTCATGCGCAACCTCCTCGTCGACCACGCCCGGGCGCGCCGGCGAGCCAAGCGGCGCGGCGGACTCACCTTCCCTCTCGATGAAGCGCTCACCCTGGCCGCAGTCGAAAGCGAGGAGCTGCTGGCGATCGAGAATGCCCTGGGGCAGCTTTCGACGATCGACCCGCGCCAGGGCCGCATCGTCGAGCTCCGCTATTTTGGCGGCCTGAGCGTAGAAGAGGTTGCCGCCGTACTGCATATCTCAGGACCCACGGTGAAGAGGGAATGGCGCATGGCCAAGGCCTGGCTCCGGGCGCAGCTGGGGGTTGCATCATGACCAATCCGCGCTGGGAGCGATTGAAGGAGGTTTTTGCCGAAGCCGTGGAAAAGGAAGGAGAGGAGCGCGAGCGATTCCTCTCCGCCGCGTGCGCAGGCGATCCCGGGCTGCTCGAGGAAGTGCAGGCGCTGCTTGCCGGTGACGAGCAAGCCGATGGCTTCCTTTCCAATCCAGTGGTAAGTTTGCGCGGCGGGGAGGCGTCACCGCCGCTGTTTGCTCCCGGGCAGATCATCGCCGGCCGTTTCCGGACGAGGCGCTTCATCGGCCGCGGCGGCATGGGGGAGGTCTATGAAGCCGAGGACCTGGTGCTCGCTGAAAAGGTGGCCCTCAAAACCATCCGCCCAATCTCCGCGGCCGGGCACGGGATCGAACATCTCAAGCAGGAAATCCATGCGGCGCGACGGGTGACCCACCCGAATGTCTGCCGGACTTTCGACATCGCCGAGCACGGCGATCCCCCCGTAACGCTGGCAACCGCGGCACCGGCGCGGGGAGGGGGAGGGGGGAGCGACGTCGCGCCCCGCTCCCCCTCCCTGTTTTCACCTCCAGCGCCCCCATTCCCGGACGCTAAAGCCGCTTACCGCCTGCAAATCGGGATATTTCCCGATCCCTCCCAACTCATTTACCCCATCTTCACCCGGCTCCTCCAAAGCAATTGCCTATCGTTTACCGAATTCCCGCCGAGGCCCCAGCAGGGGCAGATGACAGGCATGCATCGGACATCGCATTCTTGCGCACTCTCTAGCCTCTGTTTTCTGCCAGATATCCCAGGAGCCCCTCCGAGAATCAAGAGGCATCGCGCCATGGGACTTGTGCCACGAGCGCAGGGCGCGTGAGGAGGCGGCGATGCCGATATGCTTCGTCGACGACGAGCAACGCCGCGCGTCTCATGCCGTAATATGAAATCGGCTGCGTTGCCGCCTGAGAGCGCCAAGGTTGCCCTAAGCAACCAGAGAAAATCGAATCTTCGAGACCTGACACCTGTTCTCGCCATTGTCGCCGGCAGGCGGCGACAGCCCATACTCGGCTAGACTGCCGCCTGCGTTTCTCATTCTGCCGCTATTGCTCGAAAGTGATCTCGATCCGTCGCGATTGCATCGTCCCGGTGAAGGGCTGTGGGAACATTGCCCTGCCGTCCGGCAAGAAGTACTGTGCGGTCATCAACCCTGTATATTCGTTGTCGGAGATCGGAGTGATCGTTCCCCAGAACCTCGCCCAGCCGAACAAGCTCCCGTTCTCATCAAAAATCGTCCTCACGGCTGTAAATCCGTACCTGTTCTTGCCGATTCGCACCCAGTTGCCGTGTCCCGACGAAGTAGTACCCAGCCAGCCGCTCGGATTCAAAGGGTTCGGCATCTTGCTGACTGCCGGGATTGTGCAAAGAAACGTCCCTGCGTCGCCTTGCCTCTGAGCGTCTGAGGTGAAGGTATCGAGCGACGGTGTGGATCCCAGACCACTGATCGAGACTAACCCGTACCAGGCCCCTTCCATCGAGTAGACGGGTCCGGTCTGCTGAGCGGCGGATGCGCCGATGCCGGCGATGATGAGCGCGGCCAGGATGGCGAAGGTCAATCGCGCCTTTCTGCTCGTCATGCTGCACATTTTTCTGGTCTTCATGCTACGCCTCCTAAGTCGTACACAATTTTGTTCGGTTTCGTTTCGAGCAACCTTCAGTTGCTCTCACTGCCTAATGGGCAAAACGGCGGCAAATATCTGAGCGGGGTCGTTTATTTCTGCGGATGTCTGTCGGAGCGGGAAAACCCCGGCAAGACCAGCGCTCAGGGGCCGAGAGTGACGGGCCTGGTGTTTGAAGAGGGTGTATAATGCGAGCCATCTTGACCTAGTTGCATTCTGTCTGTCTCAGTTAAAGGAGGTGCCGTGGCGAGACCGTCCCCGCACGAAGTTACGCGGCTGCTTCAAGCCTGGTCCGGTGGGGACCGCGCGGCGCTTGACCGACTCATTCCTATGGTCCATGACGAGTTGCACCGGCTGGCGCACCGGTATATGAAGCGCGAGCGTGCGGGCCACATCCTTCAGACCACAGCCCTGGTGAACGAGGCCTATCTCCAGCTCATTGACGCAGACAAGGTAAAGTGGCAGGACCGGACTCACTTCTTCGCCATCGCTGCCAGACTGATGCGGCAGATCCTGGTTCACAGTGCGCGCTCGCGCGATGCGAAAAAGCGGGAGGGCAAAATCCGCCAGGTATCGCTTGATGAATCTGCCGTTTTTGTGTCCAAGCCGGATGCGGATTTAGTCGAACTCGACGATGCGCTCACGGCGCTCGCAGAAATCGATGCAAGAAAGGCGAAAGTGGTTGAGCTGCGCTTCTTCGGCGGTATGACTCTCGAGGAGGCGGCGGAGGTGTTGAAGATTTCGGCCGACACGGTGTGGCATGACTGGGATTTGGCAAAGACATGGCTCTACCGGGAAATGAGCCACAGAGCGAATCGATGAAGCCGGAACGCTGGCACGAGATCGAGCGGCTGTATCATCTGGCCCGAAAACGGGAACCCCAAGAGAGAGCGGCCTTCCTCGAGAAAGCCTGTGCCGGCAATGAGTCTTTGCGGAAAGAAGTCGAGTCCCTCCTTGCCTGCCGCCCCAAAGCGGAGAATTTCATGGAGTCTTCGGCCCGGGAGGCGGCTGTCAGGATTCTCGCCGAGGATATCCCGGCCGAGCTCTCACGAGACGATGCCGCCCGCATCCACGAGCCCACAGGCCATGCCGGCTTGCGGCGAGACAAGCAGCGAGTATTTCCGCCGTGGTGGATGTTGCTCCTCTCTGTGCCGTTCGTGGCCTGCGCAGGTTTTCTTTATTTTCGGATCTTATTCGGGCCTGAGCCGGTAGGCTGGAGTTTACAACCAAGTGGAAGAGCTGGTTCGGAAACCTTTTATCTGGTAACGAGTGTGCGTCCGCAATCCGCAGCGGCGCATGCCGGATTCCAGACTGGCGATCTCATCCTCGCAAAGGATCTGGACCAATTTCTCACCCATTCGTATGCAACAGACCAATATCAATTCCAAGTCGAACGCCACAGCGAAGGCAGGGGATTGACGCTCACGCTCAAGCGGAAAGGACGGGACTATTGGGTGCGTTACGAAGGAGTCCGCGCCCTGCTGCTGGGTGTCACCTCGGTGCTCTATTTGGTTCTCGCAGGAATCCTCGTTGTTGCGCGGCCCCAGGATACTCAAGCCCGCTGGGGTGCACTTCTTCTCGCTCAGCTTGGCATACCAATCCTGGCGCTGGCGCAGGGATCCAATTATTCTCTGGGATTCATTGAATCCGCGCACGCTCTCCGCACTCTCCCTGTACTGCTTGGGGTGGCAATACTTGTAGGAATGTCGATTTCCGTGACATTCCCGGCCGGAGCCTTTGGTTTCCTCGCAGGTTTTCCCCAGACTCCATTTACACTCCGCCGCGCATGGTCGTTGATTTGGGCGCCGGCAATGGTGGTGACAATCCCAATCAACCTGAACATGTTTTGGCTTCCTGTCTATGCAGGAGCGAACGGCCCTGTAGTACCTGCATGGCTGATCGTGCCGGGCTGGGTACTCGGTGCGAGCTATCTCGCCGCAAGCATCATCCTCCTGATGCGCAACTATCACAGGATCGAGGGACGCAACGAGCGGCGGCGCCTGCGAATGGTGGTAGCGGGCTTCGGCGTAACCGTCTTCGCCATGGCCGTCGCGATGGTTTTCGGAATCCCTTGGGGGCCTATCGAGCGATTCCGTTCTGCATATTTTGCTGGTTTCGATTCCGTGCGGCCCTTGTTGCTTGCTGCTGCGCCGATCTGCACCACCTACGCGATCCTGCGCCACAGAATGTTCGACATTCACTTGATGGTTCGGCTCGGGCTGCGGTATGCGGCCGCGCGAGGGCTGCTTCTTTCCATAGTTCCGGCGATCGGCCTGATGCTCGTGCTTGACCTGCTGAACCATGGCAATCAGCCTTTGACTGAAATCACCCGGCGTCGAGGACTACTTTATATGACGATAGCATTGGGCGCATTCCTATTACATGCCCGGCAAAAAGTCTGGTTGAACGCGCTGGACAGGCGCTTTTTCCGCGATCAGTATGATGCGCAGCAAATTCTCAGCGCGGTCGTAGACAATATCCGCCGGGCAGGGACATTTGACCGGGCGGCGTCCCACGTGGTATCTCAGATCCAAGGAGCCCTGCATCCTGAGTTTGCGAGCCTCATGGTACGCGAACCCGGCGCTGCGGCCTACCGTGCGACGGCTTCGACCGGTGGCGTACCGCCGCCAATCCCTGCTCATTCCAAGCTGATCGCTCTGATGCGGCTATTGGACAAACCCCTTGAGAATTCACAGAGTCAGCCTGGCTGGCTGCGGCAGCAACTGCCCCATGAGGAAGCGGAGTACCTGCAACGGGCTCGGGTCGAGTGGCTTTTTCCGGTCATGCTGGGTGAGACCGGCGCCGATGCCATCCTGGTGCTTGGTCCCAAACGATCCGAGGAACCGTATTCTCGGGAAGACCGGGATTTGCTCCGTGCGATTACTGGCAGCCTCGCGCTGCTTCTGGAGCGGCCTTCCGGGCCTGCGACAGCTTCGGTCGGATTTGCAGAATGCCCTGAGTGCGGCACTTGTTACGATTCCGGGCTCGCGCTATGTGAAACGGACGGTGCAAAGCTGTCGCTGTTTCCGTACTCACGATGTCTAGCACAGCGTTACTGGTTCGAGCGGAGACTGGGCCGTGGCGGAATGGGAAGCGTCTATCAGGCGCGCGACAGAGAACTGGATCGGGGCGTTGCTGTAAAGGTGATTCGCTCCGACCGGATGGGAGATACGGAGGCGGTCGCTCGTTTCCGGCGGGAAGCCAAAGCCGCGGCCGGATTCTCGCATCCAAATGTTGTCACAATCCATGACTTTGGCGTGGCGGAAGACAACCGGGCTTATCTGGTGATGGAGCTGCTGAGCGGCCGCAGCCTGCGTGAGGAATTGCTCCAGTGCAAGCGCCTCGAATCAAAACGCGTTCTGGAGATTTTGAGTGGTGTCGGCTCAGCTGTTGCTGCAGCGCATGAGCGGATGCTGCTTCACAGGGATCTCAAACCCGAAAACATCTTCCTGTCGCGGTCGGGAGAGATGGAGGTAGCCAAAATCCTGGATTTCGGCCTGGCAAAGATGATAACACCGGCTGGGGTGATGGAGAGCTTGCCGGGCACGGCGCCTGGTATGCTGATTGGAACCCTTGCTTATATGTCCCCGGAGCAGATTCGGGGCGGAGCCCCGATGGAGAGTTGGGATCTCTGGTCCCTGGCCGTCGTAGCATTCGAGATGCTCACCGGAGTTCATCCGTTCGGCACATTGACGGACTGGCGGAGGGTGCTGACTGAAGGACATTTCCCGCCGCCAGATGCCAATGCTCCGGCGTTAACTACTTCGCTAAAAGAGTTCTTCGAATGCACTCTGGATGTCGATCGCTCGCGCCGCCCCGGATCCGCGCGCCAATTCATTGTTGGCCTCCAGGCTGCCCTATGTGCCTGAACCGGATTCGCGGCTGCCCTCACTTTCCCGGAACGGCTATCATGAAGGAAAGCCGGTCGGCGCCGATGGATAAGTAGGATTGGCTGCTTTTCTCGCCGCTCCCCCTGTGGGCTGCCTCACTTCAGCCGACTTCTCCAGCTGCTGATAAAAAGTGGTATGTCAACTTCGAGGCCGAATCCGTGGCCATCCATGTGATTTTACAACGAAAGCGCTTCACTGGGTACGGCTTTTGGGTGCTCCCCTGCTCATTGCAGTTCTGTTGTTGGAACAGGCGACAAGATTCGCGACTTGTGGGTGCAACTCGATGAGCGGTAAGTTCCGAGTCGGCGAGTGGTTGGAAAGCGTGGATACCCATCATTCTCTATATCTCGGATGGGTTTCCAAAATCATCCCCACAATCATCCATATTCTTCCATTTCTCGTACACCCTGAAGAAAATCTGGCTCAAATCCGCGGACGCGCCGTTGCTGTTTCTCAATTCTGTGGATCAATATAGGGACGAGGCCTGTCCGCAATGCGCCGGGTGCCCCATCGTCGCTCATCCCGGTGCAGAGGCTCCAGCAGCAAGCGGCCGAACACTTCCATGACTGCATCTGAGCTAACGATGCTCGCGCGAGGCGATGCCGGAGCACCGTGCGCAGTTGGCGAGGGATTGCCCGGAACTTATTTCCTGCAAGTCACGTCTTAGCTGAAGAAACGCACAGGGTGTGTTGACGGCGGAATCGCAGCCTGTTCAACGACACCGGAACCTTTCTCGACGGCACTGGCCGTAAGAAGGGAGCGGGCCATGCGAGACTGGGAGAAATGGGTTCTGGAATCTCTAAACCTTCCTGAGATGGCGGGCCACCAAAGGAAGATCGTGACGGAGCTGGCGTCTTACCTTGAGAGCATCTGGAGGGAAGCCCGGGCGCGGGGCGCCAACGAAAAGGAGGCTGACGCGCTTGTGTGCGCAGCTTGGGCAGATCGCCGGAAGGCGGTGACGGAGTTCGGGAGTGGACGCAGCGGAAGAAAAGGCCGCCGCTCGCCACTGCTTGCCGATCTCCCGCGGGACCTGCGCCTCGCAGTGCGTACGCTTGTCAGGCGCCCACTGTTCACTGCAGTCGTCGTCCTGGTCCTCGCTCTCGGCATCGGCGCCACCACGGCCATATTCACTCTCCTCCATGACGTAATCCTTTCCCCCCTTCCTTTCCCTGACGCAGATCAATTGGTGGCGCTGGGACATTCCGCACCCAACGTGGGACGAGGTAATGTCGGGCAGTGCGCAGCCTGGCACTTCACTTACGAGGATGAAAACCGGGTATTCGAGGAACTGGGAATGTATTCTCCGGGCGGCTCAGCCACCATCACCGGCAGCGGTGAACCGGAAGCCGTCCCGATCCTGAGTGCTACGAGCGGCGTGTTCAGGGCGCTCGGCATAAAGCCGGTCCTGGGCCGGATTTTCACGCGCAAGGATGAGGACCCCGATGCCCCGGCCATCGTTCTTCTCAGCCACGGCTTCTGGCGTACCCGTTTCGGCGCGGATCAGGGGATCATTGGAAAGATGCTTCAAGTAGACGGGGGCACGAGAGAGATCGTGGGCGTTCTGCCTGCCAGCCTCAGCACCCTCGGGCAGGAACCAGCAATCATCGTCCCCCTGCGATTTCGCCGCGCCAATCTGTTTGTCGGCAACGTCGGCTTCAACGGAATTGCCCGGCTGAAGGCCGGCGTCGCGCCGGAACAGGCTCGGGCCGACATGGCCCGGATGCTCCCGCTGGCATTGGAGAAGTTCCCCGGGGGGCCAGTGATCGAAGCAGTCAGGCAGGCCAATTACGTCCCGGAGGTCCAGCTCCTGAAGGTCGCTCTCGTGGGAAGTGTTGCGGACATCCTTTGGATCCTGATGGCGGGCGTAGCGGTTGTGCTTCTGATCGCATGCGCTAACGTGGCGAATCTCTTCCTCGTCCGCGCCGAGGGTAGGGACAACGAGATGGCCATCCGCGCCGCTCTGGGAGCGGGCCGGGGCCGGATGTGTTGGGAATATCTAAAAGAGAGTCTGCTGCTCGGGATTCTCGGCGGGATGGGCGGGATTGGCCTGGCCTATGCCGGCCTTCGAGGCCTGGTGGCCATCGCCCCGACGCAGCTGCCGCGAATGAATGAGGTTTCCCTAAACCCGAGAGTCCTGATCCTGACCCTTGGCGTATCGCTGGTTGCAGGTGCCGTCTTCGGCGCGTTTCCGGTCCTGAGGCGGCGCCGATGGAACCTGGTCGGATCCCTAAAGCAGGGCGGTCGCGCCGGTGCCAGCGGATACAGGAGAAACTGGACACAGACCCTGCTCGCGGTGAGCCAGGTAGCACTCGCTCTCGTGCTGCTGATCGCTTCAGGGCTGGTGCTTCGAACGGCTCAGGTCCTACACAACGTGGATCCCGGCTTCAGCCATGCAGAGGATGTGCTGGCACTGCGGCTGTCGATCCCCTCGCGCATGACACCGAAGGCGGAGGAGGCCGCGCTTTTGCAGGAAGCCATTGCGCGCCGACTCGGGGAGATGCCCGGCGTGACTTCTGTGGGAATGGCCACGAGCCTGCCGATGCACGCCGGCAACAACATCAATCCGCTTTTTGTCGAAGGCATCACCATTCCCGGTAAGACGCCTCCGATCACCCGCCGGCACAAGTGGATCGGTGAAAGGTATTTTGAAACACTTGGGATTCCGCTCAGGGCTGGCCGGGCGTTTACCTGGCAGGATGTCCACAACCGAGCCCCGGCCGTCGTGGTGTCGGAAAGCCTGGCGCGCGCATACTGGGGATCGGTCGAGGCGGCGATCGGCAAACGAGTCTCCGTGCGTCCCGATCCGATCCGATGGCATGAAGTCGTCGGGGTTGCCGCCGACGTCCGCGAGGATGGCGTAAGCCTGGAGCCGGTTCCCATGGTCTATTGGCCGCAGGTTACGCTGGCATTCTGGCAGGGCTCGGCGGTGGATCAAGTCCTGCTCTGGCGCTCGGCCAGCTACGCGATCCGCAGCGATCGCGTCGGCACTCCCGACTTCCTGCGGGAGGTCCGCAACGCGATCTGGTCGGTGAATCCAAATCTCCCGCTCCTGAATGTCGGTCCTCTATCCTCCTTTGTAGCCCAATCGACAGCCCGGACCTCATTCACGCTCATACTCCTGGGCATCGCAGCCGGAGTGGCGCTTGTCCTGGCGATGGTGGGCGTCTACGGAGTGATATCCTGTGCCATGAGCCACCGCACATTGGAATTGGGCATGCGCATGGCACTGGGAGCGCAGGCCGGACAGGTCCGGAGGATGGTGTTGCGTCAGGGATTCCTGCTCACCGGCACAGGAATCCTTATCGGCACGGGTCTGGCGTTGCTGCTGACTGACGCTATGTCGAGCGTCCTCTTCGGTGTAAGTGCGACCGATCCGCTCACCTTCGTTACTGTGGCTGCCGGCTTGACAGCCGTGGCGCTTGCGGCCAGTTATATTCCCGCGTACCGGGCTTCGCGCATCAACCCAATAGTGGTGCTGAAGGCGGAATAGCTGCATCGTTTCTCCCTTGAAAGACGTCAACGACATTCTTGACGGCCTGAGCTGCACGATCCGGGCCGACCGGCAGGCGCAGGACGGAGGGACAGTGGCAAATGAGAAATGAAACATCTCCAGAGGGCTGCGTATCAAGCCTTGTGAGGATCGGCTTCAGACCAGGAGGGTGCAAATGAGAACATTTCTGTCTCTTGCGGCATTGGCGGGGTTCCTGCTGACATCAGGTGCATGGACCGGTGAGGCGGTGCCTTGGCAACCGGCACCTCAGAGTGACCTGGATGCTCAGGTCCGGCGGTTTCTCGACAGCCGCCGCGGCTACTGGCACGATATGAACGTTTCCGATGCAGACGGCCGGGCGATGTTCGACATCATCGTCGGGCACAAGTATAAGAGCGCCCTGGAAATAGGAACCTCCACCGGTCACTCGGGGATATGGATCGCCTGGGCCCTCTCCAAGAGCGGGGGCAGATTGATCACGATCGACATAGACCGGTACCGCCACGAGCAGGCTGTCGCGAATTTCAAGGCGGCAGGACTGGCGCCATACATCGACGCTCGTCTGGGGGATGCGCACGAAATCGTGCCCGCACTACCGGGCCCTTTCGATTTCGTGTTCTCCGACGCAGACAAAGAGTGGTACATCAACTATGCCAAGGCCGTGCTCCCGAAGATATCCGTCGGCGGATGTCTGGTCACCCACAATGTCTCTGAGGGTGGGTGGGGGCGCAACGGCGAATATCTGCGGTATCTGCGCAGCGTCCCGGATCTTGAGACTACCCTCGTCGGAAGGGGCGGCGGAATGTCGGTGAGCTACAAGAAGGAGGCGGTCACCGGCGTCCCGGAGGGATACCGCTGATTGTCCCTCTCCGGGAGGTGGGATGAGGATTCTGGCGGTTTTCGCGCACCCCGACGATGAGGCATTCGGCCCGTCAGGCACGCTGTCCGGATACGCGTTGACCGGGCACACGGTGCGGCTGGTGACGATGACACGCGGCGAAGCTGGAACGCTGGGACCGGCACAGCATCTCAGCCGCGAGGAACTGGGGCGGCTGCGCTCAGGCGAGCTCCGCTGCTCGGCCGCGGCGTTGCACCTGTCAGAGCTCCTCATTCACGATTATCCCGACGGAAAACTCTCTGAATTGCCCGCTGAAGAGGGAGTGAATATCCTGCGCCGCGAAATCGAAGCCTGGCATCCGGATATCCTCATTACATTTCATTGCGGAGGCATCTCCGGCCACCCCGATCACCAGGCCATTTCACGATGGTGCATTCAGGCCGTAAGGGAAGAGGGTGTCCCGCCGCGCCTCTTTGCGTTCGGAATCTCGGAGGAACAGGCCCGGCGCGCCCACAACAAGGGTTTGATTCCGATTCCGGATGACGAGATCACGCATGTTATCGACGTGACTCCCTATCTGAAATACAAGCTCGACGCGATCGGTTGTCACCAATCCCAATCGGCCGCGTGGGAAAAAATGAAGCATTTGGAAGGGAGCATCGAATCGTATTTCCGGAACGAACACTTCTCACAGGTATGGCCGGAGTCTTTTTCACGCATATGCCACGGCAGGCTGGAGGACTAGGAATCCCCGGGTCCGCAGTCTGCATCGCGAATTCCGTCCAACACACCTTGCCTGGATGCTGCCGATATGTTATCAACTCTGGTTTCTGCATTATCCTTGGGGAGCGAATGATATGGCCAAGTCAAGCGGCAAGAAGGGCATCATCGGGATTCTCACGGGAGGCGGGGATGTTCCCGGCCTCAACCCGGCGATTCGCGCAGTCACGATCCGGGCACTTCTGGAAGGATATAAGGTAATCGGTATCCGCCGGGGCTGGGCCGGCCTGATCGAGATTATTCCGGACCCGGCCGTGGATAACGGCGACAACTTCCAGATCCTGACCGAAGATATCGTCAATCGCGCCGGCCGCACAGGCGGAACGTTTCTTCACACATCTCGCATGCGGCCGAGTCATGTGCCCCTGGCAGTCGTCCCGCCGCACCTCAGGGACAAATACACTGAGGAGATCAACGATTTAACCCCCGAAGTCCTGCGCAATCTTGACTTCCTCGGTATCGACTATCTTATTCCCATCGGGGGGGACGACACGCTCAGCTATGCGGTGCGCCTGTTCCAGGAAGGGTTCAAGGTCGTCGGAATCCCCAAGACGATGGACAACGACGTTCCGGGCACTGACTATTGCATCGGGTTCAGCACCTGCATCACCAGAACGCTGGAAATGACGCACAGCCTGCGGACATCCGCAGGCTCCCACGAGCGGTTTCTGGTGATCGAGGTATTCGGCAGGTATGCCGGCTTCACTGCGCTGCTCCCCACGATGGCCGGAGCGGCAAGCCGCTGCGTGATCCCGGAGTACAAATTCGACATCGACCGTCTCACGGAATTGCTGGTGAAGGACCGGTTCAAGAATCCCAGCCGCTATTCCGTGGTGCTGGTTTCGGAAGGCGCCATGTTCAAAGGCGGGGAAATGATCTTCAGCGACCAGGAGACCGACGCGTACGGCCACAAGAAGCTGGGAGGGATCGGGGATGTCGTATCCGATCAGCTGAAGCAAAGGTCCGCCGTATTCAATAATGGCACGCGGATCAATGTGATCAATCAGCGGCTTGGCTACCTTGTGCGATGCGGGGACCCAGACGCCATTGATTCGATCGTGCCCATGGCCTTCGGCAACCTCGCGCTGGACTTGGTTTTGAGAGGAGTCCATGGGCGCCTGGTCATCCTGAAAAACGGGAAATACGACAACGCGCCGCTCGATGTCGTCACCAGCAAAAAAAAGGTCGTCGATATCAGCCGGTATTACAACATGGAGCGGCTACGCCCGACTTACACGAGCTTCGACGCCAAGCCGCTCTTCATCCTTGAATGAGAACGCAGCCCCGCCTGCACTGCATTTCCCCGGAATGCCGGCTTCGAATGGTCTGGAACCACGCGGAAACCTTATCCAGCAGAAGCGTGCAGCGCTCCATGGCTTATTGGAAGGATGCGATGACCGGGGCGTGATCCGAGGGTTTTTCCCCCTTGCGTTCTTCCCGGCAGATTTCGACTGCCACGCAGCGCCGTGCCAGAGGCAGGCTCACAAGAATGTGGTCGATCCTGAGCCCCCAGCCGCGGTGAAACGCGCCTGCGCGATAATCCCACCATGTGTACAAACCTCCTTCCGGGTGGTGAATTCGCAGGGCGTCCTTGAATCCCCAGTCAACGACGGTTCGGAATGCGGACTTTTCCGGCTCGCTGAAAAGGATGGAACCGCGCCATTTCTCAGGATCCCAGACATCGCGGTCCTCGGGCGCTACGTTGAAATCGCCGCACAGCAGGAGCTCGCTGCCGGGATCCTGACGGTCGAGGAATCCCCGCAAGCGGTGATACCACTCGAGCTTGTACTGGTATTTGGGGGTACCCACATCCTGTCCGTTGGGAGCGTATATGTTCACAATCCGCACCCCGGCAACGGTGGCGGCCAGGAACCGGCTTTCTTCATCGGGAGTGTCGACAGAAAGCGACCGAATCACGTCCGTCGCGGGCAGGCGTGTCAGAATCGCCACGCCGTTATAGGTTTTCTGACCCCGAACCAGGCATTGATACCCGATCTCTTCCAGTGGACGGCCGGGAAAATCTTCGTCCACGACCTTGGTTTCCTGCAGGCAAACGACCGATGGGGCTATATCTTTGAGCCAGTGAACCAGCCGCGGCATTCGCATTCGGATCGAATTGATGTTCCAGGTGGCTACTGTCAGCATTCTCCTCCCCGAAAACTCCCGGCATGCATGCCGCGGAAAGGCTCCGCTCAGCGTTTGTAGCGCCCCATGAGCTCCGACTGCGCCAGCACGTGCCCTTTCATGGCTGTTTCCAGCACAGGCATGGTCGCGCCCGGCGCCAGGTCCAGCCGCGCATCCAGAGCGTGAAGCCGGAAGCAGTATCGATGTGGATTGCCGCGCGGCGGGCACGGCCCGCCGTATCCGGGGCGCGAGAAATCGTTCCGGCCCTGCAGCGAACCATCATCGAGTTTGTTTGCCTTGGGCACCCCTTCCGGCAACTCTCGTGATTGCGCGGGCAGGTTGTACAGTACCCAGTGCACCCATGTGCCGCCGGGCGCGTCCGGATCATCCATGATCAGGCTGAAGCTCTGCGTGCCATCCGGCGGATCGCTCCAGCTCAATGGCGGAGAAACATCCACGCCGTCGCAGGTGTGCTTCCGGGGTATGTCGCTTTCGTTCGCAAAGGACGGGCTCTTCAGGCTGAAAGCCATCGCATTCTCTCCCTTCACCCGGCAGGCGGAAGCCGTTTGCCAAAGACTCTTGTTCAAAGCCAGCTCAAATTATAAGACAATAAGCTGATGTGCGCACGTTTTCCCGACAACCGCTCATGTGCTATCCCGGCACCTCGGGGCCTGTCAATGAACGACGATTACACTTTGGCGCGAGCGCCGGGCGGGCATCTGCGGAGTTGCCGCTCCTCGACGATGCACAACGGCATCGCCTGTGTCGCGGAGCCTTGCATCTGCCCGCCGCCGTGCCCTTCCGGGCTGAAGCCCGGGCTCACTGTAGAAATGCAAACACTGCGGAAAGAATGAAGCTATGAAAACTCAAATTCTTCCAGCGATTCTGGCGGTGCTGG
>Ga0113563_10000643_pt1 | contig 17516 bp, 14 predicted proteins | sample Mud3Dept3metaG_FD_80117 | JGI IMG/M metagenome (GOLD analysis project Ga0113563, IMG submission 80117) | Freshwater wetland microbial communities from Ohio, USA, analyzing the effect of biotic and abiotic controls - Mud 3 Core 4 Depth 3... | ecosystem: Environmental > Aquatic > Freshwater >...
ATGGAAAGAACAAGGGAGTCCCCCAGGATCAAAGGCCGCTTTCCAAAAGGGCGAAGATACCCGGCTGATTCGGCCAGGAGACCCTCCCGCTGGATATATTGCTTGGGGCCGAGAAAGATGTCGATCATTTACAGGTCTCCTTTTCGGTCGCCGCCATGGACCACGAGAGGGGGGAGGTTTCCCCGGCTATCGAAAACCATGGGGTTGGGTCCCTCCAGGACCTCCAGGTCTTTTCTCTTCGCGAAGTCTTCTCCGTATATCTCTGAAACTTCCACTTCGTCGACATGGAGGGTGTTCTTGATCCGGACCACGCGGCTTTTTTCGGGCGGGGTCAGGCCTACGGAACCAAGGGCGGTCTGGATGCATTCCCGGTCGGTCTCGAAGAACATGGGCACGGCGGCCTTTTCGAGGCTGATGCCGGTGATGCAGTTCATGTACATGGCCTGGTAATTGATCTGGTCCACCAGGCGCTTGGTCGTGAGGTCGGCCAGGCCGATCCCGGTCGCGTTGCCGTTGGAGTCGGGCGTCAAATCGCGCACGAAGAGGCGTTTGGGGTTGACCGGGGTCGGGAAGATGCCTAAGAGGTCCCGATTCCGCCCGGTCACATTGGGATCCATGCCGGTCCCGCTTATGTTTTTACCCATTTCATCGACGATCAGGAGGTCGATTTCGTTGAAGGGGAGACGGGGCATCCTCTCTTTGGCTACGGCGAGAAGCTCTCGCTCCCGCGCCTCGATCTCTTCGGGCCGGATGGCGTCGATGACCGCCGTTTCGTCGTATCCGTTTTCCACGAGGCCGATCCCGCAGATCACCGGGGCTTTCCGGATAACCTGGCGGCCCGCATCGATGATGATCTTGGCAAAGCCGTACTGAATGGCGGCCTTGTGATAGTGTTCGGCCCCTTTCTGCTTACCCATGCCGATGGCCATCATCTTCATGAGGCCGCTCTCGATCGGGGCCTTGAATTTCGTGTGGGGCTTGATCCGCCCCACCACGACAATCCAATCCGCCTTGGAGGCATTCCGGTCGATGAAAACCGGAACCCCGTCTTCGGTCCGGGCGATCTCCACCACTTCCATGGAGGAGACGATGGGCGCGCCGGTGAATGCCTCAGTGACGTTGTAGTGGGCAATCAGGGCGGTCTGCCCTTCGGCCGTGGCGCCCCCGTGGCTGCCCATGGCGGGGAAAATAAAAGGCTTGGCCCCCAGCGACCTGAAATACTCCACCGCGGTTTTCAGGACCACGGCGATGTTCGCCACGCCGCGGCTGCCGGCGGTCAGCGCAACCGTCTGCCCGGGCTTGATCTTCTCTCCCAGGTTGAGCTTTTCCAGTCCGCTCCGGACCGTTCCCGGAAGGTCTTGAATCCGGGTGCGGTCGAAGGACTGGCGGATACGGTACATCTTCGGAAAATTCATAGTGACCTCCCCTAAAGACGCCCAGCGCAAAGCGCCTGGCGCATAGCGCAAAAAGAATTCCGGAAATTCGCCCTTTGCAGTCCCTTTTTTCTGGCTATGCGCTGCGCGCCGGGCGCTTGGCGATTTTTCATTTGTAGACTTCAATAGCCAGGTCCGGACAGATCCGCCCGCAGAGCGTGCAGGCCGTGCATTCGCCGGAGTCGTCGCAGAGAGCGAAGTGGTAGCCCTTTTCGTTGAACCCCTCGGAAAGGCGGATGATCTTCTTGGGGCAGGTTTCCAGGCAGAGCTGGCACCCCTTGCACCGTTCTCGGTCGATAATAATTTTTCCCATTTTTTTCCTGATTTAAATGCGTGCCAGCTGATAAAAACCCATGTTTTCAATGATACCGGCAGAAATCACTGCTTTAACGCCGCTTCCGCGCCGCGGCGCAGGGCCTCCTCGTTGACCGCCAGCATCTGCCTGCGGTGCTCCGGGATCATCTGCTTAAGGGCGATAATCACCGAATCCAGGGAGACGACCCCCCGGAAGGCGACATAGGCCCCCAGGGCGGCCATGTTCGTTACCTGCAAGGTCCCCGCTGTTTCCGCAATCTGGTTGGCCGGGACCTTGATAAAACGAAGATCGGTCCGGGCGGGGTTCCGGTCTATAAGAGAGGAATTGATAACCAGAAACCCCTGCGCCTGAATGGCGCTCTCGAATTTGTCGAGAGAGGCTTTGTTCATGGCCACCAGGGACCGGGGGAAACGGGTCACCGGGGACCCGACCCGGTCGGAAGAAATCATTACCGTGCAGTTGGCGGTTCCCCCGCGCATTTCCGGTCCATAGGAAGGCATCCAGGTGACTTTGCGGCCCTCGTGCATTCCGGCGTAGCAGAGAAGCTGCCCCATGAGCAGGATCCCCTGGCCGCCGAAACCCGACATGATCACAGATTCATGCATAAAAACTCTCCCAAACGACAATCTCACCACCGAGAGCACCGAGAACCCAGAGGAAATTAAATCTATAAAATGAACGGAAAAGTGTAAAAGAAAAATTTAATTTTGTTTTGAAACTCAAAATCTCTGTGTCCTCTGTGGTGAATAATTAGTTTTTGATCGAACCAAAGTTGCCCAGCGGATAATACGGGATCATCTTATCCGTAATCCATTTCGGGCCTTCCACCGGCGCCACCTTCCACTGGGTGGGGCACATGGAAAGGTATTCCACCATGGAAAAACCCTCGTTGTTCATCTGCACTTCAAAGGCCCGGCGGGTGGCCCTTGCCGCCTGGTTGATGTGCTTCACGTCATGCAAGGAAACCCGGGTGATATAGGACTCCGGCGAAACCAGGGCGAGCATTTCGGACATCCTCAACGGATACCCTCCGGTCCGCGGATCGCGCCCCTGCGGAAAACTGGTCGTCTTCTGGCCCAGGAGAGTGGTAGGGGCCTGCTGGCCGCCTGTGGCGCCGAAGACGGCGTTGTTTACGAAGATCACGGTGATCCGCTCGCAGCGCGAAGCGGCGTGGACGATTTCGCCGGTTCCGATCGCCGCCATGTCGCCGTCCCCCTGGTAGGTGAAGACGATGCATTCCGGCGCGGTCCTTTTCAGGCCGCTCGCCACGGCCGGGCCGCGCCCATGAAGCCCCATGGTCATGTCGCAGGCAAACTGTTTCCAGTTTCGAACCGAACATCCTGCGGAAGTCACGCCGATCGCCTTCCCCACGATCCCGAGGGAATCCATGGCCTCTCCCACCAGACGCTGGACGATCCCGTGGCCGCAACCGGAGCAGTAGGGATAGGGGAAATCCGTAAGCGAAGCGGGTTTTCCAAATATTTTTTGCACAGATAAGGCCTCCATCAGCCGCCTGCCCGCCCGAGGGGGAGGACAAGGATAGCAGAATTCATTTCAACAGCTCTTTGATCTTTTCCAAGACCTCGTCCGGATAAATAATCTTTCCCCCGCCCTGGCCCAGGTGATGAATGACGGCGTCGGGTCCGACGACTCTTTCCAGGTCCTCTTTCATCTGCCCGGCATTCATCTCCACGTCTAAGAAAGCTCTTGCCGAGCGCCGCAGGCCCGCAAAAGCCTTGCGAGGAAAGGGGTAAAGCGTGATGGGGCGGATCAATCCGACTTTAAGGCCCTCCTCGCGGGCCGCCTGCACCGCATCGAGAGCGGCCCGGGCCGCGCTGCCGAAGGCGACCACAACCAGCTCGGCGCCGCCGATCTGCACTTCTTCCCAGCGCTGTTCCTTCTCTTCGATCATTTGATATTTCTCCGCCAGCTCCTGGTTCAGCTGAATGAGTCCCGGGTCGTCAAAAGGCGCGGCATAAATCACCTTGCGGGGGCCGTCACCCTTCCCGCGCAGGGCCCAGGGTTTTTCGGGAACCGGCAGCGGTTTTATAAGATCGAAATCCACGGGTTCCATCATCTGGCCCAGCATCCCGTCCATGAGAATAATGACCGGGTTGCGGTACAAGTCGGCAAGATAAAAGGCCAGATTGGCCAGCTCGGCCATCTCCTGGGTGGAAGAGGGCCCCAGGACGAGGGCATGATAATCCCCATGGCCTCCACCCTTGGTCACCTGCCGATAATCCGATTGGGCGGGGGCGATCCGCCCCAGGCCGGGGCCGGCCCGCGTCACATCAACGATCACGCAGGGGAGCTGACCGGCGGCCAGCGTGGTGAAACCTTCGGACATAAGGCTGATTCCCGGGCCGGACGAAGAGGTCATCGCCCTCATTCCCGTGCAGGCCGCGCCCCAGATCATATTGATCCCCGCGACCTCGCTTTCGCACTGCAGAAAGGTGCCCTCCGCCTGAGGCATGCGCTTGGCCATGTATTCGAAGAGTTCGTTCTGGGGCGTGATCGGATAGCCGGTGTAGAACCGGCAGCCGGCGCGGATGGCCCCTTCGGCAACAGCCTCGTTCCCGCGCATGAGTTCCAAAGCCATTCAAAACCTCCCCAAAACCGCAAGGCGCAAGGTGAAAGGCGAAAGGGAAAAATAAATTTCAAATTCGCTTTATCCAACCCCACCCCTGCCTTTTTTACCATTTTTCCGGTGACAAGATTTTCTTGATCTCTCCCAGCGAGGATCCCTTCCCCAGGGCTTCGATCAGGCTTTCTTCCTTTTGGGAAGCCTCGACAGCCCGTCGGACGACCTCGCCGATATGCTTCTGAGGGATAAAGACGACTCCCGTGTCATCGGCCACCGCCAGGTCCCCGGGAGAAACCTGAACGCCGGCGCAGACGACCAGGCCGTTGATTTCCAGGGCTTCGAACCGGAATTTCCCCGTGATCGGAGTCACTCCCCGGGACCAGACCGGGTAATCGAGGTTGCGCATTTCGGCCACATCGCGAACCCCGCAATCGACGATGTTTCCCGCCAAGCCGTAAGACTTGGCCACGGTCGTGGAAAGCCCGCCCATGGCCGAAACTTCGGCCATTCCGGCCCCGTCAATGACCACGACGTCTCCCGGCTCCGTCAGCGCGTAGGCTTCGCGGTCCGCGAGCTTTGCCCGCGCGCGGTCGTGAAAAGATTGGGCCGGGACACTCCTCTCCGGGATGTATTTCAACGTGATCACCGGCCCGGCAATCTTTTTCCCCGCGAGAACCGGCTTCAGGACCGACCCCGGGATCGCCCCGGTCAAGCCCATCGAATCAAGGATGTCGGACAGGGTAGGGGTTAGACCATCATACTGCAGCAGTTCCCGCAGAAGAGATTTTCTAGGCCTGGGGACCTGCCAGGTTCTGATCCTTTCGACAGGGATTAAACCCATCAAACGGTTCCGGTATTTTTCGGGCATTTTGCTCATGCAACAGATTTTCCCGCCTTTATAAAAATTGAAAGTCAAATCGATTGTTTCAATATCATTTTTTTACCCCGCCCGCTTCGTTTTGTCAAAGATAAAAAGCAGGGAGAAAAACCTTGACAAAAGCGGGTTGCTTGGATAATTTGAGGATGGAAAAAACCTCCTCAGGGGGTTTTTTGTTTTTGCCGATGAGGAAAAGGGGAGAGGGAAAGGATTCAGCGCTGCCGGCCTGCCGGGCAGACCGAGGAGGGTATGGAAGAATTTCACCGCATCAAACGCCTGCCGCCGTATGTTTTCGCCATCGTCGATGAGTTGAAAATGAAGGCCCGGCGGCGGGGGAATGACATCATCGACCTCGGCATGGGCAACCCGGACTTCCCTACGCCGCCCCACATTGTGGAAAAGCTCATCGAGGCCGTCAAGAACCCCCGCAACCACCGCTATTCCGCCTCGAGGGGAATCCGCAAGCTCCGCGAGGCCGTGTCCGGAATGTATGCCCGCAAGTACGGCGTGGAGGTTGACCCGGAAACCGAGGCCATCGCCACGATCGGCGCCAAGGAGGGGATTTCGCATCTGGCCTTGGCGACGATCGGACCCGGGGACGTGGTTTTTGTCCCCACGCCGGCTTACCCGATCCATCCTTACTGTGTCATCATCGCCGGAGGCGATCTGCGGACGATCCCTTTAGTCAAGGACCGGGATTTTTTTGAAGACCTGCAGACGGCCGTGCGGCAGACCTGGCCGAAACCAAAGATGCTGATCCTCTCCTTCCCCCATAACCCCACGACCCAGGTGGTGGAGTTGGATTTTTTTAAGCGGATCGTGGCTTTTGCCAGGGCCCATGAGATCATGGTGGTGCACGACCTCGCCTATGCGGATTTGGTTTTTGACGGGTACCAGGCTCCCAGCTTCCTGCAGGCGCCCGGCGCGAAGGATGTGGGCGTGGAATTCTTCTCCCTCTCCAAGAGCTACAGCATGGCCGGGTGGCGGGTGGCCTTTGCCGTTGGCAACGCCAGGATGATCGCGGCTCTGGCGCGGATGAAGAGCTATCTGGATTACGGCATCTTCCAGCCGGTCCAGATCGCCGCGATTATCGCCTTGAATGAGAACCAGAGCTGTGTGGAGGAGATCCGCCAGGGATATGAAGAAAGGCGCGATGCCCTGGTGGACGGATTGGAGAGGGTGGGCTGGAAGATCGAGAAACCGAGGGGGACGATGTTCGTCTGGGGAGAGATTCCGGACAAGTTCAAAGAGATGGGGTCGCTTGAATTCTCCAAGCTCGTCCTCCAGACCGCCAAGGTGGCGGTCTCCCCGGGAATCGGCTTCGGGGAGTATGGCGACGACCACGTCCGCTTCGCCTTGGTGGAAAACACGCAGCGGATCAAACAAGCGGTCAAAGGCATCAAAAAACTTTTTTAAATAAATTTCCACCACGGAGAGTACAGAGCTCACAGAGAAATAGAATTTAAACCGAAAAGCAAATTAAGGGAGTCTTTTTTTGATAGGGTTTTATTCTCTGGGGTCTCCGAGCCCTCTGGGGTGAGAAATGAAATAAGGATTAAAAATGGAGCGGATAAACATTGGGTTGATCGGATTTGGGACCGTGGGCACCGGAGTGGTGCGGATCCTGCAGCAGAATGCGAAGCTGCTGGAGGAGAGGCTGGGGGCTTCGATTGTCTTAAAACGGATTGCCGACCTGGACCTCGCCCGGGATCGGGGGGTCAAGGTCAATCCGGCCCTCCTCACCACAAGGGTTGCGGACGTTTTCGACGATCCGGAGATTTCCATCGTGGCTGAGCTGATCGGAGGGATCGAGCCGGCGCGTTCCTTTATCCTCCAGGCGATCGAAAAAGGAAAGCACGTCGTCACCGCGAACAAGGCCCTCCTCGCGGTCCACGGAGCGGAGATTTTTGCTGCGGCCGAAGAAAAAGCGGTCGAGATCGGCTTTGAAGGCAGCGTGGGCGGGGGGATCCCAATCATCCGCTCCCTGAAAGAGGGACTGGTGGCCAACCGGATCAAGGTTCTGTTCGGGATCCTGAACGGCACCTCGAATTACATTCTCACGGAAATGACCCACCAGAAACAGCGATTCCAGGAGGTCCTGAAAAGAGCCCAGGATCTCGGGTACGCCGAAGCGGACCCGACGCTCGACATCGAAGGGATCGATACCGCTCACAAACTCTCGATCCTCCTGTCTCTGGCGTACGGGATCCAGGTGAAAATGGAGGATATCTACACCGAGGGAATTTCGGCGATTACCCCCATGGACATCGAATACGCCAAGGAACTCGGATACGCCATCAAGCTGCTGGCGATCGCCAAGTCGGACGGAGGGGCGGTTGAGGCCCGGGTTCATCCCACGCTCCTCCCGGCGGATCACCTGCTGGCCACGGTCGGCGGCCCTTTCAACGCCATCTTTGTAAAAGGGGACGCGGTGGGCTCCACCATGTTCTATGGTGCCGGGGCCGGGATGATGCCCACCGGCAGCGCCGTGATCAGCGACCTGGTCGACATCTGCCGCAGCATCCGCCTGGGAGTGAGCGGGAGGGTCCCGCTCCTGTCCTATCAAAAGGAGCACCGGCGCGAGGCGGAGATCAAGAACATCCAGGACATCAGCTCCACCTACTACCTGCGCTTCACGGTGGTGGACCGCCCGGGCGTTCTCTCGCGGATCTCGGGGATCCTGGGCGATTTGGACATCAGCATTGCCTCAGTGATTCAGAAAGGGCGGCGGGTGGAAAAGGCGGTTCCCATTTATGTGGTGACCCACGAGGCGCGGGAGAAGAACATGCAGAAGGCCCTGCAGGTTATCGATCGCCTGCCCAGCATCGTGGACAAGACCATGCTGATCCGGATTGAGGCCCCCTCGGACCTGGAGTAATTTCCGTTCGGGCGGAAAAAGGACCTTCATGGAATCAAGGAAATACATCGTTCTCATCGGCGACGGCATGGCCGATTACCCCGTCGCGGAACTGGGGGGGAAGACGCCCCTGCAGATCGCGCGGACGCCCAACTTAGATCGCTTGGCCGGTCAAGGGACCCTGGGCCGGGTAAAGACGATTCCCGCCGGCTTTCCGCCGGGGAGCGACGTGGCGAACCTGACCGTTTTTGGGTATGACCCGGCGATTTACTATACGGGGCGGGCGCCTCTGGAAGCGGTGGCCATGGGGGTGAGGCTGGGGCCGGCGGATGTCGCTTTCCGCTGCAACTTGGTGACGCTTTCCCGGGAAGACGGCGACATCTACATGGACGATTTCAGCGCCGGGCACATTTCCACGGAAGAGGCGGGGCGCATCGTCAGAGATCTGGGGAAGGAACTGGGAAACGACGAGTTTAATTTTTACCCGGGGGTCGGCTACCGCCATCTTTTGGTTTGGCGCAACGGCGAGGCGTGCCTGCGTCTGAAGACAACCCCCCCGCATGACATAAGCGGGCGCAACATTTCCGCCTATGTCCCCGAAGGGGACGGGGACGAGGAGATCCTTTGGCTCATGAATCGGGCCCAAAAGATTCTCCCCTCCCACCCGGTCAACCGGGAGCGGGCCGAGGCCGGGGAAAAGCCGGCTAACGCGATTTGGCTGTGGGGGCAGGGGAAGGCGCCGGCTCTTGAGCCTGTGACCCGGCGTTTCGGGATCCGGGGGTCCGTTATTTCCGCCGTGGATCTGATCAAAGGAATCGGTTTTTACGCCGGGTTGGAGATTGTCAACATCCCGGGGGCGACGGGATATCTGGATACGAACTACGCGGGCAAGGCGCAGGGGGCCCTCAAAGCCCTGGAGGATCAGGATCTGGTTTACGTGCACGTGGAAGCTCCGGATGAAGCATCCCACAACGGCAAGCTGGCGGACAAGATCCGGGCCATCGAGGACTTTGACGAAAAGATCGTGGGGCCCATTCTCAGGGGAGCGGAAAAATTCGGGGAGTATCGGATACTGATTCTACCCGATCATTTCACCCCGCTGACGATCAAGACCCATTCTTCCGAAGAGGTTCCGTTTATCCTCTTTTCCTCGAAGGAAGGGCAGAACCCTCTAAAAGAGGGGAGGTCCTTCCATGAGAAAGCGGCCGAAGAGAGCGGGGTTCTCATTGAACGGGGGCACGAGCTCATGGAAAAATTCATCACCGGATGATGGTTTCGTAAAAAAACCCCCTGCCAAAGTAGAGGCACAACGGACCGTGAAAATTAGCTGTTTCTGTTAGAACCCCCTCCTCCTCGACGGGAAAGGGGCAGGGTGGGGATGATCACAGGTTGATGGGATTTAGTTTTATTTTCGCAATTTTTTCAACGACGGATATCTGGAGCTTTCTGCAAAATAATCAGTTCTAAAAACAGTTTTTTACTTTCACCTTCACTTGCGCGTACACTTAAAATTTTCCTCCCTTATGGCCACTGAACCGCACCGCATCCAGATTCGCGTCGCCTATGGCGACACCGACGCCATGGGAGTCGTTTATTACGCCAACTATCTCCGCTGGTTTGAAGTTGCCCGGACCGAGATGATGCGCCATCTGGGGATCGCCTATAAGGTCATGGAAGAGGGGGGCGTCTTCCTCCCGGTTTCGGAGGTTTTCTGCAAGTACCACCGCTCGGCCAGGTACGACGATCTCCTGATCATCGAAACCCGGATCGACTTTCTAAAAAAAGTCAGCCTTCAATTTTCCTACCGGATCCTGCGGGTTGAAGACGGGGCGGAGCTGGTCACCGGGTCGACCCTTCATGGTTTTGTAACCCGGGAGGGGAGGATCGTCCGAGCCCCGGCCCCCCTCGCGGAAATCATCCGGCGGATCCGGGAATGAATTTGGGACGCGTTTTTCCCCGCGTTTTCTCTTTTCGTGGGGAAGAGCTATTTTTTCCCAAAATGGCTCTTGACACATTCCGCAGATTTTAGTAGCTTGTCCCCTGAGGGAAGGGACAAGGGGTTGTTTCTGCCTCCATAGAAAACCTGAAGAGAAAAATCTGTTATGGATACGGAGATCGATTCGGCTCGTCAGCCGCGGTCCGGGCTCGCTCGGCTCGCGGCAAGGAAGTGAATTATGATGGCTCCAGCGGAAAAGCAAGACGACCACAAGAATTTCTCCCGGGTAAATTCGCTTTATGAAATCTCGAAGCTTCTGGGCTCCTCCATTGATCTGCAGGAGAACTTTCCCCGGATCTTTACGGTCCTGGCGCAGCAGCTGGGCATGAGGCGGGGAGGGTTGCTCCTCCGCAGCGACGAATCCAGCGGCTGGGAGATGAAAGGCTGCCACGGTCTTTCCGCCGAGGAACTGAAAAAGCGGAAGGAATATTTCGGCTCGGGAATCGTCCAGCGGATCCTGGAAAAAGGGCAGATGGCGGCGGTGGTGGACAACGGGGACACCTGCTGGTTTTACGACGGAAAGTCCAGAAGCGCCCTAAAGCGGGCGCAGACGACGTTTCTTTGCGCCCCAGTGAAAATGCGGGGGACGATCACCGGCGTCATGGGGATCGATCATTTTTTCGAGGACCCGGTGGGGATCGCCGAGGATTTCAGCCTCCTGGGGGAGATCTGTTCCCTGATCAGCGGTGCCTTGGAGGTGCGGAAAGACGTGGCCGCGGACAACCGCGCCCTGCTGGAGGAGAACTGGAGTTTCCGGAAGGAACTCGAAACCCTGGGACGGAGCGTGCCCAAGGCCAGGAGAAAAATATCCCTGGCGGAGATCCTGGAGGAAAGGCTGGCGCGGATGATTGCCGAGATGAAAGTCGACCCCCGCTCCCACGGCCAGCTTTACGATGAAATCCTGAATGTCGTGGAAAGAACCCTGCTGAAATCCGCCCTGGAAAAGACCAAGCACGTCCAGCTGAAAACCGCCCGCTTCCTGGGGATCAACCGCAACACACTCCGGCGGAAGATGAAAGAATTTGGGATCATCCCCAAGGAGAAATAAGTAAAATTAGAAGTTCAGAGTTGAAAGTCCTCAGAGCTAAAAAGAACCAAAACTGGAATCCCGCCGATCCCTCAGAGGAATCCTTTTGGCTTCTTGGGCTGGTCTTTGACGGGGGTCTTCTCCGGCGTCTCCTCTCCTTTCCCTTCCTCGGCCTTTAACCCGGACTTCTGCAGGATGAACTGATCATCGCCGGGATCCGGCTTGAACTCCAGCTGCAGTTTCTTGGCTTCCGCGATGTAAGAGCCTTCCTTGAGACGGATTTCGCCGTGGGGCACGACCACGATGGCGGAATCCCCTTTCACCGGGCATTTCACCTCGCACCAGCCGCAGCCGTTGCACCGGGAGGGTATGACCACCGGGCGGCGGAACCCGTCGATCGTCCGGAAAACAATGGCGTTGTAAGGGCAAATTTCGTCGCAGATCAGACAGACCTTGTCCTCCGCCCAGACCAGGCACATTTCCTTCCGCAGAATAGCGGTGCCGATTTTGGCATGGTTTTTTTCTTCCAGGGAGACGGAGCGGATGGCCTGGGTGGGGCAGACTTTTCCGCAGACATGGCAGTTCTGTTCGCAGGCCGCATATCGCGTTTCCAGCCTGGGGGTCCAGAGCCCGGCGAGCCCGACCTCCCAGACACAAGGCTGGAGCGTGTTGGTGATGCAGGCTTTCAGGCACTCCCCGCAGCGGATGCAGGTCTGCAGGAATTTATCCTCCGGGAGAGCCCCCGGAGGGCGGACCAACGGACGCTTTCCCCGGAGGGGGGCAAAGGGAGTGCGTTCGGCGAGAAAGGACAGCATGAACCCCCCGGTGAAGGAATATAGAAAGCCGCGGCGGGAAATCTCCACCGCTGAAAATTCACCTCCCAGGTGGGGGGATCTGCGGACCGGGGAGAAGGAGACCGCCTTCTGCGGGCAGACGTCGGCGCAGGTGCGGCATTGAATGCATTCCGGAAGGCGGGTGAGGCGGGGGTTTTCCTCAATCGCCGCCATGGGGCAGTTTTTCCGGCATTTCAGGCACTCGTTGCACTCTTCGTTCACCCGGCGTTTGAACAGACCCAGCGGGGAGAAGAGAGCCAGGAAAGCGCCCAGAGGGCAAAGATAGCGGCACCAGAAGCGGGAGGCATAGCGGTTAAGGGCGATGATGGCGGCGAAGATGAGAAAGGTGAGGAGGACTAAATAGAATACCGGCTGCGGGGTGTGCCAGCGGGCCAGGCCCATCCACCCCAGGCCCTGGAGGACCGGGCGGAGCAGGTCCAAAAGCAGGTTGAGGAGGGTGATGGCCAGGGGATAAAAAAACAGGGCGTAAACGCGCGTCAGAAGCGAGATCGGGTCCAGGAAGAACCCCAGAGATAAGCCACCGAGGGCGGCGCTGAGAAAAAGGATCAGAATGAGGAACTTCCCCTTCCGCAGGGATTTCGCCTGCGGGATTTCCCGGCGGGATTTCGTCCGAAAGAAAAGCCGATCCAGAAAATCGATCGATGCCCCCATCGGGCAGGCATAGGCGCAGAAAAAACGGCCGACCAGAAGGGTTGCCCCGATAAGGATTAGGGACCCTAAGACCCGGAGGATTATCTCCTTGCGGGCCAGGACTGCGCCGAGGCCCAAAAGAGGATCGAGGCGGAGATACAGGTCGGCCGGGAGCCAGTCCGGTATCGTATAGGTCGCCAGAAGAAAGAGGGCCGTGAAGAGGAGAAGGGACAGGGTTTGGAAGAAGGCTTTCATAAGAAATGTCGCGGGTTCCAGAACCGAAGCCTCGGGAGCATGTCTCCGGAGGGAAATCAGAAAACCATTTTTGCGGTAAGAAGGGGCCCTGCAGGCGCCTCCCTACTTTAGGCGCTTAAGGCATTTCAGGCATCGAAAGCCCTTCTCAAGCTTTCCCCCGGAAAATTTTCAGCCGCTCCGGGTCAATCTCCCCGAGGCCGCGTTGATGGGCGGCGAGAAGATGCTCGACCTGTTTCCCTTTGAAGTTCTGCCCGTACCAGGGGGCGACGGAAACCCCGAGAGAGTCGACGGCCACGGGATCGGTCCCGGCGATGACCAGGTTCGGCTTTACCACCTCTCCGGGTCCGGCCGGCCCGCCGCTCACCAGGGCGCGGGTCGCATCCAGGAGGGTCAGGTGCGGCTTGATAACCGAGGCCATGTCGGCGATCGCCTCATTGATGTTGTACTTGTCATGGAAGCTCTGGCGATCCCAGATGAGGCCCATGAGCCCTTTAAGTCCCATGCTGATTCCTGTAGCGGAATGGGATTTGGCCACCGGAAGGCTGATCAGGACATCGCTTTCGAGGACGTCCTTGAGCACCTCGATGCGGTCCATGGCCTTTCCCTGGGCCACCTTGATTTCTTTAAAAAACTTTTTTTCATGCGGAGCGAGAACGTATACGTTTTTGATATTTTTGCAGGCTTCCCGAATGCCGGACCGTTCGAGGCAGGGCTCCGGGCGGCCGAGCGTGTAATCGAGCACCAGGACCTGGGAAGCCCCGGCTTCGATGCAGGCCCGGGCGACGGCGACCACGACGTCAGGATGGGTATTGCTGCCGCTTTCGGGAGGGCGGGCAAAAGACATGTTGGGTTTGAGGACGACTTTCTGCCCTCTTTTCACGAAGCGGGAAATGCCGCCCAGGATTTCGAGGGCCTTGCGAGTGGCCGCTCCCGGATCGCCGGAGATGACCGCCAGGTCGATCTTTTCCTGGGCCGAAATCAAAACCGGTTTCCCGGCCAGAGTGAGAGCGAGGCCGGCGGCGGAGGCTTTTAAGAACCGGCGGCGATCCATGGAGGATATTCCTTCCTTCATCGGGCGGTCTCCTTTTTAGAACCAAGTGGTATTGTATGGCCAATTTTCCCTGTCCACAACAATATTTTAAAAGAAAGAAGCTGGCTATGATCAATATCAAATCAAGAAAGCCTTCTCCCCCCCCGTTCCGTTGTTTTCCAGGTTCTCCGGGGTTGGCGGGGCGATTTGGATTTGACGGGAAACAGCGTTAAGGATAGAATAAAATTGACAAAAAGACGGGGATGGATTATCAAACAGCCCGGGGATTCCCCCCAGGGGTCCGGAGAAAAGAAACGCGATGGAACAGACCGGCGCCAAAGTATCCTTAGTGAAGAAGCTGGAAGCCCTCTCCACGATCAGCAAAGCCATTTCCTCCGATCTTTATCTGGAAGACATTCTGCGCCTGATTGTGGTGGTCACCGCGGAAGTGATGAAATCGAAGATCTGCTCCCTTTGGCTTCTGGACGAAAGGGACCAGGCCTTGAAGATCCGCGCCACCCAGACCATGAGTGAAGAGTATTTAAAGGAGCGGAGTCTCAAGCCCGGCGAAGGGGTTGTAGGATACGTTTATATAGAGAACAAACCGATGATGATTCTGGACGTGCTGGAAGAACCCCGCTACAAGGAGAAAGAGCTCGCCCGCAAGGAAGCCCTGGTTTCCATGCTGAGCGTGCCCATGACGGTGCGGGACAAGGTCATCGGCGTGATCAACTGCTACACCTCTTCCCCGCATAAGTTCACGAAAAGCGAAGTGGATGTGTTTACCACCGTGGCCAACCAGGCGGCGGTAGCCATAGAAAACGCGGGCCTGATCATGAAGGCCAAGATGATCGAGGACGAACTGATCACCCGGAAGCTGGTGGAGAGAGCCAAAGGGGTTCTGATGAAGCAGCAGCGCCTTTCTGAGGAAGAGGCCTTCCGGCGCCTTCAAAAAAAATCTATGGACCTGCGGAAGAGCATGCGTGAGATCGCCGAAGCGATCATCCTGGCCAACCAGGTGCAGGGTTAAAAAACCCGCCGACAGAAATCCGCAGTTTTCTCCTCAAAAACAAAGGCAAAAGGCGGGAGGAAAGCGATCTTTCCCCCTTTTTTTTGCCCGGGAAGAATGCTAAGATCCAGAAAAGATCGGGTCCCGGGGGCCGAAAGGGCAAGAAGCAGGATGGGCAGGGATTTCGGCTCCCCTCCTTCCGGGCCTGCCGGGACGGGTGCGGGATTCTTTTCGGGGCGCGGCTTTTAGCGGTCCGGGGCCATGACCAGAACCTTCCTCGCTTTTTCCATGTTTGTTCTTTTTCCCGCCTGGGGGCCCGCGTGGGCGGGGCCGCCGGAGGATGTATTCTCGCATCCGCTCTCATCCGAGATGATCTGGACCCTCGCCGCCTCCTTATTGCTTCTCCTGATGTTCGCCGGCTACACATTGATGGAAGCCGGATTCACCCGCGCTAAAAATGCCGGTGCTGCAGTCCTGAAGAACCTGGCCGCTTTCTCCCTGGCGGCCTTCGGTTTTCTCGCTTTGGGTTACGGTTTTATGTTCGGGGAGAGCGCCGGCGGGATCCTGGGAACCAGCGATTTTTTCGCGGAGGCCCTGCAGGCGGCAGGCCCCCTGACCAACTGGAAGTTTTCCGATGTCCTGTTTCAGGTCCTGCTGGCGGCAATCGCCGCGACGGTCGCCTCCGGCGCCTTAAGCGAACGGCCCCGGCTCCGGGCTTATCTCTTTTACTCGGGCCTTATCGGCGTCCTGGTCTATCCCGTCGCCGCCCACTGGGTCTGGCAAGGAGGTTGGCTGGCCAAGCTCGGGGCCGTCGATTTCGCGGGGGCGAGCGTCGTCCACTCCCTGGCCGGCTGGGTTTCCCTGGCCGCGGTCGTTGTCTTGGGACCCCGCCTCGGCCGTTTCAACCGCGGGGGCTCTCCCGAGGGCCTGGCCGGTCACGATTTCATCCTCGCCGGGATCGGGCTTTTTCTTTTATGGATAGGCTGGTTCGGGTACAACACCGGAAACAGCCTCCTTTCTCCCAACAGCGGGATTGCGTTGATCGCCTTGAACACCTTCCTCGCCGGGGCCGGGGGGGCCCTGGGCGCCGTAGTTTTTGCGCAGGCGGCGCGCCGAAAGCCGGAGGGGGAAAGGATCCTGAAGGGAGTCATCTCCGGGCTTGTTTCCAGCACCGGGGGCGCGGCGATCTTCAGCCCCTTGAGCGCGGCAGCGGCGGGAGGGATCGGCGCGGCCCTGGTCGGCGGAACGCTGCAGCTCGGCGAGCGCCTTAAAATCGACGATTCCACCGGGGCGATTGCGATCCACGGAGCAGGCGGGGTCTGGGGGACCTTGGCGGTCGGGCTCTTTGCCCAGGAAACATTTTCGGCAATGAACCTCGGCTATCCGGTGAACGGCCTGCTTTTCGGAGGGGGGTGGGAACTTTTGGGCGCCCAGGCGCTGATGGCCGGAGCGGTCTTTTTGTGGGCTTTTCCTCTCTCCTATGGGTTCTTCAAGATCATTTCTTTTATGACGGGGCTGCGGGTTTCACCCGAGCAGGAAGAACGCGGGCTCGACCGCGAGGAATATTCTCTGGCGGCGTACCCTCCGCTGGCGGCCCTGCAGAAGAAGCAGGAGGAAATCCAGGAGGAGGTGCAGCGGGTGCGCGAGATGTCCCTCCTTCGGGAAATCGGTCAATCCATGCATACGCTCAATTTGGACGAGATTCTCGAGTTAATCCTCCGCGGGGTCGCGAAGGGGATCGGATTCGACCGGGTGAGGCTCTACCTTCTCGATGAAGGGAAAAAACAGCTGGTCTGCAAACTGGCCGTGGGCGTTGAGCAAGACCAGATGTCCGCCCTCAGTCTCCCCTATGACAAAGAGGACAACATCATTTCGCGGGCGATCAGCGAGGGAACCCCGTTCATCGTGGAGGACGCGGCCCGCGACCCCCGGGTGAATCGGGAGCTGATCGGGTTTCTGGGAGTAAAATCCCTGGCCGCGGCGCCTCTCCTTTCGCGGGAAAAGGTCCTGGGCGGCATTGCGGCCGATAACCTGATCAGCGAGTCGCGAATCACGGAGCAGAAACTCCAGTCCTTGATGATTTTCGCTCACGAGGCTGCCCTGGCGCTGGAAAACGCCCTGATGTACGAGGAGCTTAAGAATTTCAATGAGCAGCTCGGAGAGCGGGTGAGAAAGGCGGCGGCCGAACTGGAGGTCACCCAGAGGCAGCTCTTTCAGGCGGAAAAGCTGGCCGCCCTGGGCAAACTTTCCGCGGGGATCGCCCATGAAATCCGCAATCCGCTGACGAGCATCAAGATTCTCATTTATTCTCTGGCGGACCCCGGCGCCAGCGATGCTTCCCGGGAAAAGGACCTGAAGGTCATTGAGTCGGAAATCGAACGGGTCAACAAGATCATCCGCCAGTTCCTGGATTTCGCCCGCCCCCGGCCTCCTTCTCTGGAAAAGGGCGACGCCCGGAAACTGATTTCCGAGACCCTGGCCCTGGTCGGGTACGAGATCGAATCCCAGGGGATTCAAGTCGAGCGGGAGGATGAAGGCGATCTCCCGCCCGTCGCCATGGACCGGGAGCAGATGAAACAAGTGCTTCTGAATCTGATCCTCAATTCTCTCCAGGCCATGCCCGGGGGAGGAAAATTGACGATTCAAAC
>Ga0113563_10000644_pt1 | contig 17494 bp, 10 predicted proteins | sample Mud3Dept3metaG_FD_80117 | JGI IMG/M metagenome (GOLD analysis project Ga0113563, IMG submission 80117) | Freshwater wetland microbial communities from Ohio, USA, analyzing the effect of biotic and abiotic controls - Mud 3 Core 4 Depth 3... | ecosystem: Environmental > Aquatic > Freshwater >...
CCAATAAAACTTTCATGAACTCACTCCCTTATTTTCCCCTTTCAATCACACGTACTCACCCCCTTTTATTCCCCCTCTCTGCTCACGCAAAGAGGGGGAACTTATTGAAATACAATGCCTTCAAATCCTTATTTCTTACAGGATTCAAATTTTTATCCGGACTTTAACTTTACTTGGCCTTTATGAAAAAACTGTTACCCCCTTTATTTCTTATTTCACTGATTACAGGGTTGCTGTCATGCAGAGAACAGGAGAAAACTGAATTCAGGACAAAATACAATGTTATTGATGACGCAATTGTCGGACAAAATACAGGTACTTATAATAACCGTCCACTCTACGTCAATAATTCAAATGCTTTTATCCTTACCGGTGATCAACCTCTTGCCAGGCTGGCAAAAGATCAGTATATATATGGCACTTTTATGCTTGCCGTCGAACGGGATGGCAAAGGTAAGTGGTTGCAGCAATGCGATCGGATAACCTCCGCCTATCGACCTGGACGAATGTTATGGGAGGTTGCCGACTCGTCATTCCCCGGTTTGAAAATAGTTATGGAAATATTGCCAATGGCTAACACAACAGGGATGGCTGTCAGCGTCAGAGCTGAAGGAGCTGAAGACGAAGACAGATTAATCTGGGCTTTCGGTGGTGCTCAGTGGAGGCCAGGACAGGATCTGGCATGGAGATTTGATGTGACCAGAAATGCCGGCCTGTTAAAATGGGGATTTATTCCCAGAGAATGTAAAAACAATAAAATTGAAACCACCGGGGATGCAAATTTTGTAAACTTATCGGACAGCACAACTGAAAACAGCACCCTGTTTAAGGTTGCTGCAAATTGTAATTCAAAAACGGAAGTAATAATTGTTGATGCATCAGTCTGGAACGATCCCGTGGTATTTAAAAACTCACAATCTGATGCTTTCCCAATTCTGGCCGGAACAATCCTTCCCGCAAAGAATAAAACCATCTATTGGGCATTTGAAGCTTTCAATAAAGGTATTAATCCGGATATGTCAAAGGTCAGTAATCCTGAGGCTGCATTTGCCGAAGGGGCAAAACGAACTGATTCTTATGAAAACAGATTAAAGATCAAAACTCCCGATCCTTTTCTGAATGCGGCTGCCCGTGCATCTGTAGCTGCAATTGACGGTACATGGTACCCGCCTGTATTTGTTCATGGTGCTATGGCATGGAGTGTACGCTTCCCGGGCTGGCGGACCATCTTTGGAGGGATCATGTATGGCTGGCACGACAGGGTGTTGGATGAAGCCAGGTTTTATGCTGATGCACAGGTCACTGAATCAGATAAAAAAGCAGCCAAAGCTGATCCGAAAACACTAATGACCGAACAACATTCTGATTCACGGTTTTATGGAGTGGGGCATATAAATAAAGATCAGGCTTTCTATGATATGCAGACCCAGTTCTTTGACCAGATTGTCGAAGAGTACCGCTGGACCGGCAATCCTGAACTGGTAAGATTTTTCCGTAAGGCACTCGAACTGCACCTTATATGGATACGTGACTGCTTCGACCCCGATGGTGATGGTGTATACGAAAGCTATATAAATGTTTGGCCGACCGATTCACAATGGTACAACGGAGGTGGTACAGCTGAAGAAACTTCATACGCTTACCGTGGTCATCTGGCTGCAAGAGATATGGCACGCAATGCCGGAGATACAGAGGCTGAGAAATACCACAATCAAATGCTTGAAAAGATCAAAAAAGGCTTTTTCAAAAAACTATGGATCAGTAATAAAGGCCATTCAGGCTCTTACCGGGAACAGGGTGGACATGAACGTTTACACGAAAATCCATGGCTATACAGTATATTTCTGCCTGTTGATGCCGGTTTAACATCTCCGCTGCAGTCTATCGAATCAGTTTACTACTCGGAATGGGCACTGGAGAACGATACTATGCCTTCCGGCGGCAGAAAAGTATGGACTTCAAATTGGGTTCCTCATATCTGGTCAATACGCGAACTATGGCCGGGAGATAATTATCATCTGGCCCTCAGCTATTATAAGGCAGGTCTGCCTGAAGACGCCTGGGACATTATGCGGGGATCATTTATGCATAGCGCGTTTGATTCCGGTATCCCCGGTAATTTAGGAGACATTCATGCAGGGATCGATTTTGGCGATTGTATTCATCCTTTCAGCCGTACTCTGGTATCCGGTTTGTTCGGATATAACCCGGATTATCCCAATAAAAAAGTAAGAATTTCACCCCAATTCCCTGCCTCCTGGAACCGGGCCTCTATTGAACTGCCTGATGTAAAGATTGCTTTCACCCGCAAAGGAAATAAAAGCGAATACTCTATTGAACTGGCCCGTACCGCAAATCTTGAACTTCTTCTTCCGGTTCAGTGCGAAGAGATCAAAGAAGTCCTGGTCAATGGTGAAAAAGTAAGTTGGGATTTGTTGTCCGGCGTCGGACAGAGTTTACTTCAGATTAATCTGACTGAACTGACAGAAGCAGAAGTGATAATTAAAACAGGCAAAACTTTACCCTATTACGGCCCTGTAGGTATAGAAGGAGATGTCGGTGAAAGTATCCGGCTTGTGACAGAAAATGCACAGATACTGGAATTCGAAGATCCACAGGGGGTGCTGGAAAATGAAAGGATAGAAAATGGTGTACTTACTGCAAATATTACCTCTAATAAAGGTTATCATACGGTAATCACAAGATCGCTGGCTGGTAAAGCACCTCAATGGCGTGTTTTCCGGATTAAAGTGAACGATCCGGAGGGGGATGCACTACAGGAAGTAAGGTTTGTGAAAGAAATCCCTCCAAAAACATCGTGGGAATCCGTTGATATACAGCCTCTACTTAATGCCGATGTCAGAACAATCTATCAACAGGAATATTTGTCGCCACGTTCTAATACTGTATCGTGCCGTTTGGGCACTGATGGCTATTCTCCCTGGACCTTTTGGCACTGGAAGAGTCCGCTGCCGGTTATAAAAACGGATAAAGTTGCAGGACTGCTCGATGAAAAAAACCGCCTTATCACACCTCAGGGTGTCCCGTTCATCTGGAATGCCGGAGCTAAAAACATAGCATTCACCTCGATATGGGACAATTACCCGTCAAAAATTAATTTCCCTGTTAACAGAACAGGTGATGCTGTCTATTTTCTGGTTTGCGGATCGACCAATGTTATGCAATGCCAGATAGCCAACGCCGTACTGCGAATGAATTATGCCGACGGAAAGACAGATTCACTCGAGCTGGTTCCTCCGGTAAACTACTGGAATTTAAGCATAATATCCTCTACTGCTTCATCACCGGAACAGGATAATCGTGCCGACTATACCTCTGAAATGGACAGGTTCTGCTTACCAGCCAGACTGCCCGAAAGGGTTCAGCTGGGAGAGAATTGCAGGGCGATGCTGCTGAACCTTAGACTTCGCCAGGGTATCGAACTTAAAAGCATAACACTTGAAACCCTGTCGCAGGAGGTTGTTGTTGGCTTAATGGGGATTACAATTATGAATCTTAATTGAATTGTACTGCAGAAATATAAATGGGAGAAAAGGAAAACAGGTTGAAGTTCTCGAAGATGTTTATTACAGAAGATGGCAAAAACTATGCACTCACATTTTCGCTGGTGTGCATACTGTTTTTGCTGTGGGGAATTTGCAATGGTATGATTGATGTGCTTAATAAGCATTTCCAGAATTCACTCGGCATTTCCAAAGCACAGTCCGCTTTTGTCCAGGCAGCCTGGTACGGAGCCTATTTTCTGATGGCTGTTCCATCAGGCTGGGTTGCACGGCGCTTTGGATACAAGGGTGGGATCCTTGCAGGTTTGATTATCGTCCTGACAGGTTCTCTTCTCTTTGTTCCCCTTACAAAAATAACCGGATCAACATCTGTTGTATTTTCTTTTTTTCTTGCTGCACTTTTTGTAGTAGCATCAGGACTTACCTTTCTGGAGACAATTGCCAATCCTTATACAACCGTGCTGGGACCAGTTAAGTCCGGAGTAGCGCGAATCAATCTTGCCCAAAGCTGCAACGCAGTGGGATGGATCCTTGGACCGGTCATAGGTGGTTCCTTTATACTTTCAAATACCGATAAGGTAAATACAAGCAATGAATCTCTCTATCTCCCCTACCTTATTATAGCAGGTATTGTTGCCGTGATTGTAACTATCTTCATATTTGCTCCAATACCAGATCTCCATGCAGAGAAAGAGACAAAACTTTCATCGAATGGAACACGCCGTGAAAGGCCTCTTTTTAAGGAATGGCATTTTGTACTTGCGATATTCTCCCAGTTTCTTTATGTTGCCGCACAGACAGGAATCTTCAGCTTTTTCATCAACTATGTTAAAGATTATATGCCGCCTGTATCCGCAGAACTGGCTCAGGTATTGCCGCAAGGGATTACATACATCAAAGACGGACTTGGTTTTATCACTGAGCGGGGCGCATCCATGCTCCTTGCTGGCGGTGGATTTGGACTATTCCTTATCGGCAGATTTACCGGCAGCATAATTCTACGCAGTACCAAACCCCACATAATATTAGGATTCTATGCGCTGGTAAATATTGCCATGATGGGTGTTGTTATCTCTATACCGGGCTGGTTATCAATAGCAGCACTTCTGATAAGCTTCTTTTTCATGTCCATAATGTACCCTACCCATTTCGCTCTTGCCATTCGGGGCCTTGGTGAAAATACCAAACTTGGATCTTCTTTTATGGTTACCGCAATTGTCGGGGGATCTATTATGCCGATGTTAATGGGATGGATAGCAGATAATTACTCAATGCGAATTGGTTTCATAATGCCCCTGATCTGTTTCATTTTCATAATGGTTTATGGATTCAACTGGCATCAGCTTTTTGTACATGACACAGAGCCGGAGTAAAATACAGGTTTTTCTGATTCCGGATCACGGAAATGATTTCAATCCATCCGATACTCAGAAATGGTATCAAACATTGCCAGAACATTTTCAAATGGAGTTTCTTCAAGAATATAATCGTGGCTTGCTCCGGCGACATATCCACCTCCCGGAGCCATAATATCCAGAACCTTCTTAGTTTCTTCACGAACATAATCTGTATTACCATTTATCAATACCCGCTTGGAGTCAATTCCTCCATTTAAAAGAATTTTATCCCCAAAATCTTTCTTAAGTTTTGAAAGATCCATTCCGTAACAATCCGGTTGAAGGGCATGGATCCCGTCCAGTCCGGCTTTTATTAATAAAGGCAAAAGAATGCTGATGCTTCCGCAACAGTGCAACATTACTTTATGTCCGAAACGATGTCCCAGGTCGATCAGTCTTTTTAACGGAGATAAAAGGAACTCTTCAAAAAGATCCGGCCCTATCAAGGGTCCGGTCTGGCTGCCAAAATCATTGCCGATGAAGAATATATCAATAGAATCGCCTGCTGCTTCAAAAATATTCTCACTTACCTTAAAATAATATTGAACAATCTGATCCAGCACGGCATGAACAATTTCAGGAAATGTATACATCTTTATGTACAATTCTTCCATCCCCAGCAAGTCAATAGCATCATGCCAGAAAGGCGACCAGTCACCACCCAATATTGCATATTCACACTGATACCTTTCCGCATCTTTCTTAATATTGGAAACATCAGTCCAGGCCGGATCAGGCCAAGTATAATCGAGAACCTCCTTTATGGTTTTAGCTCCTTTCAATGGATGAGAAAAAGGCTGGCCATAACCAATCCCTATCCTTTCGACCTGAAACGGGCTTTTCCATGTGGCATCTTCCGAAAGATGATAACCTGGTTCTTTGTAAACTCCATAAACCCTCCGGAAATCATCGCTAAAACGTTTTCTAACACCTTCTTCGTCAGTATTTAAGGCTAACATCGCTTTCTGCATAAATTCAGGGGATGCTCCGCACCATGCCGGTATTTTATCCGATTCTTTGAAAGCAAAAGCTCTCTGAACTCTTTCTCTTGAAATCATAGTGAAATTTAGTAAGGACTTCAGATCTTTTTCGGTTTACCATCAAATTCAAGAACCTCCCTGTCCGTATATTCTTTTATTTGAGTATCAGGAATCATGCATGAAAACCAATTGATTTTCTTCGTTTACCCCTTCCCCATGGGGAGCGAAGAAAATCAATTTACTCCCCTTGGGGCTGGGGTAAATAAATTGATTTTCAAGCGATTTGCAATTTATTATTCATTATAGCCAATAGTTATATTCTTTTGTACGCCCTGAATCTGATTTTTTAAAATATCTCATCACGATCAGAAAGTGAGGACTTCTTCCTCTCCTGCTTTAAGGATTAATTCCTGTTGGTTTCCGGCATAAATTACGGAACATTTACCTCCATTTTTTGAATATATTTTCGCTTTTTGAAGTTTCCTCTCTGCCCACTTCATATCGACTACAAATCCTCCCCTGGCACAAAGACCTTTTACTTCTCCGGTTTTCCATACTTCAGGAATTGCCGGAAGTAACTTTATTTTGCCATTGTTCGACTGAATGAGCATTTCAGCAATACCGGCAGTACCGCCGAAATTACCGTCGATCTGAAAAGGAGGATGAGTATCAAATAGATTAGATAATGTTGATTTACGAAGCAATCCAAGGAGGTTTTCATACGCTTTTTCTCCATCCTGAAGACGTGCAAAGAGGTTGACAATCCATGCCCTGCTCCAACCGGTATGACCTCCTCCGAAAGATAAACGCCGTTCGATGGTTGCTCCCGCAGCTTTATACAATTCCGGTGTTTCCGGTGTAAACTGTGCCATGGGATAAAGTCCGAGAAGATGTGACATATGACGGTGACCCGGTTCAGGTTCATCATAATCTTTTATCCATTCCTGTATAACACCTTTTGAATTGATCCTGACGGGAGGAAGACGCTTTTTAGCAACTGCAAGCCGTGAAGCAAATTCCTGATCTGTCCCCAGAATCAGAGAAGCTTCTATACAATAATCGAAGAGGGCATTTACCAGCTCTATATCCGTTGTCGCTGCATAAGTAAGAGCTGAAATCTCTCCTGTTATGTTATCCCTGAAATTATTTTCCGGAGAATGCGATGGATTAGTAACAAGATATCCTTCCGGTGACTCAATAAGAAAGTCAAGTACAAATTCTGCGGAACTTTTCATCAGGGGATACGCTCTGTTTTTAAGGAAAGCTGTATCGGCGGAAAATAAAAAATGCTCATAAACCGGGAATGTCATCCACGGTCCGTCCATAGGGGTTATCCCCCATACACCATCGGCAACACCTGTTCGTCCGAACGGATCAGTAAGATGGTGAAGTGTCCATCCATCCGCGCCGTACATTTCTTTGGCGGTCACAGCGCCGGGAACTGAGAGCTTTTCCATGAATCCGGTCAGTATCTCTGAGGTCTCCGCCAGGTTGCAAACCTCTGCATGCCAGTAATTCATCTGGAGGTTTATATTCGTATGAAAGTCGGCATTCCATGGTGCTTCGAACTGGTCGTTCCATATCCCCTGCAGGTTTGCCGGCAGCACACCTGGTGTTCTTGATGAACCCATCAAAAGATAACGTCCATACTGAAAGTAAACGGGTATCAGCCAATCGTCAGTATTACCTTCCTTAACCCGGGTTAACCGTTCATCAGTCGGTATTCCGGAATTCAGGTCTTCTCCCAGTGAAAATTCGACCCTGTCAAAATACTTTCGGTGATCCCGTTCATGAATCTGCTTTAATTCATCAGCGCGGAAGCCGGAAGCTTTTAAAAGAATGCCCCTGCAAACTGCAAACGGATCTTTGGAGCTGTCTATATCCAGCCTTTCTGAATTGTAATCAGTGGCGCCGGTAAGTATTAAAACAACTTTTCTTACCGAATTTATCCGGAATCCTGAAGAAGTATCAGATACAAGAGGAGTTGAATCATCATTACCTGAAAGGAGCTTCATTGCTGCAGAATAACGAAGATGTCTCCCTCCCGGGCCTTTCCGCGGAGAGTCGAAATCGATTATTTGCCCGGAATAAGAAGCTATTCCATCCTCATTATTATACTCATTGGTATAATGGTTGTATACAGGTCTCCTTCTTCCGTTTCTGTCCCGAGGCAGCCTGGAAGTATCGCGTTCCCTTGAAATAAGAATTTCAGAGTTGAATGGTTTCTCTGCAATAATACTTACCACCATTACATCGTGTGGGGCAGAAACAAAAACTTCCTGTGTAACTTTGTTGCCGTCAATCGTATATTCAGTCTTTGAAATGCCTGTATTCAGGATAAGTGATCTCCTGTATGATGTTGGCTGTCCTGTCCAGTCGAATTCAATGGAAAGATTGCCCAGTGGCTGGTAAGAACGTACTTCCGGGGGAGTTCCCAGAAGATATTTATCCGACAATTCCCTGGCTTTTTTATATTCACTTTTAAAAATAGCCTGCTGGATTTCAGCCAGATGCGCCAATGCCTCCGGATTGTTATTGTTAATCTTTGATCCTGCCCATACACTTTCCTCATTAAGTTGAATCATCTCATTGTTAAAGTCACCAAACACCATTCCACCGAGCCGGCCATTACCAACAGGCAAGGCTTCAACCCAGACTGTCGCAGGTTGTTTATACCAGAGTTCCAATGAACTGGTATCCGATACATTTTTACAACCTGAAACAGCCAGCAACAGTAAAAGTGCCAGCTGCCATATGGACACTAAACCTGATCCCTTTTTCATAAGCCGATTTATTTAAAAAATGTGTCCCACTAAATTAATAAAAGAGGGCACATTCTTATGAATATTATTCTTGGAAAACTGAGATTAAGTTTCTATTATTACGATTATAATCAATTAATTAATTTTATTTATGGAAGTAAATCCGTTATTGGGTCTTTTATTAATTGCCCTCGGGGCACTTTCCGCGGCAAGTTTTTATGTTCCGTTTTCAAAAGTTAAAAACATGGCCTGGGAAGTTTATTGGCTTGTAGGTGGATTTTTCTCATGGATAGCTGTGCCAATAATAGCCACTTTGATCACCGTACCGGCTCTTTTTGAATTGTACGGAACTCTATCTGCCAAAACACTCTTTTGGCCTTTTTTCTTCGGAGTTCTTTACGGGTTTGGAGGATTGACCTTCGGCCTCTCGATGCGTTATCTTGGCTTATCGCTGGGTTATGCAATAACATTAGGCATCATTGCTGTCTTTGGTACACTTGTCCCCGCGATTGTAAGCGGCAAAATAACTGAGATGGTAGCATCCGCCGGAGGACTAATTACTCTGGCAGGAATTGCTGTAACGGTAGTTGGAATTACTCTTACGGGAAGAGCAGGGATTATGAAGGATAAGCTGTTGCCTGATGAAAAGAAAAAGGAGAGTATTAAAGAATTTGATTTCAAAAAAGGTATCCTTGTTGCACTGTTTGCCGGTATAATGAGCGCCTGTTTTGCATTTGGCATTGAAGCCGGTCGTCCGATTTCGGAAAAAGCAGTCAGTATGGGAGTCAATCCCCTCTGGAGACAGGGACCTGTTTATATTGTTATACTTTTAGGAACATTCCTTACCAATGTTGTCTGGTGCCTTATCCTCGCTGTTAAAAATAAAACTTTAAAGGATTTCATAAAAGCATCTCCTTTATTGCTGCTAAAAAATTACCTTTTTTCAGCTCTGGCAGGTTCCCTGTGGTATATCCAGTTTTTTCTTTATGGTATGGGAGAAAGCAAAATGGGCAGGTTCAGCTTTGCCGCCTGGAGCATACTTATGGCATTAAGTATCGTATTCAGCACATTCTGGGGGATATCCCGGCATGAATGGAAGGGTTCAGGAAAAAAAGTTACTACTGTTCTGGTTATCGGATTGGCTGTACTTATTATTTCAACTTTTATAATCGGTATAGCCGGATTATTCTGATCTTAATTCGTTTTAAATATTCAGGTCAATAACATGAAAGACTCCTGATCATTGGTGTTCCTTCCGACTTATTGATTTCCAGTCTGATGGCCGAGAACATATCTTGCCTGACGGTTTCGATTCTTTTGTGGCCGATACATGATCCATCACCAAGCTTTGTCCAGTTACCATCTGAAAGACCTGAAATGGTGTATTCACGGATCTTCTCCCCTTTTGTGATATCTTCCATTATCACTATGTAAGAAACAGATTGTGGAGATTTGAATTTAACAACAAATTCATTGCCCCGGCCTTTGACTGTCCCAAGGGGATCAGAAAAATTCTTTCTTATCATTTCCCCGAATTCACTCAACCGTCTTACATCTGCTTCAGGCACCAGTCCTCTGTCATCAATAACAATCCCCAGCAGCATATTGGTATTCCTCCCAACACTTTTGCAATACTTGTCCAGCAGCTCTTCAATGGTTCGCATCTGATCATCCTGGTTTTTATGCCAGAACCATCCGCCCTGAAAAGAAGAATTCAATCGAACCGGAAAATCCGACTCACCGGGGCACCAGAATAATCCTTTTGGATTACCATTAAGCCCCTTGATTTCTATTACACCTGAAGCTGAGGTTGTGGAATCAGCTCTCGACCAGCAGGGATAAGGAGCCACACCTTCTTCGTTGCCTACCCACCTTATGTTATTTTCATAACCAAACGGACCCTGAAAAGCTATCGCATCAGGTTGGTACCTCTTTAAAAGTGCCAGTACGTCAAAACCGCCTTTTTCAGGAGGTAAAATTCCTCCGTCAAACCATACTTCCATTAAATCACCATATTCCGACCATAACTCGCTCAGCTGCATTTTAACTATCTCATTGTATTTTCTCTGTTCATCCGGATCTCCTGAGACAACTTTCCCGGGATTATCAACCTTAAGGTAACCATTAGCTGTTGTACTTGCATAAATTCCCGGCTTAAGACCGTATTTTTTACAGGATGCTACGAAATCCTTAACAATATCGCCCTGACCATTTTGCCAGGGAGTATTTTTTACACTGTAAGGATGTGCTTTAGTAGGCCATAAGCTGAAACCGCTGCAATGTTTGGCAACGAGGACAGCATAAGTCGCCCCTGCAGCTTTTGCAGCCCTTATCCATTGATTGGTATCCAGTTCTTTAGGATTGAAAATAGACAAATCCGGATGGTAATTCCAATCCTTGCGAAAATTATAGTCCGGTTCAAAAACAGGCATATCAAAATGTATAAGCACGCCGATCTCTGAATCCGCCCATTTTAAATGGGCTTTTGTAGGTAGTACAGGTTGGGCAGTCAGCGCCGGGAATAATGAGAAAAAGGCAAATACGGGTAAAATAATCAATGTGATTTTTTTCATCTTGTTTATTCAGTTAACAGGTCAATAATTCTAAAACTCTTTATTAAATGCTTAATCCATGTCTCAACAGCATGGGAAAATAAATGTAATATTTTTTATGGATTTTTTACAGATCATCTGCGTCAAATGTTTGCAGCCTGAATGCTAATTCATAACTTTATAAAATGTCAAACGGGAAATAATAAAATGAGCATAAGAGATAAAGTAGTTCTTCTTTTTTCTGTTTTGTCACCGGCTTGCTAAGTGTGAAATATTATAACCATGCAGTTGACTTATAAAAACCAAATGAGAATCATTATATACCAACGCTTACTGATTTTCGCATTAAATGGAAACCTTAAGTAAATTTTTAAATGATGAAAACACATATTACTGTAAAAATTGCTTTAATAGTTTTTTTCAGCCTTTTTATTCTTGCTGACACATTCAGTCAGCAGAAATTCACAAAAGAAGAAATTGATAAGTACACTGCCGGTAAAGAGGAACGCCTCAGGTGGATGAAAGAAGCACGTTTTGGTATGTTCATCCATTGGGGAGTATATTCATTGACTTCGGATGAATGGAATGGTCAGCGTTATAACGGCGAAAGTTGTTTTGTGATGGAACAGGCAAAGATTCCTGTCAAGGAATACATTGATAAAGTAGCCAGACCTTTTAATCCTGTAAGATTCGACGCTGACAAATGGGTCCAGATTGCCCAAAATGCCGGTATGAAATATATTATAATAACAGCCAAGCATGTGGACGGTTTTGCCATGTACGGATCCAGAGCTTCACCATTTAATATTGTCGATGGAACTGCTTATAAGAAAGATCCTATATTGGAACTTCGTAAAGCATGCGACAAATACGGATTAAAGCTTGGATTCTATTATTCACAGCACTGGGACTGGCTGCATCCTCACGCATTAGCCCAGATGGGAAAGGAGAGTTACAAGGATAATTTCTGGGACTGGCCCGACAGGAGTAAAAAAGATCCGGATATCTATTATCGCGAGAAATCGTATAAGCAGGTTGAAGAACTGGTCACCGGTTATAATCCGGCCATTATGTGGTTCGACGTACCCGGGAGCATTACTCCGGAACAAAGTTATAACCTTCTGAGGATTGTTAGATCAAATAAACCTTATTGTATTATCAATAACCGTATTGGTAACAATATGGGTGATTACGGGACACCTGAGCAGACCATACCTACTGAAAGTCCGGATTTTTTTGAAGTTTGTATGACAATTCAGGATAACTGGGGATACTCTTTCTTCGACAGGCAATTTAAGTCTCCCAAAACAATTATTCATAACCTGGTAGATATAGCCAGTAAAGGGGGTAATTACCTTCTTAATGTCGGGCCAACCTCAGAAGGAATTTTTCCCTCTCCTGCTGTCAGGGTGCTGGAGGAAGTCGGGACCTGGATGGCATTTAACGGTGAAAGTATTTATAAAACAACCGCTTGCCCTTCAATCAAATTACCGTTTGACGGTCGTTGCACAATGAAACAGGGAAAGCTTTTCATAAATATTTTTGAATGGCCCGTCGGAGAACAGGTTATAATCCCGGGAATAAAAAGCCAGATTAAAAAGGTATATTTTCTGAATGACAGTGAACAGACCCCTCTTTATTATGAAATTCTTGATGATGCTCATCTGTTGATAGAACTTAAGAATGATAAGGTTTCCCGAAACCTTATCAATCCTTACAGTACTGCAATCGTAATCGAGTACTCCGGGAACCTTCTTACCGTATCTTCACCTGCAATTATTGATGCTGCCTATTGCACACTACTCGATCCGAAAGATGCCCGGATCAAGGGAACCACGTTGAAGTATTCTTTTAATTCTGTATGGGGGAAAGGCAGGGGCTATAATATTTACGACTGGCTCAATACTGAAGAAACAGTGGAATGGAAAATAATTTCGCCAAGGGGAGGAGAATTTGATATTGAATTGTGTTATGGCGCACCAGAAGGTTGTTCAGGGAATGAGTTTGCAGTCAGACTGGGAGATCAGGAGATAAGATCATACGTTCAGCCGACCGGTGATTGGTACGATTACCGTAACCATCTGGTGGGTAGAATTCTGATTAAGACAAACAGTGAAAATGTATTGGTAATCCAACCTGTGAAGACAACCGGTTTTTCTCTGATGAACCTGAAATCAGTCAGGTTATTACCCATAGTAAGATAATGAAAGAAGGGGACTAAATCATGAATAATTCAATAACAATTAAGACAACCGGAGGTTTCATAAGACTAATTCTGACAGTAGTTATTGTACAAATGGTGTTCCGGTTACAGGTTCTTGCAGAGAGCCAGGAGGTTTTTAAATTGGAAATTGAAGCTCCGATAGAGAGATGGGATGAAGCAATCCCGCTGGGTAATGGATTGACAGGTTGTCTTGTCTGGGGTCAAAGGAATCAACTCAGGTTTTCTTTTGACAGAGGTGATCTCTGGGATAACAGAATACCGGATGAGATAAAAGAACCTGGCTTCACCTGGGCCAATATTCAGAAACTGGTGAAAGAAAAGGATACAAAAGAGATCTCGAGACTAACTGACAAACCCTACAGTTATCCATACCCTACAAAACTTCCCGGAGTCCGCCTGGAACTGGAGCTGAAGCCTGATTTTATTGCAAAAACATTCAGCCTTGATATGGCAAAGGCAATATGTACAGTTGAACCTCTGTCAGGAGAATCATTGTCAGTATTTACAAGTGCCACAAAACCGGTAACAATCATTCACTGTCCGGAATATGTAAATGCCTCTTTAAAAGTCCCTACCTCTGTAAGCAAACTTGGTTATCCTGAACCTCAATCAGGTAGTGAGGGAGACAATCTCTGGTGGACACAGAAAACAGTTGAAGAGCTTGAATATGGGGCATATATGGCTGTGAAAAAAATTAATGGCGAATGCCTGATCGCAGTCTCATTTACTTCAAATGAAGACGCTGTGGATTATATGACTCTCGCTAAAAAGCAGGCACAGGAAGCGTTACAAAATGGTTTCGAAAACATGATGGCTGAACATGAAAAATGGTGGAACATCTTCTGGTCTGTATCTGAAATACGTCTGCCTGACATTACTCACCAGCGTTATTATAACCTCATGCAGTATTATTATGGTGCTGCTTCGCGTAAAGGTTATCCCCCGATACCGTTACAGGGACTATGGACGGCTGATGAAGGTGGATTGCCACCATGGAAAGGCGATTTTCATAATGATATGAATGTTCAGATGACCTATTGGGGTTATTATTCCAGCGGTCGTTTTGATTGCGGTGAGAGTCTTACAGATTTCCTTTTCAATCTTGCTCCGGTTCACCGCAATTTCGCAAGGGATTTTTTCGGTGTTGATGGTTTGATGGTTCCGGGAGTCATGGGTTTGAATGGCCAACCATTGACAGGCTGGGTGCAATATTCACTTTCTCCAACTATGAGTGTATGGCTACTTCAGAATCTTCACTGGCACTGGCGCTATACAATGGACAAGACATTCCTGAAAGAAAAATGTTATCCTTATTGCAGGGAGATGGCAACTGCAATGGAAGCACTATTGCAGGAAGATGAAAACGGAAAACTGAAACTGCCACTCTCCAGCTCTCCGGAGATCCATAACAATTCCCTTCAGGCATGGCTTACTCCAAACTCAAATAATGACCTCGCATTACTGATCTGGATGGCAGATGCGATGGCGGAAATGGCCGGAGAATTAAAGATAAAAGAAGATGTGGAGCATTGGAAATATTTCCGCACAAGGCTGGATGAACTTGCTGTTGATGAATACAAAGTTCTTCGTCTTTCCCCGACAGAGTCACTCAAAGAGTCACACCGTCACCATGCCCACCTGATGGCCATTTATCCGCTGGGAATTCTACACATGGAAAGGAGCCCGCAGGAAAGGGACGTGATGATATCTTCACTTGATAACCTTAAAAAACTTGGCACTAAACTCTGGGTAGGTTTCAGTTTTCCATGGGCTTCATGTATGGAGAGCCGGGCAGGACGGGCTGATGAAGCTTTTAACTATCTCGATATTTATGTTAATGCTTTCACCTCTCAGAATGGATTTAATCTTAATGGAGATCAGTCTGGTAAAGGATATTCCAATTTTACTTATCGCCCGTTTACCCTTGAAGCTAATTTTGGAGCCGCCCAGGCTGTTCATGAAATGTTGCTGCAGAGCTGGGGCAGAAAGATCAGGATCTTCCCGGCTATCCCATCTAAGTGGCAGGATGTCAGCTTCAGGGATCTGAGAGCAGAAGGCGGTTTTATTATCAGTGCAGAACGCAAGGCAGGAATGACAGTTTCAGTCAGGATCAAAGCTGTCACAGCCGGTAAACTTGTACTTAAGGATCCCTTTAACGGCGATCCCGCAAAATGGAATCGTAAAATCAAAAAGGTTGATGATTATTACGAATGCATCCTGAAGGCAGGAGAAGAGCTGATATACCTGGATCAGAACTGAAACTATGTCTGAATTGCATTAAATGAAACATCAAAACCAAAACCTATGAAAAAGGGTATTTTATTTATTACGATCCTGAGTCTGACACTCTGTTTTTCATGTCGCCGGGAGAAAAAGGAATTGTATGAACCTGCATCGGAATCACTGGATAAACACAAAGCTCCTCAATGGTTTTCAGATGCAAAATTCGGTATATTTATTCACTGGGGAGTTTATGCTGTTCCGGCATATCACGAATGGTACCTGGTTTTCTATTCACCAAAGGCAAGATATGGAAAGAATCTTGGTGGACCGCCATATACCGCTGCCCAGGGTGAACTTTCCGATAGCATGTTTAACGCAAACATACGAAAAGGTGCCAACGAATATCACAGAAAAAACTTTGGGGTTGATTTTGATTACGATCAATTCATACCTATGTTCAAAGCCGAAAAATATGATCCCGAAAGCTGGGCAAAACTGTTCAAAAAAGCAGGGGCCAGATATGTAGTGCTCACTGCCAAGCATGGTGAAGAATTTGCAATGTGGCCTTCAAAATTCACCCCCCGCAATGCTATGGATATGGGACCCCACAGAGATCTCGCAGGGGATCTTGTTAAAGCTATCCGTGCTGAAGACATGAAAATGGGGTTTTATCATAATACCACCTATTCTTTCTGGGATGAGCGCTTCCCAAACAAGGAATGGGTTGCATATATGAACAATTCAATAAAGGAGCTGGTTGATATGTATCATCCTGATATTCTCTGGGGAGATGTTTTGTTTTCACCTGAAAGAAATGAGCAGGGCGAAGCGCTCGGAGCAAAATACTTTAATACTCTGGAATTACTGGCTTATTTTTATAATAATTCACCCGATCCTTCGCAGGTAGTTGCGAACGACAGGTTTGACATGGTGAAAGCGATTAACCCCGATTCAAAAAAGGCACTTTCAAATTCGATATACAGACACGAGTATGCCCGCTGGAAATTAGGGGACAATCTGGCGTTGCTGGGGGATTTTCAAACTCCGGAACGACGTAAGGTGGATGAAATTTTTGATTTCCCGTGGGAATGCTGTGATGCACTGGACCCGACTTCGTGGGGATACAATAAAAACCTGCCCGACGATAAATATATGAGTACTGATCAGCTTGTTGATCACCTTGTGGATATTGTCAGCAAAAACGGCAACCTGCTTATAAATGTTGGTCCGAGGGCAGATGGTACCATTCCGGAAGCTCAGCAGGAAAGGCTGACAGGTATCGGCAAGTGGCTTGAGATCAACGGTGAGGCTATTTATGGTACCCGTCACTGGGATAAATTCGGAGAAGAAAATGTACGCTTTACCAGCAAGGGAGACAATATTCTGTATGCTATTTCCCTGGACTGGCCCATAGAAAAATTAACAATTAAATCGCTGAAAGACTGGGATAAATCCCGGATAAAATCCATTCACCTGCTTGGTGTGAAAGAACAGCTGCAATGGGAGCTTTCGGATGAGGGACTGATCATTAACTGTCCTGTTCAGAAGCCCTGTGATTATGCCTTTGCTTTCAAAATTAAGCATAAGAGCAAAGCCAGATGACGCGGGGAAAGCAACCAATTCATTCTCATATTAATCTTGCACTGTATAAAGCATCTGTAAAAGAATTTGGAGTAATCTTGGTTTGATCAACTGCCAGGAATTGATCTATAAAATAAAGAAACCTATGAATGAAAAATATTTCACCCCGGTACACGTAATAATCTATTTATGTTTTATCATCTTAATTTTAAGTGGTTGTGATGGAATCCGGAATCACAAAAATGATTACC
>Ga0113563_10000645_pt1 | contig 17492 bp, 7 predicted proteins | sample Mud3Dept3metaG_FD_80117 | JGI IMG/M metagenome (GOLD analysis project Ga0113563, IMG submission 80117) | Freshwater wetland microbial communities from Ohio, USA, analyzing the effect of biotic and abiotic controls - Mud 3 Core 4 Depth 3... | ecosystem: Environmental > Aquatic > Freshwater >...
AACAGCTGAAAAGCATGATGGTTTCATCGAGTTTGGAGACAATGGACATCTCGTCGAGAACTTTTCAGGTGAACTTCTGGTCCAGTCAGAACCTGATGCTTCAAGTTTTCCCAGCGGCGGACTTAGAAACACTTTTGAGGCGAGGGGATATACTGCCTGGGATGTATCATCACCGGTGTTCATCGTTGGCACAACCCTTTGTATTCCGACCATTTTCGTGTCCTGGACCGGAGAAGCACTTGACTATAAAGCCCCTCTGCTTAAAGCACTTTCATTGCTCGACAAAGCTGCAGTTGACATTTGTCAGTATTTCGACAAGGATGTGAACAAGGTATATGCTACATTGGGATGGGAACAGGAATATTTCCTTATCGATGAAGCATTATTTTGTGCTCGGCCCGATATAGTCCTGGCTGACAGAACCCTTATGGGCCACCAGTCTTCGAAGGATCAGCAGCTTGCCGATCATTATTTCGGATCGATTCCTGCAAGGGTCATGTGCTTTATAAAAGATTTTGAATGTGAAGCGCATAAATTGGGAATTCCTGTAAAAACCCGCCATAACGAAGTTGCTCCCAACCAGTTTGAATGTGCTCCGATACATGAGGAGGCCAACCTGGCGATCGATCACAATCAACTTCTGATGGATATAATGAAACGGGTTGCCAGAAAACATAAATTCCGTGTTTTATTCCATGAAAAGCCATTCGCAGGAATAAACGGTTCGGGGAAACATAATAACTGGTCGATGGCAACAAATACAGGTGTTAATCTTTTATCCCCGGGAAAAAATCCAAAAACAAATCTGCAATTTCTTACTTTTCTGGTAAATGTAATTAAAGCCGTTCATGACAGTAATGAGCTTATAAGAGCTTCAGTAATGAATGAATCTAATTCATGGAGGCTTGGTGGTCATGAAGCGCCGCCGGCAATAATATCTGTATTCCTCGGGACCTATCTGATTAACATTCTGAATGAACTCGCCCGGAAAGTGACAGATAAGAAAATGACTCCTGCTCAGAAAATTGAACTTAAGCTTGGAATTGGCAAGATACCTGAAATACTCCTTGACAATACTGACCGAAACCGAACATCTCCCTTTGCGTTTACGGGGAACAGGTTTGAATTCAGGGCTGTAGGATCGTCAGCCAACTGCAGTGCCGCCATGATCGCCCTTAATGCCGCAGTTGCCCGTCAGCTGGTAAAATTTAAAAATGAAGTTGATTCCATTATCAGGAAGGGCAGGAAAAAGGATGAAGCAATTTTCCAGGTTCTGAAGAAGGCTATCATTGAATCTGAAAATGTCCTTTTTGAAGGAGATAACTACAGTAAAGAATGGCATATGGAAGCTCAGAAAAGAGGATTATCAAATATTGAAAGTATCCCTGAATCAATCAGCAGGTACCTGGCACCGAGTTCCAGGGATGTGCTTATAGACTCTGGTATCTTTACTGAAAAGGAACTGGAGAGCCGGGTGGAAGTTGAATATGAAAAATTCACCAAGAAAGTTCAGATCGAATCAAGAGTTCTTGCTGATCTTGCAATAAATCATATAGTGCCGACCGGGATTAAATATATGTCTTCATTGCTCGAAAATATCAGAGGGCTGAAGGAGATATTTGATGAAAAGGAATACGAAAGACTTGCTGGAACCATTAAAGAGGCTATAGTGATCATTTCAGATCATATTACAATGATCAAAAAGCTGGTTTTTGATATGGTTGAGGAAAGGAAAAAGGCCAATATAATTGCAGATGCTTATAAAAAGGCGCTGGTTTATGAAAAACATGTCAAGCCATTTCTCGACAGTATCCGTCAGCATATCGACAAGCTTGAGCTGATTGTCGACGATGAGATGTGGCCGTTGCCAAAATACAGGGAGCTGCTTTTCACAAGCTAGGATTGTCGGTTAATAAAGTAATTGAGAAAATATACAGGGATGTTTTTACAATGTCCCTGTATATTTATAAATTATTGAAGAAATTTATTAATCTCTCTTGCTGCTTTTCTGCCTGATGCAATGGCATTGACGACCAGGCTTGCACCACTGACAGTATCTCCCGCAGCAAATACTTTATGAAGGCTTGTGGACTGCTTATTATCTACTTTTACATTTTTCATTCTATCAAGTTCCAACCCTAATTCGGAGAGTAATCCTTCCTGCACCGGATGTAAAAAACCAAGTGCAAGAAGAAAAAGATCTGCTTCAATTACTCTCCGGGTTCCGGGAACAGGTTTAATTAAATATTTCCCATTGGCTGATTCCCATTCAATCTCCTCAACTTCTGCTCCCCTTGTTATTTTCCCATCACTGACAAACCGTAAGGTCGAGATGCCCCATAGTCTTTCACATCCCTCTTCATGGGAGGTGGTTGTTTTAAGCTCCTTGCTGAAATATGGCCACGGATTATCGGGTGTCCTGTTTAACGGTGGTTTTGGCAGAATTTCAATTTGTATAACACTTCTTGCTTTCTGACGAATGGAAGTTCCCACGCAGTCAGATCCTGTATCGCCTCCTCCGATTACAAGCACTTTCTTGCCTTCTGCAGATATTTTATTATCACTGATTGGTAGTGTTCCTGTATTTACCCTGTTCTGGGCAGAGAGGAAATCCATAGCGAAATGAATCCCATCAAATTCGCGGCCTTCAATCGCCAGATCGCGAGGCTGACCAGCACCTATGGCAATGCAAATCGCATCAAATCGATCAAGAATCTCCTGCCCTGGAATATCCTTGCCAATATTGACGCCGGTTTTAAAGATCAGGCCTTCTCTGATCATCAGGTTGAGACGCCGGTCGACAGTTGCTTTACTTAGTTTAAAGTCGGGAATTCCGAACCTGAGCAATCCACCGGCTTTTTCATCCTTCTCAAAAACAGTGACATTATGACCCGCCTTATTAAGAAGATCTGCGGCGGCCAAACCTGCCGGTCCACTGCCAATGACAGCAACTTTTTTACCGGTTCTCGTTTCAGGCGGCAGGGATTTAATATAATCTTCTGCAAAAGCTTTTTCAGTAATAGCAACTTCATTCTCACGAATTGTAACCGGTTCCTGATTAATGTTAAGCACACAAGCGTGTTCACAGACTGCAGGACAAATTCTTCCGGTAAATTCGGGAAAATTGTTGGTGGCTTGCAGCCTGTCATAAGCAGCTTTCCATTCACCCCGGTAGAGGAGGTCATTCCATTCGGGGATCAGATTATCAACCGGACAGCTCCAATGACAAAATGGTACGCCGCAATCCATACATCTTGAGGCCTGAAGCATTCTGTCCTCGCTGTTCAGAGTCTGTTCAACCTCGCTGAAGTCGCATATCCTTTCGTGTAGAGGTCTGTTCCCGGCTTCCTTCCTTTTAATTTTAATAAATCCATATATATCACCCATAATTTCCTGTTTTTTGATTTTTCCCGGAATTAAATGGCGCCAATCTCAAGATCGATCTCGACCCCGGCAATTTTTTTCCTGATCTCCTCAAGTTTCTGTTCCTGTATAACCTTCTTATAATCATATGGTACTACCTTTATGAACATTGGAAGGTATTTGTCAGGATTTTCCAGTATCATCTTTGTTTTTTTACTTCCGGTATATTTATAATGCCAGGCAATGAGCTCAGTAAGTTCTTTAACATCAGGATAATCTTCGACAAGTGACAGTTCCACCATTCCCATATTGCAGTAGTAATCAAAATCTTCGTTCTCATTTAGAACATAGGCTATTCCGCCACTCATTCCGGCCGCAAAATTGTTGCCTGTTGTGCCAAGCACCACCACACGGCCTCCGGTCATATATTCACAGCAATGATTACCTACCCCTTCAACCACAGCAATAGCTCCGCTGTTTCTTACCCCGAATCTTTCCCCTGCGACTCCCGAAACATATAATTCACCCCTGGTTGCTCCATAAAGGACCGTATTGCCGACGATTATATTCTTGTCCGTTTCAAAAGCAGAACCCGCAGGCGGGACAACAATAATCCTTCCCCCTGAAAGTCCTTTTCCAAGGTAATCATTTGAATCTCCTTCAAGGTAGAGTTCGACACCCGGTACAAGGAATGCTCCAAAACATTGACCAGCCGATCCTTTGAATTTACATTTTATCGTTCCGTCCGGAAGTCCTTCCGAACCATGCAGCATCGCTATCCTGCCTGAAAGCATAGTGCCGATTGTACGGTCGGTGTTGCTTACCGCCTTTTGTATTACAACCGCGTGTTTTTCATTGATTGCCCTCTCGGCTTCTCGTATTAATTCTTTATCCAGGATATTATCAGTTTTATTATCCTGGACGTCGGAACAACGAATTGCATTGGTTACTGATTCAGATGGCATTTTCAGAAGTCCGGACAGATCCAGATTCCTGATCTTCCAGTGATCAACCTCAGGATTCCTTTCCAGGAGATCAGATCTTCCAATGATATCATCCAGCTTTTTATATCCAAGTTCGGCAAGCAATTCCCGCACATCTTCGGCCAGGAACCTGAAAAATGTGACAAGATAATCGGCTTTCCCCTTAAACCGTTTTCTCAGTTCGGGATTTTGAGTGGCTATGCCCACAGGACATGTATTGAGGTGGCATTTGCGCATCATTACACAGCCCAGCACAATGAGTGCCGAGGTTGAAAAACCAAATTCCTCAGCGCCAAGCAAAGCGGCTATGATTATATCCCTGCCGCATTTTAACTGACCATCGGCCTGAAGTATAACCTTCCTGCGGAGGTTGTTCATCACAAGTGTTTGCTGTGTTTCTGCCAGTCCAAGCTCCAGTGGCAGTCCCGCATGTTTTATCGATGATGATGGACTTGCCCCTGTGCCGCCTTCATAACCGCTTATCGTAATAAGGTCAGCACCTGCTTTTGTGACACCTGCAGCTATTGTGCCTACACCACTTTCGGAAACCAGTTTAACACTGACTCTTGCTTTAGGATTGACATTTTTCAGATCGAAGATAAGCTGAGCAAGATCTTCAATTGAATATATATCATGATGAGGCGGAGGAGAGATAAGGGTTATCCCCGGAATCGAATACCGGGTCCTTGCAATTATCTTATCAACTTTAGAGCCCGGCAACTGGCCGCCTTCGCCCGGTTTAGCTCCTTGTGCTATTTTGATCTGTATTTCATCGGCGTTGACAAGATAGTCAGTTGTTACCCCAAAGCGTCCGCTTGCAACTTGCTTGATAGAGCTCCTTAGGCTATCCCCGTTTTCAAGGGGCAGAAACCTTACAGGATCTTCACCTCCTTCACCGGTGTTGCTGCGTCCTCCGATCCTGTTCATTGCAATTGCCAGGGTTTCATGGGCTTCCCTGCTTATTGAACCATATGACATAGCTCCTGTCACAAATCTCTTCATAATCTGTTCGGCAGATTCAACCTCATCAATGGATATTGGATTGGTTTTCATCCTTAACAAACCTCTGATGAATCCCGGTTTTACAGTATCTTCATTAACCTTCCTGCTATATTCCTTGAATTTACTGTAATCTGCAGATCTGGTGCTCCACTGCAGGAGAGAAATTGTTTCCGGATTCCAGGCATGATGTTCTCCATTTTTCCTGTATGAAAAAACACCTGCTGTAAGCATTTCATGCTGATGATCTTCAAAAAAAGCTTTTTTATAAGGTATAAGAGCCTCCTCGGCAATTTCATCCATACCTATTCCTCCCAATCTCGAAAAAGTTCCTTCAAAGTATTTATTGATCACATCCTGATGGATCCCAACAGCTTCAAATATTTGTGAAGAGCGGTAACTTCTGAGGGTACTAATACCCATCTTGGACATTATTTTCAGGATGCCTTTATTGATGGCATTTATAAAATTCTCTTCTGCCTTCTGATAGTCAAGCTGAATTTCTTTATTTTTTACGAGTTTATCAATTACTGCAAAACTCAGATAAGGATTTATGATACTTGCTCCATAACCGAACAAAAGCGCGAAATGCATTACTTCCCGGGGTTCTGCCGATTCAATGACCAGATCAATCTGCATCCTTTTCCGTTTTCTGATTAGATGATGGTGTACCGCTGAAACTGCAAGCAATGACGGTATGGGAGCTGCCTTTTCAGCTATTCCCCGATCGGAAAGAATAATATAGTTCTTTCCTTCATCAACTGCTTTTTCAGCATCAATGCATAATTGATCTATGGCATTTTGTAATCCAGTGCCTTCTTTCTCCGGGTCAAAATGGAGTAAAAGTTTGGTATTTGAAAATCCTTTATATCTTAGGTTCTTTACTACCTGGAAGTAAGTATTGGAAATCACAGGATTCCTGAACCTCACCATTTTGACGTGGGCCGGACATGTTTCAAGAAGATTCTGCTGCAATGATCCAAGGTAACCTGAGAGAGTCATTACAAGTTCTTCGCGTATTGGATCTATCGGAGGATTGGTTACCTGTGCAAAGAGTTGTTTGAAATAATCGAATAACCTGTAAGGCTTTCCTGAGAGTACTGCTAAAGGAATATCGTTTCCCATCGAACCGATCGGTTCCTTCCCTGTTGCGGCCATCTCTTTTATTCTTTCAGTATCTTCAAGGGAGTAATTGAAAGAGGTTAAATATTTATTGTACAGGTCCCCCATGTCAGTTGTTTCGATGTGACCGGTTTCAATTTTTTCAAGTTTAACCATATTCTGATCGATCCATTTTCCATAAGGATATTCTGATGCCAGCTGGGCTTTCAGTTCTTTATCGTAAAAGATCCTGCCTTCTTTTGTATCAATAAGGAGCATTTTGCCGGGTTTAAGACGCCCCTTCTCCCTGATCTCTTCCGGTGCAAATGTCTGTACTCCTGTTTCTGATCCAAGAACTATCAGATCATTATTTGTAATTACATACCTTGATGGACGAAGCCCGTTCCGGTCGAGCATGCCACCAATATACCTGCCATCAGAAAAAATCAGGGAAGCAGGGCCATCCCATGGTTCCATGAAAGTGGAATGATATTTGTAAAATGACCTTAATTCGGGCGAAATCGGATTTTTATCATTTATAGATTCAGGTATCAGGATTGACAAAGCATAAGGAATTGATTTTCCACTCAAAACAAGAAATTCAAACACATTATCAAGAGATGCTGAATCACTCTTCCCGGGTTCGATAATAGGATACAACCTCGAGAGGTCACCAAGCTTCTCTGATTTGAGGATTGATTCCCTTGCTTCCATCCAGAATCGATTTCCTTTTATCGTATTGATCTCACCATTATGTCCGAGCATTCTGAATGGCTGGGCCAGATCCCAGCTTGGAAAGGTATTGGTACTGAAGCGGGAGTGGACAAGAGATATGGCACTTTGTAACCGTTCATCCTGCAGATCGAGATAATATTCCACCAGTTGTAAAGATGTAAGCATCCCTTTATAAACAAGTACTTTGGTTGACAGGCTGGGGATACAGAAAAGCCTCTTCTGTTTCAGATCCGAATTACGTATTGCGTTTTCGGTCAGTTTCCTGATAATATATAATTTTCGTTCGAGGTCTTCCTGTGGAATATCAGCTCCAAGGAGAATCTGAATTACTTCAGGCTCTGCGGCCCTGGCAATTTCTCCGATTGCATTATTATTACGGGGGACATCACGAAAACCAATAATTTCAACTCCTTCCTCTTTTATTATTTTTATAAATGACTCCTTGCAACGGTCTGCTTCGGATCTATCCTGGGGTAGAAAAATCAAACCTGTTCCGAATTGACCCTCAGGAGGAAGTGAATATCCCTGAATGAGATAAAAATCACGAGGGACCTGTATCAGTACTCCTGCTCCGTCTCCAGTCTTGTTATCGGCTCCTTCTGCCCCCCTGTGGGTCATATTTGCAAGAATATCCAGTCCCTGCCTTATTATAGAATGTGATTTTTTCCCTTTTATTTGCGCAACAAATCCTATCCCACAACTTTCATGTTCAAATTCCTGTCTGTACAATCCCTGCTCCTGCGGTCTTTCTTTTTTCATATTTTCCCTGTTTAAACTTGTTAAAGAAACAACCATTAAAAAACCGCTCCCTTTTGTTGAGAACGGTTATTCCTGAAGAATATATACTGATACCTTTCTCAATTTGTACCACTATTCAACCTGTTTCTGCCTGATGATAATATTGATTTAATATCGCTCATTTACTATAAATTTGTAGCAAATATATAACTTTATCTTTAAAATAATAATTAATATTATTAAAAATATTAATAAATTCTTTTTATTATCAGACTTGGATATTGAATTGCTTATTATCCTTTGAAGATCCTATTTTTCGATGCATGCCCTGATAAACTGAACAAACAGCGGGTGAGGCTTAATAACCGTACTGGAGTATTCCGGGTGGAACTGAACGCCAATAAACCATTTATGATCAGCTATTTCCATGATTTCCACAAGATTTGATTCAGGGTTAATCCCTACCGGCATCATTCCATTGTTTTTGAAATCATCAAAATAGTTATTGTTAAACTCATATCTGTGACGATGACGTTCGACTATTTCTGTTTTTCCATAAGCCTCATAAGCCTTTGAATTTTTGCTTATTATGCATTTATAGCCCCCCAGTCTCATAGTTCCGCCCTTATCGATTATACTCTTCTGTTCTTCCATCAAATCAATAACCGGGTATTTCGTTTTATGGTTTATTTCGGTGGAATTAGCTCCATCCATTTTTAAAACATTGCGTGCAAATTCAATTACCGCACATTGCAGCCCCAGGCATATTCCAAGGAACGGCATATTATTTTCCCTTGCATATTTTGCTGCTGAAATTTTGCCTTCAATGCCTCTTGAGCCAAATCCCGGTGCAACAAGGATTCCATTCAGCCCTTTGAGCTTATCACCGACATTCATTTCTGTAATATCCTCAGAATGAATATATTCAACATCAACCTTACATTCATTCAATGAACCGCTGTGGACGAAGGATTCTAATATTGATTTATAGGCATCAGGAAGTTCAATATATTTTCCGACAAGTCCGATCTTAACTGAGTATTTTGGATTCTTCAATTTCCTCAGAAATTCTCTCCATTCAGTAAGCGGTGGTTCTTTTCCAACTGGTAGACCAAATTTTCTGAGTACTGTCTGATCGAGTTTCTCATCAAGCATCTTTATCGGGACTTCATATATTGTTGAGACATCAACTGATTCAACTACAGCATTTTCTTCAACGTTGCAGAATAGAGCGACTTTTCTTTTTACATCTTTACTCAGGCTCCTCTGAGTTCTGAGAACAAGAATATCAGGTTGTATTCCTTCTTCAAGAAGTTCCTTAACTGAATGCTGGGTAGGTTTTGTTTTTGATTCGCCTGTTGCGGTAAGATAAGGTACAAGTGTAAGATGGATCACAATGCAGTTTTGCGGACCAAGTTCCCATTTCAACTGGCGAACCGATTCAATATAAGGTAAAGATTCAATATCACCCACAGTACCTCCGATCTCTGTCAGTACAATATCATACTTATCGCCTGAACCAACAATCTTGATCATGCGCTTGATCTCGTCGGTTATATGAGGAATGACCTGAACGGTTTTTCCGAGGTAATCTCCTTTTCTTTCCTTATTTATAACAGATTGATATATTCTTCCAGATGTGACATTGTTTGCCTGGCTTGTCGGAACATTAAGGAATCTCTCATAATGGCCCAGATCAAGGTCGGTTTCCGCACCATCAAGAGTCACATAGCATTCACCATGTTCATATGGATTCAATGTTCCGGGATCGACATTAAAATAGGGATCAAGTTTTTGAATTGTTACAGAATAACCCCTTGCCTGCAATAGTTTTGCTAGTGAAGCAGAAATAATACCTTTTCCCAGTGAGGATGTAACTCCGCCAGTCACGAATACGTATTTAACTTCTGCCATAGTGAAAAACCTTTATTATTTTCATGATTTTAAATTGGATTGGCAAAGTTAGCAATTTGACAAGATTTTCACAGGGATCCTGCCTGGTACTTTCATAATGTATTAATGAGATGGATTTTTCTTTGACGTGTATTATTCTTTTTCATAACTTTATAAATATTAAGTCAATAGGGAGTAATAATACTCATCGGTATGAAAAATGTATTTTATTGATGAACAGATATTTATTTTACTATTAATTAATTTTCTTTCACCCCATTTGTTGTATTAATAACAAAAATCCATTTCAATGCTCCGTTTGTTTATTATTGCTCTGTTTGTTATTTCCATTGGTGTTAGCAGCGCGCATTGCCAGCAACTGAAGGTTCCCGGGCTTCTCAAGCCAGTCGAAGTAATTCGCGACCAGTATGGCATTAATCATATATATGCACAGAACGAGCATGATCTGTTCTTTTCACAGGGTTATTGTGCTGCCAAAGACCGTCTCTTTCAATTTGAGATTTGGAGGAGACAGGCTACAGGAACTGTTTCTGAAATCCTGGGTAAACGGGAGCTTAACCGGGATATCGGCACCAGGCTTTTCAGATTCAGGGGCGATCTTGATTCTGAACTCAATCATTACCATCTCCGGGGGAAACAAATAGTCATAGCATTTACTGAAGGAATTAATGCCTATATCAGCGAGGCTTTAAAAAATAAGGATTCTCTTCCGGTCGAATTTAAATTGATTGGAATCGAACCCCAACTATGGACTCCGGATGTAGTAATTTCGAGGCATCAGGGATTACTGGTAAATATTGAAGAAGAGGTCCTCACAGCCAGATCTGTTGCAACACTGGGTGCTGAGCAAGTTAAGGAACTTGGAGTTTTCGGGCCGGGTGATCCTGTTCTGGAAATTGATCCATCCATAAATCCCGACCGCCTGTTTGATGACATAATAGAGATTTACATAGCATTTAAGAGCCCGCTGGTATTCTCTCAGAAGGATTTATTGAATTCCGCGAATAATGAAGCAGGTTACAAACAACAAACAATGACCGATCAGGAGGCTTGTCAGTTGGTTATGGACATGAGAAATAGCCTCGCAGGCAGTAACAACTGGGTTGTCAGTGGAAATAAATCTCAATCCGGCTACCCTCTTCTTGCTAACGATCCTCACAGGGTTATAACGGTTCCATCTCTGCGATATCTGGTACACCTGAATGCTCCCGGCTGGAATGTAACCGGAGGGGGCGAACCAACCATCCCCGGAATTTCAATCGGGCATAACGATCATGGAGCATGGGGAATAACACATTACATGCTTGATAAAGAGGATCTTTATGTTTACAAATTAAATCCTCTGAATCAAAATCAGTATGAATATAAGGGTGAATGGGAGGATATGCGCATTATCAGGGATACTATAAAGGTTAAAAGCTTACCTGATGTAATGATTGAGCATCGGTATACCAGGCATGGACCAGTTACTCTTCTGGACAATAATAATAATATAGCTTACGCAATGCGGTGTGCATGGATGGAACCCGGATGTGCGCCTTATCTGGCGAGTTTAAGGATCAACCAGGCAAAAAACTGGAATGAGTTCAGAGAAGCCTGTCAGTTCAGTTATGTACCCGGACTTAATTTTGTCTGGGCTGACCGGGAGGGGAATATCGGATGGCAGGTCGCCGGTATCGCACCTGTCAGAAAAAACTGGAGCGGACTTGTTCCCGTTCCCGGAGACGGACGTTATGAGTGGTCCGGTTACCTTCCTGTTTTATCTCTCCCGAATCAGCATAATCCGGATAAGGGATTCTGGGCAACAGCCAACGAGAACCTTGCCCCTGAAGATTACCCTCACAAGGATGCTATTGGTTACACCTGGGCAGACACATACCGTTCAGATCGCATAAATGAAGTCCTGGCTTCGGGGAGCAGACATTCCCTTGCTGAAATGATGCGGCTTCAATCTGACTACCTGTCCATTCCGGCCAGTATCCTGGTACCATATTTAAATAACATTCATTCGGGAAATCCTAAAACTGAATCAGCAAGGAATCTTCTGATCTCCTGGAATTATGTGCTCGAAAAATCATCTGTTAGGGCCGGTATATATGTTGCATGGGAGAAAAAGATCTGTGAAAGCATCATCCCTATTATTGTTCCGGAGAAAGCCCGGGATCTTTACACAACCATACCCCTGAGCAAAATAATTGAGTGGATCACAAATGTCAGACCGGAGTTTGGAGCAAATGCTGTTGAAGGGCGGGACAGATTCCTGTTAAGTTGTTTGCAGCAGGCAGTAGATGATCTGACAAAAAAACTTGGTCCGGATATGGAAAAGTGGAATCTTGGGCAAACCGCATATCATCATGTGTTGATTAAACACCCTTTAAGCAATATAGTTGATGATGCTTTACGCAAAAAACTGGATTCAGGTCCTCTTCCGAGGGGAGGATACAATTACACTCCGGGAGTGACAGGACGTTCAGATAATCAAACCTTCGGAGCATCTTTTCGTATGGTTGTTGATCTCAAAGACTGGGATCTGTCTATGTTTAGCAATACTCCGGGACAAAGCGGTGATCCTGAAAGCCCGTTTTACAGGAACCTGTTTGATCTTTGGGCAAAGGACCAGCACTTCCCGGTATATTTTACCCGAAGAATGATTGAAATGATTGCATTTGGGAAAACAATATTATCTCCCTGAATATTTTTATATTGTAAATTCCATGACTAATTATAAATATAAATAAGCTGAAAATGAGAAATTCAATGAATTTTGTTCAGATCAGTCTGTTCATAAGTTTCATGTGTTTCCGGACTGATTTTGTGATTGCCCAGGCAGAGAACCTGAATGTGCTTGATAGTTGGTTAGAATGGACAGATGGAAAAAATATGCTGATCCATCATCTGAACGACCAGGCATTTGCTTTGCTGGATAACAGGGATAAAGAGATCGCAGGTTTGAAAACCGAAGCTGACTGGGTCAACAGGCAGAAGAAAGTTAAGGATATACTGATGAATATTGTTGGTCCGTTCCCGGAAAGGACGCCCCTTAATGCTAAAGTTACAGGTGTTGTCAGGAAAGATGGCTTCCGGATTGAAAAGGTAATATATGAGTCAATGCCAAAGCTTTATGTAACAGCATGTCTGTTTATACCCGAAGGTAAACCAAAGCAAAAACCAGCAATAATTCAGGTAAGCGGACATGGATTTCCTGCTTTCAGGTCAGCCGGAACCCAAAAACAGTTATACAACCTTGTCAGGAAAGGATTCATTGTTTTGGCAATTGATCCGCTTGGACAGGGAGAGAGGATTCAATATTGGGACGAAGCAAAAAAAGCTTCACAGGTTGGGTCATCACCCACAGATGAACATTCCTGGTTTGGCAACCAGATGTTTATTTCGGGGATATCTCCGATCAGATATTTTGTCTGGGATGGAATCAGGGGTGTTGACTATCTGTTGACCCGGAAAGAAGTTGATCCGGAGAGGATGGGGATATTTGGATGTTCAGGAGGGGGTACACAAACAACTTTCATTTCAGCACTTGATGAAAGGATAAAGGCAGCTGTGCCTGGATGCTATATCACGGGATTCAGAAGGCTTCTGGAGTCCATCGGACCACAGGATGCAGAGCAGAATGTATATCGCTGCATTCTGAACGGGATCACACATGCTGATCTTCTTGAACTCAGGGCACCAAAACCGTTGTTGATATCATCAACTACCCGCGATTTCTTCAGTATACAGGGTGCTGTAGAAACCTTTGATGAGGTAAAAAGAGCATACAAAGCATTCGGAAAAGAAGAGAATGCTAATCAGGTGATAGATGGTGCAGGACATGGGTTTGCCGGAAATATATCCGGAATATATGCTTTTTTCCAGAAGGTGTTTGAAATGCCTGGAAGCTCTGCGGAAGAAGATTTTGATGGGTTCAAACCTGAAGATTTACAGGTTACATCAACCGGGCAGCTGTCAACTTCGCTGGGAGGAGAACTTGCCTTTAATATAAGTCAGAATGAAGCTCTTAAATTAATCAATAAGATAAGTGATTCCAGAAAGAACACTGATTCGCATCTTGATAATGTTCTGAAAAAGTCTGCAGAGCTCTCAGGATTAATAACACCTGAAAAAGAAGTAAAGCCGGTCTTTCGAGGAAGATACCAGCGGGAGGGCTATTCGGTTGAGATGTATGCTTTGCAGGGAGAAGGGGATTATGTAATACCATTATTGTTATTTGTTCCAAAGACCGGGAACAAGTTTTCGGCTGTTGTTTATTTACATCCCGGAGGAAAAGCAGCTGATGCCGCTGCAGGAGGGAAGATAGAGCAACTTGTAAAAAAAGGTTACCTGGTTGCAGCTCCGGATGTTATTGGCATCGGTGAGGTTGAAGATGACAGCTATGGTTCCAATTATCTTTCATTAATGATAGGGCGAAGTATTGTCGGAATTCAGGCCGGCGACGTTATCAGGGTGGTTAATTTCTTGAAAACAAGACCTGACATTGATCAGAATAAGATAAGCGCTGTTGCATTTGATGAGATGTGTCAGGCCATGTTGCAAGCTGCAGCATTAAACAAGTCAATTAATTCGGTTACACTTATCGGTTCGCTTATCTCATATCAAACAGTAGTTATGAATAAGTCTTATGACAAAGGATTTTCTAAAAATTACGTAGCCGGAGCACTGACAGCATATGACATACCTGACCTTATTGGATGCATGGCACCCCGGAAAATTGCTCTCGTCGGATTAAAAGATCAGATGAAGAAGCCTGCATCAGGAGAATTGATCAATAAAGAACTTTCGTTCCCACGTTCAGTCTTTAGTCAGAAGAATGTACCGGGTAATATTAATGTCATTCCTGATTCTGATGATCTGAGTATTGTTATCGAATGGTGTTTACGATAACGGATTGTGCTGTAATCATTCTTATGCGTTGGGAACAACGTAATTGCCAGCTATTTAATAATAAGTTGAAAGATAGTTTTTACCAGGACATTACTTTATTTATGAAAACAATTATCTCTTTATGTCTTTTTTTATTATCAACCACACTGCTCTCGCAAGTACTTGTAAAACATTCTTATAATATTACCAGAGCTGAAAATTCTGAAAAATATCAGTCCTTTGCGGTTGATGGGGCCTGGTGCTGGTTTTCAGATCCCAGGGCTCTATATTACGAGGGTGAACATAAGCGTACCTATGCAGGATGGATCGATAGTAAAGGAAATGTAATGGTCGGGTATTATGACCATTCTGATAAGCAGCTCAACACTGTTGTCCTTCAGGAAAATTTTCAAAAGGATGACCATGATAACCCTGCTTTGCTTAAGAGCCCTGAAGGTCGCTTGATGGTATTCTTTACGAAACACGGTGGGCCTAATCCAACATTGCTGTATACTATGAAGCTTGCAGAGGATATTTCAGACTGGAATAAACAGGAGATTTACCTGAATGATATGGATATGTACAAAGAATTTTCAAATACAAACACATATGTTAATCCGGTTATGTTAACCGAAGAAAATAACCGCATTTATTTATTCTGGAGAGGAGTGGACAATAAACCCAACTATTCCTGTTCGGATGATCTGGGTAAAACATGGACACGGGGACGCATATTTGTGTTACCTGAACGTATTTATGCTATGCGCAGGCCTTACATGAAAGTGGAATCGAACGGCAGAGATAAAATTGTCTTTGCCTTTACCGATGGTCACCCAAACAGGGAAAATGAGAACAGTATCTATTTTATGTATTATAAAGGTGGTGGGTTATTTAATGTAAAAGGACAAAAAATAGGCGAACTGGGTAATGAACCCGTGAGTCCCCGCCAGGCTTCGGTCGTTTACGATGCGACAATTACAAAGCAAAAAGCATGGATCTGGGATATTGCATTGGATCGAAATGAAAATCCGGTCCTGGTATATGTCAAATTTCCCGATGATTCCAGGCATATCTATTGTTACGCAAAATGGGATGGGGATACATGGCGTTCATGTGATTTAATTAACTCCGGGAGTGCATTCCCTGAAGACAAAACGAGAGAACCAAATTATTCAGGAGGACTTGTTCTTGACCATGAAAATCCGGATATCCTTTACCTCTCGGTGAGGAGGGATTCAAAATTTGAGATTGAAAAATGGGTAACTAATAATGATTTAAGGTGGAAAGCTGAGGCTGTTACCGGAGGCTCAGATAAAGACAATGTCCGTCCTTTTGCCGTGCGTAATGCAGCTAAAAATAATCCAATTCAGATTCTTTGGATGCAGAACACCAGATATTTTCACTATACAACTTATCTGTCGTCAATAAAAATGAATATAAAGTCTCCCAGGTGACCGGGAATCCGGTTTACCTGATTGCATATATCCTTTCCCGTTGTCACATGTAAATCCTGTAACATTATTACAAATTCAGAAAAATATCATTGACTTGAACAGGTTGTATTATCTTTAACTTTACATTTAGCTTAAATTAATTTGCCCATGAAATTGCCTAACGAATGCCGCAGCATTGAAGAAGTACGTAAGGAGATTGATGAGATCGACCATACTATCATCGGTTTGATCGGGAAGCGATTGTCTTATATTCAGGAAATAATAAAGTATAAAAACAATGTTGATGAGGTATATTCGAAGAAGAGGCACCTTGCGGTTATAAATGAACGAAGGGAATTTGCTGCTAACCTTCATCTGGATCCTGATGTAATTGAAAGTGTATACCGGATTCTGATGGACTATTTTATAAAGGAACAGCTCGAATTATTCAGGAACAAACAAAAATAACGTTGCTATGTACAGAAAGGAAATTAAAGTGGTGGATTGCACCATCCGTGACGGTGGCCTTATGAACAACTGGCATTTCAGTGATGACTTTGTAAAGTCCGTTTACAAGGCATGTGTTGAAGCCGGAATAGACTATATGGAGATCGGGTACAAGAGCAGTGACAAGATCTTTTCACGCCAGGAAAATGGTCCATGGAAATTCTGTGATGAAAAGGATGTCAGACGGATTGTAGGAGAAAACAAGACCGGCACAAAGATATCGGTAATGGTTGATATTGGCAGGATTGAGCTCGACACCATACCTCCCAAACCGAAAAGTGTTATCGATATGATAAGGGTTGCAACTTATGTTCACCAGATGGACAAGGCAATCTATATGGCCGAGCAATGCATGGAAAAGGGGTATGAGACAACCATTAATCTTATGGCTGTATCAAAGGTGAATGAACGCGACCTTGATGAAGCACTTCATGACGTTGCCAAATCGAAAGTACCTGTTTTTTATGTTGTGGACAGCTTCGGGAGCATGTATTGCGAGGAGATAGAACTGATCACCAAAAAGTACATGGAATTGTTAAAAGGTAAAACCATCGGAATTCATGCTCATAACAATATGCAACTGGCCTTTTCCAATACCATTACTGCAATAATCCATGGATGCAATATGATGGATGCGACATTACTGGGGCTGGGAAGAGGTGCAGGGAATTGCCCGATCGAATTGCTTATTGCATTTCTGAAAAATCCAAAATATCGCTTATTGCCGCTGTTCCAGGCTATTCAGGATAATATTCTTCCCATGCAGAAAGAGATTGACTGGGGCTATCATATACCTTATCTGGTAACAGGGGCGATGAATGAGCATCCAAAGGAAGCCATG
>Ga0113563_10000646_pt1 | contig 17484 bp, 31 predicted proteins | sample Mud3Dept3metaG_FD_80117 | JGI IMG/M metagenome (GOLD analysis project Ga0113563, IMG submission 80117) | Freshwater wetland microbial communities from Ohio, USA, analyzing the effect of biotic and abiotic controls - Mud 3 Core 4 Depth 3... | ecosystem: Environmental > Aquatic > Freshwater >...
AGCCAACATGACCCTCGGGTCTTCCTCCACCCTGAGCCAGAGCTTCGGTATGCAGGCGACGGGGCCGATGACGCTGGGATCTGACTCAGCCCTCCAGCGCGTCCTGAACCTGGGAGCCTCGGCCCCTGTCGCTTTCGGGGGGAGCGGGCTGCTCGAGGGCACTCCTGCTCTGGACTTCACGGTCTACGACCTGTACGTCGATGACAACACCACCAACCAGGGGTTGGTCATGCCTGAGGGGGAGCAGTACACCCCTCAGACCGTCACCCGCCGGCTGACCCCGGTGAGGACTGACGTGGGGAACAACCCGAACGAGGTCCGACCCGACTTCGGAGACGTGTTCTCCCAGACCGACTGGGTCAACGGAGCAGGCCAGCAGCTCGCCCACGGGAAGGTCTCGGACGCCCGACGCTTCTACTGGGCGGAGGGCATGGACATCTCCCAGAGCGGTCGGCTCACGCACCTGAACGACGTGGCCGAGGCCCGCAACTCGGCGAACGTCGGAGCCCTCGCCGTCTGCAAGGGCAAGATCTTCGTCGCCGACGGCACGACCATCTACCGCTGCGACACGTTCCCCTCGACCTGGACAGAGGACAGCCCTCACCTGGCCGAGGGAGCCCAGACCGTCTACGACCTCGCCCCCAGCGGGGACGAGCTGTTCGCAGCCGTAGGTGTGAACGGCATCCACAAGAGAGACACCTCCGGGACCTGGACCCACTACGTCACCTACGACGGCACCAACGCGATCACCAAGGTCGCGTGGGTGAAGGACCGGCTGGTCTGCGCCGACGCCGGCAGGAAGATCTACGAGATCACCGCCTCCGGCGCCCTGCCCACCGCCCTCGAGACGCTACCGGTGGGCTGGAGCTTCCAGGCCATCTGGGAGGCCGGAGGGTTCGTCCATGCGGCGGCCACGAACGCCGACGCTGGGATGTCCAGGGTGCATCACTACGGCCTCAACTCGGGCGGCACCGCGATCGAGAAGAAGAGCTCCACTCCCCTGCCTCAGGGGCAGCTCGTCTTCTCCGGGGCCGGCTACCTGGGGCTGTGCTACCTCGGGGTGGGCAAGGCTCACCCGAACGCCGGCTACACCCCGATCGTCTACACCGCCTCCATCTCGGAGACGAACGGCTCCCTGAACTACATCAAGCTCGCCGAGGACACCGCCGACCCCTCGACGACGGACCTCAGCGTGAAGGCGATCCTGCCGATCGGCGACGAGGTCCTGGTCGGGTGGACCCTTCCATCGGGGAGCTTCGGAGGAGCTCGTGACGGGCTGGCGGTTCACAACCTCGCCAGGGACTCGTTCGTGAACCACCTGAAGAAGTCTGGGGCCGGCACGAAGCAGGCGGTCCTCGACATCGTCACGTACAAGGGCCAGGTGATCTTCACCCTGTCCGGGGACGGCGTCTACTACCAGGACGTCACGAAGTACGTGGCCTCTGCGCAGGTGGTCTCCTCGGCCGCCGACTGGGGCAACGCAGGCCTGAAGGTCTGGGACACCGTCACGGTCAACACGAACACCCTCCCCGCCACCACCACGGTGGCGATGGCCTACTCGACGGCTCCGCACGACTCGGCGTCCTGGACGACCGTGTTCACCCACTCGAGCGGCACCTCCTCGAGCGGCCGGCTGTCGAACATCAAGAGCAAGCTCCTGATCCTGAGAGCCACCTCTTCCGCCAACGCAGCCCAGACGTCTGCTCCCACGCTGCTCGGGTACGAGGCCCGCTCGGTGCCCTCTCCGGTCAGCACCGAGTTCGAGTGCACACGGTACGTTCGGCTGCTCGACCGGGACCGCAAGGACGAAGACGGTGCGATCATCTTCCAGGACCCGGATGTCATCCTGGCGTGGCTCCAGGGCAAGGCCTACACATGGGTGAAGGTCTACGAGCCCAACGTCTCGTGGACCGCATTTCTGTCTGACGTATCTACGGTCGAGCCGTCCCAGCCCTACTACGACCTCACGCTGGGTCAGCCCTCCCGCAACGCGTACCTCGTCCGCCTAGCGTTCACAGGAGTGAAGGTATGAACGACACCATCGTCGTCAGTTTCCTCGGGGCCATGGCGATCGTCCTGGCTGCCTGGTGGCCTGCATACCTCTCCTACAAGACAACGAAGAAGAGCAACGCCGACATCAGCAAGATCAAGGACCAGATCCTCCCGGGGAACGGGACGAAGATCCACGAGTATCTCGCGGAGGCGAGGGACCAACTGATCGAGCTGAAGGCGGAGGTGAAGGAGGTCAGCTTCGACCTGAAGCGACATCAGTACACCTACCACCACGACAGAAGGATAGAGGAATGACAGAGGGGGCCCTTCGGGGCCCCCTCTTCTTTCATGTCTGGGGTCAGTGCCTCTTCGGCTTCACGCCCCTGGCGGGGTCGTCGTCAGCCCAGCCCTTCAGCTTCGTGTAGACCGCCAGGACGACGAACACGACGCCGATGAACAGCAGGTAGAGGAACGCTTCCCCGAGCAGGTTTATCATCCCCTCACCTCCTCCGCGTCCTCGAGCAGGAGTGCGAGCTTCTCGTCGCTCCCGGGGAACAGGTGCCCGTAGACGTCCATCGTGATGCTGATGGAACCATGGCCCATCCGCTCCTGGATCTCCTTCGGGTGAGCTCCACGCTCGATCAGCCAGCTCGCGTGGGTGTGGCGCAGGTCATGGAACCTGGGCTGTGGGTCCTCCAGCTTAGCCCCCTCGAGGGCTTCGCGCCAGATAGGTAGGAAGGTGCCGCCCTGGAGCCAGCCTCCATGGACGCTGCGGAACAGCCAGCCGTCGTGGGAGTAGGCCATCGCGTGCTCCGCAAGCTCGAGCCACGCTGCCCTCGGGAGGCTGACGTTCCGGACGCTCGAGCGGGACTTCGGCACGTCCACCGTGATCTTGCCGCCGGCGTTCACGAGCGCCTGGCGGACCATGACGATGTGTCCGTAGGTGTGCTCACGACGCAGGGCTGCGATCTCTCCGAGGCGGAGCCCGCCGTAGGCGGCGAGCGTCACAGCGGCCCGGTAGCGGGGCCGCATATGGTCGTGGACCGTGGCGACCTCCTCGGTGGTCAGAATCCTGACCTCTCGGTGGGGGGCCTTCGCGACCTCGACACCCCGCAGCGGGTTCCGGTGCAGGATGCCCTCGGTGATCGCCTGGTTCATCGACTTCGACAGGATCACCTTCACCTTGGCCTGGGTGGCGGCGGACGCGCCTGCGTCGGCCATGGAGAGGAAGAGGTGGCGGAAGACCCTCTGGGTGAGGTCGGCGACAGGGATGTCCCCGATCGTCGGCACGACCCACTTCTGCATCAGCTTCTCGTAGGCGTAGCGGGTCGAGGGCTTGAGGTTGGGGGTCACGACGCCCATCACGTAGGTCCCGAAGGGCTCCCGGCGGACGTCCTTCCCGACGTAGAGCCGGCGCCCGATCTGGAGCTCCAGCTCGTTCTTGTGTTCCTTGGCCTCGGCCTTCGTGACGAAGCTCTTCGAGGAGCGGCGGCCGTCATCCTCTCGCCAGCAGACGAGGTATCTACTACCGCGCTTCTCGATCCAGGCCATCAGTCCTCCTGCTCTCGGGAGGCGAGGTAGGCACCCGCCGACAGCACGGGCGCACGCTCCACCATCGCGCCCGCCGCTTCGGCCTCCTGGCACGCTTCGTACAGGTCCCGCAGCACCCGCTCGGCTTCGGCGAGGCGGGCCTTGTAGCGATACGCCCGCCCTTCGGCGTTCACGAGCCGATCATTCAGGGCGGCGCACTCGTCGACCCAACTCTGCCGGCTCCGCTCGATCCTGTCGAGGGCGGCGAGGGCTTCGTTCTGTGCTTCCTCGGAGCCGGGGAATCTCTCGTCCCATCCAACCACGAGCGCCCCACGCACCACCGCGAGGTCATCGGTGAAGGTCATCTTCGAGCTCCTCTCCCACCTCTGTCGGTTCTCCTCAGCGGAGAGCTCATAGGCTGGTCCGAAGTCAGGCATCCTTCCCTCCTGCCCCATTGTTGCCCACTAAGCAGCTTCTGTCAAGGGGTGATGTTAGGAAGTGACCTGCGAGAACGCTCTGCGGTGGCTGCCACGGAGACTTCCTTGTAGAGCTCGTCCATAGGTGCCATCTAGCAGGCCTTCTCGAGTGTTCCTGCAGGTCGGGAGCTGCCACGACCTGCCTGAGCAGGCACGATGTGGCTGGGCAGACGATCGAACTTGCCCCACGTTCTGCCCACTACGCCTCCCGTCCGTCATCCTCGCCCTCGTCCGGCTCCCTCCAGGGGTGGGGCGCGTTGAGGACCAGCCCGTCGAACTCCCACTCCTGGAGCCCGTCGGACGTTACCGTACACAGCTCACGGTTGCCGTCAGGGTAGAACAGGTCGAGTACCGCGAACCACCGCACGCAGATCGCCCGCATCTCCTCGTCGATGGAGGCTCTGAGCTGGCGGAGGAAGACCTCCTCGTCCAGCCCGTCGGGCAGGTCAGTGGAGGGCATCCCTCACCTTCTGTTCTAGGTCCTCGAGCGACCCGTCGTTCTCGATGACGATGTCCGCCCAGACCTCATCGGCGAACCGTTCGGAGGCGTGACCGTCGCCGTCGTACCCTGGACGGCGCACCAGCCAGACCTCGCCTCCCCGGTCGCAGATCATGTCCGCCTCGTTCTGGAAGCGAACGTCGGTGATGGTGAACCTGGACTCTGGATCACAGGCCTCGATCTGGTTCTCGACGACTCTGATCCAGGTGTCTCGCCCGAGGATCTCACGGACGCTCACACCGAGTACCTGGAGGAGGTGTCGTCCCTTCTCCGACTTGGTGCCGTCCCACCCGATCTCCCTGCCCAGCGACTTCAGCGCGTCAGCGAAGGCCAGTCGTTGGTAACCCAGCGAACCGAGGACGTGGCCGACGCTGTCCTTACCCGCTTGCAGATGCCCTGCGATCCCGATGATGTGCGGTACTTCGTCCACGAACCCTTCCCCCCTGAACTTGCCAGAACCAGGATACTCTGTTGGTGTGACAGGATCTGCCCAGGGGGGCCGCCACGCTCTGTCATCCACGTACAGTCCCGCCAGGGGTTTCTCGGTCCTAACGTCGTACACCTTATCACGTAGGTTGTATGCCTGTAGCCACTCTTCGATTGCTTCTTTGTGCGACGATGGTCTCGATGTGTACAACGTCACCGCGTAGCCAAGGTTCACGTAATGGAGCAGGAGATCGACACCTTCTTGGATCGGCTCCCCGATCTCCGGGCTGGGCCAGGTGCTGTGGGCGAGGGTGCCGTCGAGGTCGAAGGCCACATAGTCCATGCCGGCGGGGACCGCCGGCGGGGTTACGTCCACCATCCCATCCTCCTTAGGCAGTCTTCGCAGCCGAGTCGCACGCGGTGGCCCCTCTCGTAGACCTCGAACAGCCGAGCCCAGTCCCCGCAGATCGGACACACGTCAGGGACCACCTGCTCCTCGAGCCTCCGATGCCTCACGACACCGCCTCCCTCGGAGGAACCATCGCCCCAGGGGGGGGCTCCCACCCGTCGTGAAGCTGGTCGAGCGTGGTCCTCACCCGCAGCCAACAGCGACGGTGTCGGGGACCATGGCCTGGCGGCTCAACACGGTCGACCGGGTCGACCTCGCCTCCACAGAGCCCGCACAGCAGCGGTGGGTAGACGTAACGACACGCCTCTTCGCAGGCTCCGCACCAGGGGGCCGTCGGTGGCTTGTCCGTCCCCACGACGTGGAGCCGGTACTCGTGGCCGCAGCCCTCACACACCGGTAGCAGCATCGCGTGCCCTCTCCAGCGCGTGAACCTTGTAGGCCCACTGGTGGGCCTGGCTCAGGGCCTGGCGCTTCTCGATGTGGAGCTGTTCGTTCCGCTCCCGCAGGGACTTCAGCTCGTCGGCGTCCTTGATGAGCTGTAGGTAGGCCCTGTCGAGGGTCTCCCAGGCTTCCTCCAGGCCCTCCCGCAGGAGGCTGAGCTGGGTCTCGATCGTCTCGATCGCTCCCTCTGCCCGGACGCCGTCGCAGGTGAACTTGAAGTACTCGAGGGCTCCCTCGATGGTGGTGAACTCGCTCACGGCTTCCACTTCCTTCGTATCTCGGTGAGGATCTGACTGACCCGGGAGGGGTGGACGTTCAGACGCTCGGCGACCTCCGCCTTCGTGAGGTCCGAGAAGACGAGCAGCCGCACGATCGTCTTCTCCCTCTCGTTGAGGCAGGAGCGGTCGATGTCCGCGAGGAGCCCGACGCCCTCTTCCCACGGGTGGTTCTCATCGGGGAAGTCCTGGGGCTTGCCGCTCAGGGGTCCGATCGGCCAGCGGTCGATGTAGGCGACCTTCCCGTGGCGCCTGTACCAGCCGAAGTACCGCCCCTCACGACGAGACTCGTCGAGGATCTCGTGCATGGCCCCGTAGCGGAGCCAGCTCCCGGCCGGCCCGAGATCGGGCTTGTACTTCGTCGCAGCCTTGTGGGCCCCGATCATGGCGATCGGGACCAAGTCGTCCATGTCCATGTTCAGGGAGTGGGACAGCATCCAGGCCGTGTAGCGGATAGCGCCTTGGTACTCGAGGACGAGGTCCCAGGCGGTCACATCGGCCCCTTCCCTCGCGCCCGTGGCCCTGGCCGCAGGCGCCGCTTCTGCTCGACGCGGATTCGTTCGATGTCTTGGACGAGGTCGGGCCTACGCTTGCCCTTCACCTGCCGGTAGATGGCAGCGACCCACGTCGGCTCGCCGTCATGGTCGTGGGCGATGGTGAGCGTCAGTCCCCGGTCGTCGTCGTCGCTCAAGAAGCTCTGGATCTCGAACCGTGCCCCACATTCCGGGCAGCAGTAGCTGGGTTTCGGGAGGCCGCTCATCTATGTCTCCTCTTCGGGCTCGGCGCGTAGATGCCGAGACCCTCCAGCTCCAGCCAGATCGCCTCGGCCAGGATCGCCAGGTCCCTGTCGACACGCCTCTTGACCCTTGCGGGCCGCTGCCCAGCGCCGAACTTGCGAGGCCTGCGCGGCCAGATGACGGTCGACCTGTCCCTTGAAGTCCAGGAGTCCTGGTTCCCCGAAGAAGTAGTCCCCGGGGCCTGAGCCTGAGACCCTGCCGGCGTCTTCCCGGAGGCCGGTGCCGAAGTAGAGGGCCTCGCACAGGAGCTCGTAGGCCTCGAGGAAGTCGGCAGGTGGTCCCCCGCCGATCTCTCGGTAGGCTCGGAGGAACCCCTCGGGGAGCAACCGGGCGTCAATCGTCGAGCTCCTCCTCCACGACCTCGATGCAGGCTTCCATCGCGTCGAGGTAGCCGTCCTTGTACGGCGACTCCGGGGCCCTGGAGGCGGTGGCCCGGATCTTCAGCAGCTCCTTGAGAACCACGTAGAGACTCACGGCAGCAACCTTCCAAGCTCGTCGGGGTCTTTCAGGTACAGGTCCGAGACGTCCAGCCCGGCGGGCAGCTCGATGCGCTCCACCGGGGCGACCATCCCGACCTGGGCGGCGATCTTGCTCGCCGCTCGGTCTCCAGCCTCGTCGGCGTCGGTGATGACGACGACGAGATCGCAGTTGCGGAACAGCCATCGCCAGCCCCGCTCCCACGCCTGGGCGCCGGGGACGGCCACCGCAGGCCACCCGATGTGCCCGAGGATCAGGGCATCGAACTCCCCCTCGCAGATGGCGACACGGGGCTCTTCACTCGCCACCACGTTGTAGAGGTGCCTCGAGGTGCCCTTGGGCTGCTCGTACTTCGGCTGGGTGTCTCCCAGGTGGCGATACCGCGTGAGCCTCCACTTCTGGAGGGCGTCGAAGTAGGGAATCGCGATGCAGTCGCTGAACCGGCCGTCGACCGAGTAGCCGAGCTTGGCCGACTCGATCGTTTCGGGCGCCAGCCCCCGGCCCTGGAGGTAGGCCATGGCCCGCTCGTCCCCCCAGAGCTGGTAGATCATCTCATGAAGGTCCTGGTCAGCCATTCGACCGCGTCCCTGTAGTCGTGGGCGTCGCCAGCCCAGATAGCGAGGTCGATGATGTCGCCGGCCTTGCCGTCGCGGGGGGCGCCGCACTGGTGGCAGATGAACCGCTGGGCGCCGTGGTTGATGGTGGCGGAGCCGTTCGTGTCGGAGCAGAACGGGCAGACCATCTTCTGCCAGGAGCTCCAGGAACGGCCCGTCGGTACCTGTCCACCGAAGTAGGCGAGTACCTGCTCGATCGTGACGTCTTCACGGAGCTCGTCTGCCCGCATCGGACGCCTCCTGCAACTCCTCGTACAGCCGGCCCACCCAAGTCGAGGACCGGCCCTTGACCTGCACCACGGGGGTGAAGGACTGGGGTCCCATCGTCAGCAGCGCGATCAGGTCGGTGGAGGACAGGGTCACCAGCAGCGGGTGCGTGCGGCCCTTGTCCTTGGTCAGCACCAGAGGCAGGACGATGGCGTCACTCGGGGCTCCTGGTTCTTCGAGGTCCGGGGCCGCCTTCGTCTTCTGGTTCGAGGCCCCGGTGCGCTCCAGCCTCGGCCAGATCCGCGTCAGGGCTCGGAGGGAAAGCACCTCGAGGTCGTAGCCCCAGGACTTCGCCCGAGCTTGCGGGGACCGAGTCACCTCAGCCCCCTCGTCTGGTCACGAACCCTGCGGCGGCCCACCGCTCGAAAGCCCTGAAGTCGCTCAGGTACTCCTTCTGTCGCTGGGTCAAGGCGCGGCGAGCCTCTGGGTTACCGGCGACCTTGTCAGCGATGCTGTTGCGGTGGACCTTCTCCCCGAACTCGTACTCGTAGATCTGGGTCATGGGATCGCCTCCGCGTACTGGCGTCGGATGCGGTTCGCCGCGTAGAACTCGTCGGTTATCACCATCCGGCGCAGGTCGATGTCGAGGGAGACCGACAGGTCTCCTCTCGGTGAACAGCCACCCATCCGGTTCTTGAGCACGCCGATCTGGAGGCGGTTGGGGTACGGGCGCCAGAGCCCGAGCACGTACTTCGCCTCCTGGTCGACCGCGTACAGAGAGTCGGTCAGGTGGACCGGTTGTGTCGTCTCGTCCCCGTCTTCGCCACGCGCCTTGGCTGGCCGGCGGCGCAGGTGGTGCAAGGCGAGGATCAGGGTGTTGTTCTCGCGGGCGGCCTTCACCAGCTCGCCCACGATGCGGCGGTACTCGGCCGCCGACTCCTCGTGCTCGATCAGGTTCATCAGGTTGTCGACCACGACCAGGGAGGGCGGCTCCCCCCAGTACTCAGCCTCGGCGGCGATCAGCTCAGAGATCTCCCGGACCTGGAGGGACTGGTCGAAGAACCGGGTCTGGAACCCCAGCTCCGCGATCTCGGTCTCCCAGCGTTCGGCCCAGGTCTCCAGGTCGATGTCGTGACCACGCTCGACCTCCTCGATCGTGAGGCCGGTCTTGCGGGCGAGGAGGCGGATGGCATGGTCGACGAGGGCGGTGTCGAGGGAGAGGTACAGGACAGGACGGTCTAGGCGGACGGCCCACTCCAGCGCCAAGGCGCTCTTGCCGACCCCGGACGCAGCCATGGCGATCATCACCGACTGCGTCCGGGGACGGATGATCTTCTCGAGCCCCACCCACGGCACTGGCACGGGGAGCCCGGAGACCCGCAGGGAGCGGACCAGATCCTTCACAGTTGGCCCTGCTCGTAGACGACGCCGTCCACTGCGGTCCAGATCCACCCCTCGGAGCGGAGCTCGGTCACCGCAACGCCGTAGAACGTGAAGCCCTCGTCCTGGGCTTCCTGACGCCAGACCTCCTGGGCGAGGGCCATGGCGCCGCCGACGTCGTCGGCGACGACCCTCACCTCTCGGACACCGGCCTTGACGAACCAGAGCTTCTTGGACTCGGCCATCAGCCCTTCCTCGCCTTCAGCTCGTTGATGTAGGCGGAGGCGGCCTCCTTCGTGAGCCCGCCGGGCGGGATCGTGCCCCGGAGCTTGCGGATCAGGCCGACCTGGGCCTCGGAGGCCGGGGCGGTCGGGTCCTTGATCCGGTACGGCGTGTCGACGGCGGTCTGGGTCGCCTGCTGCGGCTCCGGAGGAGCGGCGGCCTGCACCGAGACGTTCACGTCGGTGGCCCCGAGAGCGGCCTTCGCACCCTCGATGCCGACCGGCTGCAACCCGAGGATCGCCTCGGGGATGCCGCTCAGGTGGAGGTCGGTGAACCCGGGGATCGCGGCAGCCGTGGCGGCCACTTCGTCCCAGGAGTCGCCCTTGATGACGAGCCACGGGGCGTCGAAGTCCCGGCCGCCCTTCAGCGTGAGGGTGACGCGTGCGTCTTCCACTGCTAGGCCTCCTCGATGTCGTAGCCCTGCTCGCGGAGCATGGCGGTGAGCTCGTGCTTGTCCTGTTCCGTGAGCGCACGGAACTCCTTCGCGAACTCACTGAGCGTCTCTCCGGGCTTCAGCTCGAAGAACGTCTTGATGGCACCTACCAACTTCATGCTTCCTCCTTCGCGGCTTTGACCGCCGCCTTGGTCTGGGTGAAGCTCCGGTAGAGGTCGAGGGCGTGCAGGAACGCAGCCCGGTCGGGCTCGAGGAAGACCTCCTTGTAGGTCCCGTCGGCCCTCAGCAGCAGGATCGAGGCCGTGTCCACCGGGAACCCAAGCTCTTCCAGCCCAATGGCATAGCCGCCGAGCTGCATCGCCATCTCGGGGTAGACGTCCTTCGACGTCTTCGCGTCGGTGAGGACGAGCCCCTTGCCGACCGTGGGCTCCCCGCGCTTCGAGTAGAGGTCGAGCGTGCCGGCGAACCCATGCTGGAGGGAGACGACGCTCTCCTCCACGAGGATCGGCTCCGGGGCCTCGTGGGCGTACCAGTCGACGGCCGCCCAGCAGTAGCCCTGGTTCTCCTTCGGGACCTTGTCGATGAACCGGTGGATCTCGAGCTCGGGGTCCCCTCGGGCGCACATCTCGAGCGTGTCGTGCGCCCTCGAGCCCCGATCGGCGGCGGCTCCTCGCCTCACGAAGGGCGAGTAGCCGGCCTGCTTCATGGCCTCCTTCGCGGCGCTCAGGTCCCAGCCGCTGAAGTCCACCTCCGCCTCGGCGAAGGCCAGCATCCCCTCGAGGCCGCTGTTGTAGGCCCAGCCGAGGAGCTGGTCGGACTTGTCGATGATCTTCGAGATGTCCGAGATCCGGGGCAGGACCACCTCGTAGTCGTGCAACGAGCGCACCTCGCCCTCCGGGGAGAGGAGCTCGACCTGGACCCGAGCCGTGTAGCCGTCACCGCTGTATCCGCTCACTCGTCCTCCCAGATCCGGATGACCCGCAGGCACGGGTCGAAGCCGTCGATGAAGTCGTGGTCCTCCTGCTCGTCCATGGGGATTCCGTCGTGGGTGAAGCAGACGGGCTCGCTCACCCACCCCTGCTCGATCCCTAGCTGAAGCCACTCTGTGAATGTCATGGCCCGAACAGGATACGCTGCCACTGGCTGCCTGTCAACCGTGCTCTGACCAGCGACGTTGACGTTCCTCGAAGGGGGGAGGGACCCTACCAGGGTGGGGGGATGGGGAGGAATACCCGGCGGCCGATCGAGCCGGTACTCCTCGAAAGGACCTACCAGACCTTGACAACGCTAGCAGGTTGTAGTACCATTCAGGTGTCATGCTGGAACGGGTGTGCTCAAGGCCCCCGTTCCTCTTCCGTTTCTGGCTTGTTTCCTGGGCTTCTGGGCCCAGCACTCCGATCCCATCGGCCTTCGCGTGCACTTTCGCACGCGACTTTCCCCGAGGAGGGACATGGCCCTCTGCGACGACCACCGGCGCGGTAACACCACCCGGTATCTAGGGATCTACGCTCCCCGCACGGACTGCGGCCCGTGCTGGAGCATCTTCCGAGAGAAGCACCCCGCAGGTTCCGTTGAGGACCTGCGGCACTTCTCGAAGCTCGACCAGGAGGGCAAGTCGAAGGTCCTCCTGGGCGATGGGCCGTTCTCGATCGCGATGTACGACCTCGAGTGCACCCATCTCAAGCCGAACGTGGGGCGCATCCTGTGCGCCTCGTTCAAGCCCCTGGGCGGGGACGTGTACACGTTCCACGGCCTGGAGGGCCGGTTCCGCAAGCCTGACGTCTACGACGACTCCGCCCTGGCAGTGGCGATCCGTGACGAGCTCGAGCGGTACGACGTGATCGTCGGGTGGAACTCGAAGCTCTTCGACACCCGCTACGTCAACGCCCGGCTGATCCGGGCTGGTGCCCGGATCAAGAAGGCCCAGTACCAGATCGACGGGATGTGGTCGTGGCGGTCGAAGTTCAACGCCTGGTCTGGCCTCGACTCCGTCCAGAAGTTCGTCCACCCCGGGGCGGAGGTCGAGAAGACCCACATCGCTTGGGAGCAGTGGATGCGGGCGCTGGGTTGGGACAAGAAGCTCCGCGAGGCTGCGATGGCAGAGATCGTGGATCACTGTGAGCGCGATGTGATCGTGCTCGAGGAGGTCTATCGGCTGCTGGCCTCGAGCACCGTGATCCGTTCCCTGCGGAGAGACGGTGGCGTCCTGTAGGAGGTCGCCATGGCAACCGTCATCGTCAGTTGCCCATCCTGTGGGAAGCAGTTGAACCTACAACCCACAGAGCTGGTTCTACATTCACAGCACAAGCTCTACTCCTTCTGGTGTTCGGGTTGCAACGCAACCATCACCAAGCCCACTGACAGACGCATCGCCAACCTCTTGCTCGCCGCCGGCGTCCAGGAGGACTCCTACCCCGAGCTGATAGATGACCCTGACGCGCCTCCGTTCACCGAGGACGACCTGATCGACTTCCACTTCGAGTTGGAGAGGCTGGGTGCTTCCGATGGCTGAGAGTCGGTACATCAAGACCGCCGCTGAGATCGAAGCTGAGGTGGCGCTCCACTACGCCGAAGCTGCGGCGAAGAACAACGAGGCGAGGAAGCTCGCCGCCGAGGCCATGACTGCTGAGTGTCATGCGACCGCAGCCGCACTCGACCTCGAGAAGAAGAAGGAAGCTCGGGAGGTCGAGCTCGCCAGCGATCGCTACGCCCACCTGTACCGGTTCACCACGCAGGTGAGCGACAAGTCGGTGCCCGACTGCATCAACGTCTTGAGCGCCTGGGCTCGGATCACCCCAGGGTGCCCGATCGAGATCGTGTTCAACAGCCCCGGCGGCAACGTCATCGACGGCATGGCGCTGTTCGACTTCCTGAAGGGGCTCGAGCACAGCGGCCACCACCTGACCACCACCGCCCTGGGCATCGCTGCGTCCATGGCAGGCATCCTGATGCAGGCGGGCCAGACCCGCCGCATGGGCAAGGAGGCCTGGGTCCTGATCCACCAGGGGTCCTTCGGGGCCTCAGGTAGCTATGGATCGGTCGAGGACACCGTCGAGTGGGTCAAGAAGATCCAGGAGCGCATCCTCGACATCTTCGCCACCAGGGTCGCTCAGTCGAACGCTTCCCACCCGATGTCGCGTGCCCAGATCAAGCGCAACTGGGAGCGCAAGGACTGGTGGCTCTCGAGCGCGGACTGCCTGAAGTTCGGGTTCGTCGACGAGGTGTTGTAGCCATGACAACGGAGATGGTCGCATCGACCCTCGCCGAGCTGAACATCACCCTCAAGCGTCTGCTCGGGGAGCTCCACTCGCTGGATCAGCACCTCGATGTTCTCGACCGTGCGGTCGGCGTCAGTGAGAAGCGCCTCCGGGAGGACGGCGCTCGCAGGGCCGCGCAGGCGCGGGCTCTGTTCCCGGACCTGAAGGGGACCTCGTGACCTTCGACTTCCGCTACCCGACCCCCTTGCCCTCCACCAAGGGGTGGGGGCCAGGGTACCCGGACTGCCAGGAGGACAAGATCGTCCCCCATCCCATCTTCCAGGGTGGGGTGAGAGCCGAGCTCGTCGAGCTGGTCGACCTGTTGGTCGACGAGCTCCAGCGCCGAGGCTACGCCTTCGAGGGCGGGGACTCCTGGGGCTACGGGTGCCGTGGCACCAAGTCCAGCTCCGGTGGGACCAGCGGAACCCCCAGCTTCCACTCGTTCGGGCTGGGCCTCGACTTCAACGCTCAGCAGAACGTGTTCGGTTCGGATCGTGACCGTTCCGACCTCGGGACGGTCAACGGCTGGGTGCCACAACTGATGGCCGAGTACGGCTTCTTCTGGCTCGGGCCGTCGATCGGTGACTGGATGCACTTCTCGTTCTGCGGGTCTCCTGCGGATGCCCGCTACATGACGGAGAAGGCTCGCAACCTGCTCGGCAGGAAGGACGACGACGAGATGTTGGCCCTCGACGAGTACATCGAAGGACAGAAGACCTACCAGAAGCTCTACCGGGAGCGGCTCGCTGCCGGCAAGGCTGAGCCTGATCCTGGGCTGCCTCCCGAGGCCAAGAGCGATCACTGGAAGGCGGGCTGGCTCGCCGCCCGCTTCGCTGCCAACTTCCCGCGCCCCTGAGGGGGGAGAGTCTCCGTGCGTAAGCTCGCTCTGTTCATCCTTGCCTGCTCGCTCCTCTCGCTCTCCTCGGCCAAGACCGAGGACACGAGGTACGTTCCCTTCCTCGAGCGAGACGTCCCGGTGGCCCAGCTCCAGCAGCGGGTCCGCATCTCGATGGATGCTTCACGGGAGTCGTTCGGCATCGACGCCATCCGCCAGGAGTACGGGCTGACGGGTGCCGGCGCCGAGGTCTGCGTGATCGACACGGGGGTCGACCCTGCCCACGAGCAGCTCGACTCGAAGACGATCGACTTCTTCGACGCAGTGAACGGGAGATCCGACTCCTACGACGACCACGGGCACGGCACGTTCGTCGCCGCCCAGGTGGCCGGCGACGGCGTCGGAGGTGCCAACGCTGCAGCGTATGAAGGCGTGGCGCCCGAGGCCACGATCTCGGCCGCCAAGGTCCTGAACGTCAACGGCTCTGGCACATACGAGCAAGTCATCGAGGGGGTCGAGTGGTGCGCCACCCGTGAGTCGGTCGACATCATCTCGATGTCCCTCGGAGGCCCGCAAGAAGCTGACGATCCTCTCGAGGCTGCGGTCAACCGTGCGGTCACCGACTACGGCAAGGTGGTCGTGGTGGCCGCCGGGAACTCTGGAGGCTGGAGGCTCGGGACCGTCCTGTCCCCGGGCGCAGCCGCTCAGGCGATAACGGTGGGGGCCGGAGCAGAATGGACAACCACACCAGCCGATGTCAACTTCTCGGCCGGCCCCTACCTCGCCCCATTCTCGTCTCGAGGTCCCACGCTCGATGGCCGCATCAAGCCTGACGTGATCGCCCCTGGTGTGACCGTCACGGGAGCTGACTCAGGCACCAGCGAGGGCTACGTGACCTGGAGTGGGACCAGCATGGCGACCCCGTTCACCGCAGGGGTGGTCGCCCTGATGCTCGAGCAGAACCCCTCCCTCTCCCCCTCGCAGGTGAAGGATGCGCTCACTTCCACAGCCCTGGATCAGGGGTTCCCCGGCCAGGACAACGACTACGGCTGGGGCTACCTGAACCCACCCGGGGCCCTGGGGCTCGATGACGATGTCTTCCCTCGGGAGAGGCTGCACTGGGTGGCGACCACCTGGGACAGCACCACGATCACGGTCGACGAGAGCTTGATCGGCGGACGACTGGTGCTGACGGCGGTGTCTCCTGACGCCAACCTCGTGAGGCTGGCGGTGGAGTCCCCCTCCGGGGAGAGCTGGGTCGTCGAGGGCGAGCGGGCGAAGGTGTTCGACCTGATCGTCTACGAGCCTGGGACGTACAAGATCACCGCCCTGAACGCTCCAGTGGCGGTCGATGCCTGGCTGGTGGCAGGCGATGGCCCAGGTGAACGAGAGCTGTCGACGTGGTACCTCCACGGGTACGCCAAGTGTGACCTGGGCAGCATCCCACGGCGCTGTCTGCACAAGTCTGGCTGGACCGTCTGGGTACGGATCGGTACCGGCTACTCCCCCTGCTCGCTGTATCCCAAGTGCCAGTCCTACGGGGTGACCGTCGTTGGTCACTGGGGGCGACGGACAGACCGCCCGGTGAGCTGCGTTGCCGGCTCTGACGCTCCAGACGCCACCTGTCAGATCAACAAGGCCGTGCGCTGGGAGAAGAAGAGGGTGAGGTTCAAGGTCGACGAGCTCAGGCTCGAGCCGGCCGGCGGCTACGTCTATGTCTACAACCGCCGGCTGAACGAAGACGTGAGTGGTGACGCCACCCCCAGCGGCACCGTTGAACTGGCATACCGTCCGGAGGGTTGACCATGGTGGACAAGATCAGGAACTTCGTGGAAGATCACCCGCTCGTGCGGGACGTGGCACTTGCGGCTGTGGCCGCGTTCGTCGGTGTCCTGTACGGCAGTGAGGGCAAGATCGACAAGGCGGTGCTCGGCGCCGCCGTGTACGCGGCCGTGCGTGCGGCCATCGGCCTGCTCTACCTCAAGCTCTCAGCTCGATGAAGGTTCCGTCCTGGGCGTGGATCGTCTGGGCTGTCTTCGGCCTCTTGCTCGAGGCTGCAGCCCTGGTGAACGGCGTTCGGGGTGACACCCTCACCGAGCAGATCCTGGCGCTCGCCCCAGGATGGGTCATCTACATGGGTCTCGGCTGGCTGCTATGGCACTTCAGGGAGGCCGAATGATCCCCTGGGTCGTGGCTCTCGCGCTGGCGCTCACCGCCCTTCAGGTGGGGTTCACCCTGGGGCGTGTCTTCGAGCGGTGGGACCCGAAGTATCGACACTCGATGAAAGGGTGAGGCCCCTCCGAAGAGGGGCCTCTGAGGTGAGCTGATGCTCACGCCTACGAGTCTATCAGATCGTTGATCTGCCTCTCGACCAGTCTCTGGTAGGCATCGAGTAGACGGTCGTACCGGGTGTTCGCTTCGTCGAGCTGATGCAGTAGCATCCGTACCTGCTCTTCCGAGTTACCGGGAGAGAGCAGGGCGTGATCGGCAGCCCTGTTCTCTGCGATCTCCTGCATCTCGTCTCGGCGTAGCAGCACGAGCCCGTTGCTGGCTCGCCTCGACTCCACCTTGCCAGCGGCTTCCCACAAGCGGATCGTGTTGACATGAACCCGGACGAGCTCTGCAGCTTGCCTACGGGTGATCCACTCGCCTGTCTGGCTGTCTTCCATGTCAGCCAGTGTAGGGCCACCGTGCGGCCATGGCAATAGGTATCTCCTGACTACTGGTCACTTTCAGATGACCTACTCTCGTGAAACGGTTTGGCCTCCCAGGCGCTCCAACCACTTCGTGATGTGGACGGGATCGTGGTGGGAATGTGGCGATTGCGACTTCCGTAGCTCGAGCGATCTTCGGGCTCGAGACCACACCCGCTTGGAGCTGCAACGCGACTATTCCGGCAGCCTGCGTGTCGGTTGATTCAGGTGTCCCCCGGCCCCCGCGCCGGCCTCGAGAAAGCAGAAAGGCCCCCCGGGGGGTGTCCCCCCCAGAGGGCCTTGAGTGCCTGTCGCTCACCTCCTCGTCGGTGTCACCGGGAGAGCCCGGTGACCGTCCTCCCCGTAGCGGGCCCCGTTGGCGTGTAGCCACCCCAGGGGCCCGTCCGCGTACAGCTCGCGCCGGCAGTAGAAGCACCTCACCGGCTCCGCCTCCATGCGCGGTCGATCTCGACGGTCCCGTGGGTGCTGCACTCGATCAC
>Ga0113563_10000647_pt1 | contig 17483 bp, 19 predicted proteins | sample Mud3Dept3metaG_FD_80117 | JGI IMG/M metagenome (GOLD analysis project Ga0113563, IMG submission 80117) | Freshwater wetland microbial communities from Ohio, USA, analyzing the effect of biotic and abiotic controls - Mud 3 Core 4 Depth 3... | ecosystem: Environmental > Aquatic > Freshwater >...
CCAAGCTGTCCCTCCAGCCAAAACATCCGGACGTTAACGAGCGTATAGCTGCCGATATCAAAACCGGTCAGGTTAGTGTAAAGGTCCGGCTCACTATTGAGATTAAGATTGTCAACAGGTCCGGGCAGCAGTTCATCGCCGACCTGGGTTCGGCCCCTTTCGTCTGAAAAACTTAAACCCTGGACTGTTCCGGTTAGCACCGTGATATTGCCGCCGTAATTCGTCGCCCCGTTCGAGCCGGTTCCCGTCGAGGGTGCGGCTGCGTCATACATAAAAGTGCCGGAAACGAATGCGCCGCTGCCAAAGTAGTCGATGGCCCCGCCGGAGACGCCGGAGGGGTTGGTCGCTGTTGAATACTGATAGAGAACCGGTGCGGCGAGTGCGCTATTTGCGATGCATTGCATGATGGCCATCGCGGCGGCGAAGAGCGCAGTCTTAATGACCAAATGGCTTTTAGCGAGCATTGAGAACTTCATCTTGGCTACTCCTCTGAGTTAGTAATTGCTGTAGCGGTCAATACCGAATGAACTGGCTGATATTGCGATATGCCATGCGTACACGATGCGAATTCGTCATCTTTGCTGAAAAACGACGCGAAACAATTTTTGATTCAATCTGCTCTTGCTTCTGAGGCGAGGCCATAGGACAAACATCCTTTTCTTACTGCGCTTTGACACAGGTCAAATCTTTCGGCTTGGTATTCATTCATCGTCGGCACGCGACCGATCGCAGAGCCTGTGGGATTTCCGCCTTTGCGGCGACGGGTCGTGACCCCGGGGAAAGCAATGGGGTGGTGAGCGCTGTGCCACATCGGCGCGTGGGGGATTCGTGGCGGAAAAAAATTTCTATCGAGTTGCGGCAAAATCTGGTTTGATGAGTCGGGAGGAACCCGGGCAAATGCCTTGGAAAATGCAGGTGTCGCGTGAAACGAGCGGGATTATTCGTGGGACTGTGGGCGTTTGTCACTGTCTTTACGGGATGTGCGCTGCCTCAATATGCCGAGGTCCACGTCATCGAGGGGCGGGGTGGGGTAAGCATCGAGGCCTCCAGATACGCGAGGCGGGAAGAGCATCCGGTCGATGAGCTATGGATCAATCTGGCCAGGGCGCAGGCCTTCCAGTTCCGGTTTCCCGATGGCCACTGGGTCAACTCCAGGGAAATCACCCTGCAGACCCTGATCGAGCGTGGCATGTGCATCGACAAATACACCAATTATTCGATGGCATCATGGCACCCCAACATGTCCGTCCTTGCTTACGTCGTGGGCAGGCATCAGTACTTCTCGTTCCGGATTGAGGGCGACGAGACGGTCAGCACCCTGACGCTGGGCGCTTGTGGGTCAGCCCTCGAGGAAGTGTTCAGAACGATGGACGGACTCACCTTCGGATTCCCGATGAAGGTCAAGGCAGTCGAGCAGATATTTGGTCCCGTGTCCAGGGTTCGGCGCATTGCCATCTTGACTGGCTTCAGCTGCTTCTAGTCTTTGAGAGGTGCGCAAAGACCTGCTATCGTGACAAGCAAATCCGGCGGATCGGCCGATTTTTCAACGGACTCGTTGTGAATCAAGTTATCAACGAACTTGCCGGCATTCCGAATCTTCTCCTCCACACGGAGGCCGGCAATTGCCGCTTCGGGTTTCGCGACCTGCGCGGCTTTTTATTGGCCTTATGGAAGTTGCTATGCGAGAAAACGAACCCTGCCGCAGCAGGGGTTGTGTGCGTACCGCCATGTCTGGCCAGAATGAGCCTGGCGATTTCGTCATTTCTTGATGTCGACGCGCTCCCGCAATTCCTTGCTCGCCTTGAAATGCGGGACATACTTCGCCGGAACCTGCACCCGCTCGCCCGACTTCGGGTTGCGCCCTGCACGGGGTGGCCGGTAGTTGAGGCCAAAGCTGCCAAAGTCCCGGATCTCGATGCGTTGCCCGCGTAACAGGCTCTTACCCATTCCTTCGAGTATTATTTTTACGGCCAGTTCGCTGTCCTTGGCGACCAGCTCCGGATGGCGTGCCGCCAGTTTCGTGATCAACTCCGATCGGGTCACTGGCAAATTGAGCGTACTGCGGAACGCCTTATGTTCGGATCGTGTCATGTTCCCCCCTCATGGATACCCACCAATCCATGATTAGCATGCCTCCCTGGCACGATTTCGCACATAGGCGACTCCTGCCAACCTGTCTAGGAGATTTCTTCTATGGAGGGCCTTTCCTGATCGGCAAGCATTATTGTTGCGCTGCGGCAGTGGTATCGGGGGAAAGTCCGCTATTGGTCGTTCCGCTCCGAGGGAGGAAGGCAATCCGCTGCGTTGTGGATCTTGGTGCGACTGCGTGTGGCGGATTGGGCTGCGTCGGATCGAAGTAGAATCGGTCCGGACAAGCAGGCAATGTCCGCACTGGATGGGCCAGGATACGGCTTGAAGTTCGGGGAGGTAAGGGCATGGAGCCAGCAAATGCGCTCGATACGACGGCGGCAGAGGCTTACGAGAAGTTTATTCTGCCGACGTTCATGCTGCCTCTGGGAAAGGAGGCTATCGAACTCGTGGCCCCTGGCCATGGTGAAAACGTTCTCGACGTGGCGTGTGGCACAGGCCTGGTCGCGCGCCTCGTTGCGCAGCGTGTCGCGCCGGGCGGCGCGGTCAGAGGCCTGGATTTCGATCCCGCAATGCTCGCTGTCGCGGGCGAGTTGGTGGAGTGCCCGCCCCGTGTTGAACTGAGCTGGCATTGCGCGAGCGCACTGTCGATGCCCTTCGATGATGACCTGTTCGACGTGGCATTCTGCCTTCACGGATTGCAGTTCCTGCCGGATTGTGCCGCCGGTCTTGCGGACATGCATCGCGTCATGAAACCGGGGGCGCGCCTGCTTGTAACGGTGTGGAGCGCGATCGAGCGCTGCAAGGGACATCACGCCGTCATGCGCGGGCTTGAGCGCCGGCAAGTGGATCCAACGCCCATGCTGAAGGCCTTTGCACTTGGCGAGCCCGGGCAGCTGGAGGCATTGGCCAGCAATGCGGGATTTCATGATGTAAGCGTTCGCAGGATGGGAGGCAGCGTCCGCGTCCCTTCGGCTCGGCATTTCGTCGACGCCCTTGCTGCGGGTGCGGTTGCTGCGCGCCATGCACTGGCCCGACTGCCGGAGCATCAGCGCGCCGCATTTATGGACGAGATGAGCGAAGCATTCCGCCCGTATGCAGACCATGGCGGAGTTGCACCACCCAACGAGCAGCTGGTGCTGGTTGCGCGCGCCGGTTAGCGACGATCTGACCGGCCCTTCTGTGCGGGGTTGATGTCGATCGGTCGTTTATCCATATTATTGCAGCCGGCTGTGGCGGAATTGTGGCGAGGCTGTCGGGCCCGGGGGATGTTTGGTGTCGGCCCGATGTCATCATTCATGGCAACGGTCGTGCGTCGAGCTTGTTTTTACCGCGAGGTGCGGTGCCTTCTGTAAATGCGAAGCCCCGCGATGCCTTCGCGGGGCTTTTGAGACTTGTCACCTGGGGTGACGTCGATTCACCACGTTACCGTGATGCATGCCGGGCTGTTGTTACCGGCTTCAGAGTGATGCTTTTGGAAGTTTCATCGATAGATCTGACCTCCGTTTTCGGCTTCACACTACGCCTCAATCTCCCCGTAGGGACAACCGTGGCAAATTCCGCCACGACCTTTGCCGTTGGCCCGGGTGACCCGGATCAGAACAACCCTCAAACATGGTGTCGAAGGTGGTCTCCGCCAGTTCGCTTCAGGTGCACCCGCAAACGGGGCGCGCACAACAGCGAAAAACAAAGTTGGAAACCTGATCAGTCTTTCGTTCGAGAACCGATTCCAATCCGGATTACCCTAGCGCTTCCAGTTAACGCCTACTTTGGGCTGCAGTCAATAGCGATCGCCACAGGGATTTGTGATGAATTGATTTGGGTCACAAATACGCATATCGCAGTTGTCGGAAAATTCCCGGTGCAAATCATATGCGGCTGACATGGCCTCAGGAACGCACCGACTGCAGTATTCGAGGCTAGCGAAAGCGGATTTTTGCAGCCAGAATTGCCCCGGCCAGTATCAGCGTTACCGCATTGGCAAGGATCAGCGGGACATCGTCGATGAGAATGCCGTAAGTCAGCCACAGGGCGATGCCGATCACCATCATGGTAAACATCGCAAGCGATACGTCCCCGGTCGAGCGCGATCGCCAGGCCTTGAACGCTTGTGGTGCGAAAGCCGCAGTAGTTAACACAGCAGCGGCCATGCCGATCCATGTCGGAGAGAACGGTATCGTAGTCATAATGCTGCCGGTGGCCAGCGGCGGATTATAACGCGAGTGGTTCGCTCGGTTCGTCACGGCGCAGCCGTATGGCACTGAATGGCAACCGTTTTCGCATGGGTTGGCCAAATCAACAGGGCGGCTGATACGGCAAGCCCTGGGAGTACAGCAATCCGCTGCTGCAGCGGTTTATTGCTGCCGAGTGCAGCGGACTGCGAGTCGGTATTGATGTCGGCAGCGAACTCGCCCCATGAATTTTGCCCGGCCCCGCGGCATGCCGACCGGAAAATGCCAATGCGCTTCGGCGAGCTTGCCCGATGTCTGGCGTGGCAGATGCGGTTGCTGCCGCGGACGATCGGTCGCGCCAGGACAGTCCCGTATGCGAGAGGTGATCAGGCTACTTAACGGGAGGCTTTTCCCGCTGGTTTTTCCATTTTTCGTAGCATTCCAGCCCACAAAAATGCGCAACATAGTCTGCGGCTTCCGGAACCGTTGCCTCGGACTTGGGCACTTCTTTCAGGCAGACGTCGCAGGCGACGAGTTCCGATTCGGTCCGCTTGTCACTTGTGGCCATATCGCCTCCATCACACCATTAGGGTGTCCGCGTATTTGCAGCCAGCCTGCATCGCTACCCCGCTACCGTCAACAGGGGGAGGGGGCTATTCAGTCAAATGTTGATTCACGTCAAACTCTGCGGAACGAGGCGCATTGCCGGCCAGAACAGGGATGCACCCCGGCCCGGTGGCAGTCCCGGTGTCGTGGGGGAGGCAGGCAGAACCGATTCGCGCCCGTCCGGTCTTGCTGCAATTGCCTCTGACGGGTTGAGCTCGATTGAATTGCCAGGATCGCAGGTCCGGAATGGCGGAGGAATTCGTGATGATTCCCGCGTGGTGGTGCGACACCGGCAACAGGGAAACCTAGTAGCAATACATGCCCCAGCCTGAAGGCACACAGTGCATCGGCATGCGCAGGTCACGCTGCCGCAAACTCGTGGCCTGGGTCAGAATGCAGTCGCGCCATTTGTCGGTGTTTTTCTCGTATCCCAGCTTTTCGCAGTAAGGCGAAAACTCGGCAATATCGCGATCTGCCTGTTGTTCAGCAGTGATGCATCCCGTAAGGGCGACGATGCAAACCAATGCAATGATGCGCATATCAAGATTTCCCTCGACTGTTCATGCGCGGGCTGGCTGTAGGGTGATCTTCCGTCATGACAATGTCCGAACACGGTACCGGGATCAACGGCAATGCCCCAGGCACATCAGCGCAACCGCGCCTCCTCTTCCGCTCCTTCATGCTGCTGCGGTGCACAGGCGGCTGTGTCCTGGTACCGATCTGATAGGGTCATGCCATCCCCGCCCACACGCAAAGCCCCACGATAATCGCGGGACTTCGCAGGATCGCCACATGATTATGACCCCCTTTCGTCACGTGGCCACATCGTATGCCAGCGCATGAACACCGACGTCAGGGTGGAACTGTAACAACTGTCGTCTATAGGTTTTCCCTCAGCACCGCAACGAACAACAATCAGATGATCATTTTCTGCATGGCGTGTCTTGGCGGCTTCTTCCAGCCAATCCAAGGTGCAGCCCATCGTGCCGGAGGGCGGGGAGCCCCGCCTGTTACAGCGGTCTCTCACGTAGGCTCATCCGGATTCATGCGCCTATGGGCGTGGAGCTGGTCTGCCAGGATCCGGAGAACCGGATTCCTGCGCCTCTGCTCCCATCCGTTGTAACCTTGCCACCCTCCTTAACGAACACTCTACTCCGGCAGCGACCGCCAATATTGATCTGGCGCAAATTCCGTGTTGTCCGTGTTCGCCGAGAAGCGGTCGTTGGCCCCATGCGGCATCGGGGTGTACAGGTCGTTCGGCGGGTGCCACCGGCATTTACGTTTTACAAACGCGACCTTGCGTGTGGCACCATTACAAACCTCGGTGATGGTTTGGTTATCGCGGCACGACGCATGCAGTATCACCGCCGCCACTAATCTGCACATTCATGCCATTTCTGAGCCGAGAGTCCACCGACTGAATGATGACAACCGTGCCGCCGCTCTGCATGGCGACAGTCACTTTTTGCGCGTCCTGCTTTTTCAATTCGCTCTCCGCGGCGTCCCCGCGGCCGCACCCGCGAGCGTTCCGCCGATGGTGAGCAGGGTCTGGCCGGTACCGCCGCCAAACTGGTGGCCGATTATGCCTCCGGCCACCGCGCCTGCCACGGTGCCGATGCCGAACCTGTAATCCTTATCCATCTGCACGGTCTCCAGTCCCGTAACCCGACCATATCGCGCGGACGCCGGTCCGCCTGCGGAACTCACCGGTGCCGCCCGTTCGCCATACCTGGCGCCGCCCAGGTCGGCACAACCGGCGGTGAGGAACAGCAACCGGCACCGCGCTGAGTGGTCTCTGCCGCCACGATGGGCGGCCTTACCTGCCGTGGCATAATGTGTCCGGGATCGGGCGTTCATTATGGATTTTTGGCGGCATTGCGGTTATCACCTGCTCGATCGGGCAGCCGACGGGCAGCTTGTCGTCACGGACGATTACCTGCGGCTTTATCTGGAGCGCGCTGAACTGGCGCCGGTGGCGGAGTCCTGCGCTGCCGAACGCCGGCTGCACCGGCGCCTGCTGGCCGAACCGCGACGGGCAGTGCCTGAGGCGGAAATTGCCGCACTGGATGACGTGGATGCCCGGGAAAATTACCGTGTGCTGCTGCGCTTTCGCGAGCAGTTGCTTGCGGCACCGACGCTGGAGCGTTTTTATTTCGGTCTGTTCCAGCGCGATGTCGCCGTGCCGCCGCCGTTTGTCTACCACACCACCGAAGTGATCCTGCGCGGCATGCTGGATGGCGCGGACAGTGGCCTCCTGGCACGCGCGGCAGAAGTGTTCTTCCGTCAGCAGCGGGTCAGCGTCAAGGACGGTGCGGTGATGCTGGCTGATGCCGAAACCGTAAATCTGCATGCGGAAAGCGGCGGACTGGGTAACCTTGGCCGCATGTTGCTGCAGGTGCAGGCGCCGCTGCGCTCCGCAGACCTCGATGTGCTGACCGAACGCGACCACGCGGAATACTTCGGTCGCGATCAGCGTCGCGATACCGCGCTGCAGATCAATCCCGGACTTCCCGGCTCGCTGGCACTGTGCGAGATGCTGGAACGCTGGGTCGTGCATTTTCACGGCACTGCAGTCAAGGTGACGCCGATTCGTGAAATTCCAGACGACGAGTGGCTGTGGCACGTCGGGCTCGATGTCGAGGCGAGTGCGATGCTCAATGAAATTTATGCAGGTGGCGAAGTGGATGAAGAGCGCATGCGGCGCGTGATCGGACTGTTCCGGATGGATTTTGCAGATGCCGGTGCGTTGCAGACGGAATTGCGCGGTGCCCCGGTTTTTCTCGGTATCGCGATGACCGCAGAGGGCAATCTGCGTCTGAAACCGCAGAATCTGCTGCTGAATCTGCCGCTGGCGAGGCGCGCATGACCGCGGATGCAACCGGGGGACGTTACTCTGCCGAGGCGCGTGCAGCCGAGCAGTGGCGGCGCATCGCGCGGATGCGCGACGAGGACGTGTCGTTGGCCGAAGGTGCGCTGTGGATCGCCGCTGCCGAATATCCCGACCTGGTTGTCGATGATTATCTGGCACGCCTGCATGACATGGCGGCCAGGCTGCGCGGACGCTTGCGCGCCGACGTGGCCACCGCGGAAAAACTGCTGGCGCTCAATCATTATCTTTTCGACGAACTGGGCTTCAGCGGCAATGCCGACGATTATTATGATCCGCGCAACAGTTTTCTCAACGAAGTGCTTGAGCGCCGGCTTGGCATTCCGATCACGCTGGGGGTCCTCTATATCGAGATTGGCCGGCGGATCGGACTCGGCCTGCACGGTGTCTCCTTCCCGGGGCATTTCCTGGTGAAATGCGCATTGCGCGACGGCGTGGTGGTGCTCGATCCGTACAGCCGCGGGGTGTCGCTGGGTGTCGACGACCTGCAGCAGCGGCTGCGTGCGGCAGGCAGCGTTGAGGATGTCGACGACGCAATACTCGCGCAATTGCTCGGTGCCGCACCGAACAAGGAAGTGCTCGCGCGCATGCTGCGCAACCTAAAGGGCATCTATGCGGGACAGGATGACTGGTTGCGGGCCTTGTCGTCCAGCGAACGGCTGATTGCGCTGATGCCCGACGATGCCGGCGAGGAATACCGCGATCGTGGCGGCATTTACCTGAAGCTGGAGTGTTTTCGCGCGGCACTCGGCGATTTTGGCACTTATCTCAGGCAGTGCCCGGGTGCGCCGGATGCCGAGAACGTGCGGGTGCAGATCGCTGACCTTGCCGCAATGGTCGCACGGCTCAATTGAAGCCGCCGGTGTCGGTTCCTTCCCGGTGCATCGTGCGCAGGGCGCGGCGGCGAACGCGACGCGCGCCACTGCTGTTCGTGCACGGTGCGTTTGCCGGTGCGTGGTGCTGGGACGAATATTTCCTGCCGTACTTTGCCGCCCGCGGTTACGATGCTTGGGCAGTCGACCTGCGCGGGCACGGCGCGGGTGCCATGGTCGACGACTTCGCCTCGGTCGACGACTATGTGGCGGACGTGCTGTGCGCGGCGACGGATATCGGCGAGCGCCCGGTGCTGCTCGGCCACTCGATGGGCGCGATCGTCGTGCAACGGGCACTGTCCCGGTTGCAGGCCGCAGCAATGGCGCTGCTGGCGCCAGTGCCATTGCAGGGTTTGCTCGGCAGCAGTTTGCGGCTCGCGGCAAACTGTCCTGAAACATTCAATGAAATGAACAAGTTGCAGTTTTCTCCGGCATCGCCGACGTCACCGGACCTGCTGGCGCGGGCGATTTTCTCGCCGCATCTGCCGGCAGTGGCGGTGCGCCGCCATTTGCGCCGGATGCAGCCTGAATCCCACCGCGCACTGTACGACCTGTCGTGGCCGCAGCATTTTCTGATCGCACGGTCCGCGATTCCGGTACGGGTGTTCGGGGCCGGAGACGATCAGCTGTTTCCGCCGCAGGCGATCGAGGAGACCGCACGTCTGCATGGCGCCGTCACGGAAATCATTCCTGATCTGGCGCATGCCATGATGCTGGATGCGAACTGGGAGCACGCTGCGGAGCGGGTCGCGGACTGGCTCGAGGAGTTGCAGGCCTGACCGCTGCTTGGACGGATCGCGGGGGGTTGGATATGATGAATAAAACAACGTGCTGAAGCCGGGAGGACGGGCATGGAATGGTACCTGTTGTGGGCAGTGATGGGCATCGTGCTGATCATTGTCGAGATGCTGACCGGCACGTTCTATCTGCTGGTGCTCGGAGTTGCCGCGCTCGCCGCTGCTGCCGCTGCCTGGTTCGGGCAGTCATTCTGGGTGCAGGCGGTGACGATTGTCGCAGTGGCGGTGGTAGGGGTAATCGCTGTCAAACGTAATCGTGGCGCTGGCGGTGCGGCGTCGCGCCAGACACTCGATGTGGGGCAAAGCGTGACCCTGGCTGCGTGGATCAGCGAGACGGACGGACTGGCAAGAGTGAACTACCGCAACGCGCAGTGGGAAGCGCAGGTCATCGGCGAGCGCAAGCCCGGCAGCACCGTGTTCTACATTCATGCGGTCGACGGCAATACGCTGCGCGTGTCTGCGTCCCGGCCGCACTGAATGCAATTCCCTTCATCTCATTTCCTCAAACCGGCACGCGTGACAGGGAGCCCGCCATGTTTCCAAAGTTGATTGTCGTCATTTTCCTTACCGGCCTGCTGGTTGCCTTTGAGCAGCGGTCGTACGCAGTACCGTTTTTCGTGGTGGCGCTGGGCGTGGTCGTGGCGATCGAGTCGATACGCCAGGTGCCGCAGCAGGAGGCATGGGTGGTCGAGCGGCTGGGCAAATTCCACAGCGTGCTGGAGCCGGGGCTCAATGTGATCATTCCGTTCCTCGACCGCGTCGCGTACCGCCATTCGCTGAAGGAAACCCCGCTCGATGTCGCCGAACAGGTGTGCATCACGCGCGACAACACCCAGCTCGGCGTTGACGGCATTATCTATTACCAGGTCACCGACCCGAAGCTCGCGTCATACGGTTCGTCCGACTACATTTCCGCAGTCACCCAGCTTGCGCAGACGACGTTGCGCTCGGAAATCGGCAAGATGGAACTCGATACCACCTTCGAGAGCCGCGATGAAATCAATCGCCAGGTGGTCGCGGTACTGGACGAGGCCGGACGCACCTGGGGAGTGAAGGTGCTGCGTTACGAAATCAAGAACCTGACGCCGCCGGATTCCATCCTGCGCGCGATGCAGGCGCAGATCACCGCGGAACGCGAGAAGCGGGCATTGATCGCCAAGTCCGAGGGGCAGCGGCAGGAGGAGATCAACCTTGCGGATGGCGAGAAGCAGGCGGCAGTGCTCAAGTCCGAAGGTGACAAGACAGCTGCGATCAACCGCGCCCAGGGTGAGGCGGCGCGGATCCAGCTGATTGCCGAGGCGACAGCGACGGCGATCAGCACGGTGGCCGGGGCGCTGAGCAGCCCGGGCGGTACACAGGCGGCAAATCTGGAGGTGGCGAAGCTCTATGTCAACGCCTTTGCGCATCTGGCCCGCACCAACAACACCCTGATCGTGCCGGCCAACGTCGCCGACGTGGCCACTCTGGTCAGCTCGGCGATGGCCGTGATGGATAACGTGAAGAAAACGATGCCGGGGAACGCGCCGGGAATGCCACCGGCCGCGGGGCCGGCTAACGCGGGCTAGTCAGCCAGACACGGACCAACGGCTGCGCTGCTTCACTCGCGGCATCCGGGTCGGTTGCCATGCCGGTCAGCTCTGAAATCGGCCCCGGCTTGTTGCGGGTCGCTTCGTCGATCGCCGGCGCGGGGGCCGTGCCGCCGGGGACGCTGCTCCCGTGGCTGGCCAGATCTCCGGTGCGAGGATCGGCATTTGGTATCGGCGCGGCATTGGCCCCGTCGTCTTTCTCACGCGGCGGGTTGCCGTCGTAGATCAGGTTGCGGCGGCGCTGCAGGTAGGCGTCACGCAGGAATTCGTATTCGTCGATTGCGGCGATGGTGAGTAAGCGGCTGGCGCTCAGCAGTTCCGCACGGCGCGTGACGAGGCGAAAGCCCTGTATGGCGTTGCGGTCCCGAGTCGGATCGATGTAGGTCGTGGGGTCGGTTTCCCAATCGACGACCTTGCCAAGGGCGTCGCGCACATTGCTCGGGCCCAGGAAGGGCAACACCAGGTAGGGACCATCGCCGACGCCCCACCAACCCAGCGTCTGGCCGAAATCTTCATCATGTCGTTCGAGCCCGGCCAGCGTCGCCATATCGAAAATCCCGAACAGTCCGGCCGTCGTGTTGAGCACCACGCGGCCGGCATCCGAAAGGGCTTCAGTGAACTTGCCCTGCAACAGGTTGTTCAATGCGACGACCACGTCATTCAGGTTAGCAAACACATTGCTCACGCCGGTCTGCACCAGCGGCGGGACGACACCCTGGTAAATTTCTGCCGCCGGCTTCATCAATACCGTATCCACGCCGTCATTGAACTTGTAAATACCGCGGTTCAGCGGTTCGAGCGGGTCACGCGGGTCGGCGGTCCCTGTGTTCGCGCAACCGCTGAGCATGCCGAGACTGGCGATGGCGCAAATTGCGATCAGGCGCAGCCGACGGGCAAGGGGAAGCATTTCCGGATCCTTTGTTGTGATGCCGCAAAAACGGATTTCGGATTATATACAACCATTTGGCGATTGGCTGTGATCTACGCCCAAGCGTGTGGTGAAGTCGTCACCAATGCGACGCTGCAGTGGGCTGAATCGGAATTTTTACCGCAACCGGCGCATCGCGATGCCCGCATTCGGTGCGCCGTAATTGGTCGGGGATTGGTCGGGATGCCTTTGTTATACTTAATAATTAGCCCGCAGGTTATTGTTTGTGCCCGTTTTCAGGGCATTTCCCGGACCCGTGTATCAAGCTCAGGCAAGGAGTCTCGTCATGTTGCAGAAAGCCAAACTGCCCGTTGAACTGAAGGACAAAAGTCTATTTCGCCAGCAATGTTATATCGATGGCGCATGGGCGGATGCCGATGACAAATCGACGTTGGCGGTGCACAACCCGGCCAGCGGCGAACCGGTCGGCACCGTACCGAAAATGGGAGCAACGGAAACCCGGCGCGCGATCGAGGCCGCGCATGCGGCATGGCCGGCGTGGCGCGCGAAAACGGCCAAGGAGCGCGCCAACATCCTGCGCAAATGGTTCGAGCTGATGATAGCGAATCAGGAAGACCTCGCCAAGCTGATGACCGTCGAGCAGGGCAAGCCGATTGCCGAATCGCGCGGTGAAATCGCCTACGGCGCATCGTTCATCGAGTGGTTCGCCGAGGAAGGCAAGCGCATCTACGGTGACACGATTCCGACCCATGCGCCCGACAAGCGCATTGTCGTGATCAAGCAGCCGATCGGCGTCTGCGCCGCAGTGACGCCGTGGAACTTCCCCAATGCGATGATCACGCGCAAGGCCGGACCGGCACTCGCCGCCGGCTGCACGATGGTCATCAAACCGGCGTCGCAAACGCCGTACTCGGCGCTGGCACTATGCGAACTCGCCGAGCGCGCCGGCATACCCAAGGGCGTGCTCTCAGTGGTGACCGGCTCCGCCGGCCCGATCGGCAAGGAACTGACGACGCACCCGCTGGTACGCAAGTTCACGTTCACCGGCTCCACCGAGATCGGCAAGCTGCTGATGCAGCAATGCGCGAGCACGGTGAAAAAGGTATCGCTGGAACTGGGCGGCAATGCGCCATTCATCGTATTCGACGATGCCGACCTCGAATCGGCAGTCGAAGGCGCGATGGCTTCGAAGTACCGCAACACCGGCCAGACCTGCGTCTGCGCCAACCGTCTGCTGGTGCAGGATGGCGTCTACGACAAGTTCGCGCAAATGCTCGCTACCAGGGTCGGGCAAATGAAGGTCGGCAACGGACTCGAGGACGGCAATGCGCAGGGCCCGCTGATCGACATGAAGGCCGTCGAGAAAGTGGAAGAGCACATTGCCGATGCGGTTGCCAAGGGCGCGAAGGTGCTGACCGGCGGCAAGCGCCACGAGAAGGGCGGCCAGTTTTTCCAGCCGACGGTGCTGGCCAACGTGACGCCGGACATGAAAGTGACCCACGAGGAAACCTTCGGGCCGGTGGCACCGCTCTACCGCTTCAAGACCGAGGCTGAACTGCTCAAGCTTGCCAACGATACCGAATACGGACTTGCTGCGTACTTCTACAGTCGCGACATCGGCCGCATCTGGCGCATCGCCGAAGGACTGGAAACGGGCATTGTCGGCATCAACGTCGGCATTATTTCCAACGAAATTGCACCGTTCGGCGGAGTCAAGGAATCCGGCATCGGCCGCGAGGGTTCCAAATACGGCATCGAGGAATTCGTCGAAGTGAAGTATCTGTGCATGGGCGATGTGAACAAATAATTTAATAAAAACAAATACTTACAGATATTCGCAATATTTTGCCAGTCTGTATTGCCAGTCGCACCGCCGCAGCCTGCGCTGCGGCGGTTGTATGTGTGGGACCGGATCATGTTCAGCATCCTCGGCCTTGATCACGTGGTGCTGCGCGTCGTTAACGTGCCGCGCATGGTGCGGTTTTACTGCGACGTGCTGGGCTGCACCCCGGAGCGCGATCGCGCCGATATCGGCCTGACTCAGCTGCGCGCCGGCAATTCGCTGATCGACCTGGTCGCGGTGGACGGCGCGATCGGGCGCAAGGGCGGCGCCGCGCCGGGCGCGGAAGGGCGCAACATGGACCACCTGTGCCTGCGCATCGAACCCTTCGATCCGGGCGCGCTGACCGCGCACCTGATCCGCCACGGCGTGGTGCCGGGCGAAATCAAGTCGCGCTACGGCGCCGACGGACAGGGGCCGTCGATTTACATCAGTGATCCAGAAGGCAATACCGTGGAGCTGAAGGGGCCGCCGGAATCGCGGCCGCCGGCCGCTTAACGCAACGGCACCGGGTTCAGCGCGGGTGGGGGTCAGAGCGCTGCGACGATTCTTTCAGTAAACGCACGCGTACCGAGCTGGCCGCCGAGATCCGTGGTGCGCGTGGCCGGGGACTGCAGCGCGGCATCAATCGCGGCTTCGATGGCCTGCGCCGCCTGATTGAACTCCGGGCGCCGGTGTTTGACTGCCAGCCATTCCAGCAGCATCGTTGCCGACAGCATCAACGACACCGGGTTCGCCTTGTCCTGTCCGGCAATGTCCGGCGCGGAGCCGTGCTGGGCCTGCGCGCAGCAGGCCGTGTCGCCGGTCATCGTCGAACCGGCGATACCCAGTCCGCCAGAGAGTTCTGACGCTTCGTCCGACAGGATGTCGCCGAACATGTTGCCGGTGACGATGCAGTCGAATACCGTCGGATTGCGTACCAGCAGCGCGGCCATGGCGTCGACGATTTTTTCATCGAGCTCGACGTCGGGATAATTTCTCGCCACTGCACGCACTTCGCGCAGGAACAGGCCGTCGGACATGTGCAGCACGTTGGCCTTGTGCACGGCGGTGACTTTCTTGCGGCGGCGGCGCGCCCATTCGAACGCGACTTCCGCAATGCGCCGGCACTGTTTCGCCGTGACCTTGCGGATGGCGATGGCCACATCCTCAGTCGGCATGAACTCGCCGCGCCCCATGAACATGTTGCGGTCGCCGTAGAAACCTTCGGTGCACTCGCGGAAGATCACCAGGTCGATCGGCTTGCCGGTCAGGCCCATGCCCATGCGCGATTTCGCCGGGCGGATATTGGCGAACAGGTCGAGCTGCACCCTGAGCCAGCCCGACGGATTGATGCCGCCCTGTTCCTTCGGCGGGTAGTCGAGGTGCGACACCGGGCCGAGGATGATGCCCGGCGCCCGGCGCGCGGCCTCCTGGATGTCCTCGGGGAAAGTGCAGCCGTGCTTCTTCAGCGCGGCGAAGCCGATTTCGCGCTGGTCCCATTCGAGGCCGAGCTTGAACTTCTCGCTGGCCTGATCGAGTACCGCAAGGGTGGCCTGCGTGATTTCGGGGCCGATGCCGTCGCCCGGGAGTACGAGTAATTTCAATTGAACTCCTGTTGCAGGTTACATATGGCCGTAAAGTTTTTTGCCGGCGAAGGGCACCTTCGCCGTCAGTACGTCACCCGTCAGCGCTTCGGTGATGAAAATCTGTTTCATGTCCGAGCCGCCGAAGGCGACATTGTCGAGATGGTGATGACGGCCATGATCCTTGGATGAGATCAAATGCGTCGGCAGCATGTTGGCATCGAAGCGCCAGATGCCCACACCAAGCTGGCATACCAGCAGTCCGTTCTCGCCGTCCATTTCGATGCCGTCGGGTCCGGCGACGCCGCCGGAGAGCTGGATTGCCACGCCCGTCTTCGACACCGACCCGTCGGCCATCAGCGGCAGCCGCCACACCGAGTTCGAGCGCGTCATGCCGACATACACGTGTTTTTCGGTGGTGGCGAGCGTGATGCCGTTGGGGCTGGGGCCGTTTTCAACCAGCCGGCGCAGTTCGCCGTTGGCTTTGAGCCGGTACACGCGGCCGGTCGGATCCACAATGCCCGTCTGCCCCTGGTCCGTGAAATACAGGTCACCATTGCTGGCAAAGTGCAGGTCGTTCAGCCCCTTGAAACTTTCGCTGTAGGCCGTCCGCAGTACCGTTTCCAGTTTGCCGGTTTTGACGTCGAGCGTCAGCAGGCCTTCCTTGTAGTCGCAAACGAACAGGCGGCCGTCCTTGTGGAATTTCATGCCATTGGGCCAGCCGTCGTACTGGACGACCAGTTCCCAGCTCCCTTTCGGGTCAATGCGGAAAATGCGTCCGAACGGAATGTCACACACGTAGAGATTGCCTTCGCGGTCGAACGCCGGAGCTTCCAGGAAACATTCGACCTCGGCGTTCTGGCGGTTGGGATCGGACCACGCGCTGCGGCTTTTCTTGCGAAACTTGCCGGGCATCGACGTGAAGACTTCGGCGTGGATGTGCTCAAGGGGTTTAAACGGGTTAAACATGGGCCTCAGTATCCTCTGGAGGTTAATATAACTTATTGATTATTATCAATAAAAAACTGCCGCTGGACGCCCGCGCCGGGGCATTGCGCAACCGCGAAACGGCGCGGGCGATGTTAGCATGCACGCCCCGCGCACTCGATGTCATCAGCCCGTATTTTCAGCCGGGCCGTCCATATCGCGGGTGTTGCACGAGAGGCATGCGGGCGGTGGGTTAGCATCAGCGCTTCGCGTCCGCATACAGGGAACAATGACGTGTTCGACGGTTTCCAGCACATCCAGGTCCAGACCAGCGATCCTGAAGTCAGGATCAACCTGCGCTACGGCGGCAGCGGTCCGCCGATCCTGCTGATCCACGGCAACCCGCTGACGCACGTGCACTGGCATCTCGTCGCGCCGCGACTGGCCAGGGACTTTACCGTCGTCGCCACCGACCTGCGCGGCTACGGCGACAGCGGCAAGCCGCGCGGCCGGGAGGACCACAGCAACTACTCGTTCCGGCGCATGGCACAGGACCAGGTCGAGGTCATGCAGCACCTCGGCTTCAAACAGTTCTGCGTGGCCGGTCACGACCGCGGCGGCCGCGCGGCGTTCCGCATGGCGCTCGACCATCCGGACAAGGTGCGCAAGCTCGCCACCTTCGACATCCTGCCCACGCACCATGTGCTGACCCACGGCAACTGGGAATGGGCACTCAATTCGTATCACTGGTTCTTCATGGCGCAGCCCTACGACATCCCGGAAAGGCTGATCGAGGGCAAGGAGGACTATTACATCCTGCAGAAGCTGACCAGGATGGGCATCGGCAAGGGCGGTTTCTCAGAGGAGACGCTGCGGGAATACGCGCGCTGCTGCACGCCGGAGAACATCCATGGCGTTTGCGAGGATTACCGCGCCGCCGTCACCGTGGATATGGCGATGGATACCGCGGATTTCGAGGCCGGACGCAAGATACAGTGTCCGACGGCGATCTACTGGGGCGAGAAAAGCCACACCAACAAGTTCTTCGACCCGTACCAGGCATGGCCGCAGTACTGCGCGAAGATTGAGCGTATCAAGCCACTGCCCTGCGGCCACTATCCGGCGGAGCAGGTGCCGGACCTGGTCTACGACGAACTGAGCACGTTCTTTCGCGACTGAAGCGCGCTGCTCACTCAGGTTTCAGGTTGGCGGCGCGGATCACCTTGCCCCATTTCGCCGTTTCCGACTTGATGTA
>Ga0113563_10000652_pt1 | contig 17440 bp, 13 predicted proteins | sample Mud3Dept3metaG_FD_80117 | JGI IMG/M metagenome (GOLD analysis project Ga0113563, IMG submission 80117) | Freshwater wetland microbial communities from Ohio, USA, analyzing the effect of biotic and abiotic controls - Mud 3 Core 4 Depth 3... | ecosystem: Environmental > Aquatic > Freshwater >...
CCCTAGACCCCTTGCCGCCACGGAACGTGACCGGCTGCGTCACGTTCCAGGGGCGGCGAGTGAACGTGGGGCCTCGGGTCCGCAGGACGCGAGGTCCCTAGAAGATGAACTGTGTCTGCACGCGGAGCTCCTTGGTCGCGTTGGAGCCGCGACCGGGGCCGAGTTCGACCTCCACCTCACCGTAGTCGGCCTGGAGCTTGAGCGAGTGACGACGGTAGTAGTAGCTCACGGCCCCTCGCCACTCCGTGATGTCGTCGTTCGCAATGGCGCTGTTCACTTCGCGCTGCGCGTAGCGGAACGCCGCCTCCCACGTGCGCCGCGCGTTGAGCATCTGCCCGGCCTGGGCATACCAGCCGTCGGCGTCGTACCGGGCGCCGGTCTCGGGGTCGCGCTCCCGCCAGTAGTACGCGCCGGTTCCGGTGAACCCCTTGAACTTGAAGATGCCGTCCACCGAGAAGACCTCGGACTTCAGGTCGTTGCCGGTCGTAGTGGCGGTGAAGTCGTTGTGCTCGTAGTTGAACGCCACGGCGTAGATCGGCACGGTCGTGGACTCGAAGTCGCCCTCCGAGTAGATCGGGTTGCTCACCCAGCCTCGCGAGGCGAGGTTCTGGCTCCCGTTGGGCTGCCACATCACGCGGGCGTTGTACTGGAACCTGTCGTTGTCGTTGATCGACCGCGTGAGGCCGGCTCCGTTGAAGACGCCGCCGCGGTACTCGATGCGGTTGCCCCACAGCGCACCCTGCACGGCCACCCCGATGTCACGGCCGCGGGCGTACTCGTTGGACACGATGGAGCGGTCCACGAAGCTCTGACTGCCCGACGAGGTCAGCTCCTGCAGGCCGAAGGGCACCTTGAACTGCCCCGCCACGATGCGGAACTTGCCCTTGCCGGCCGGATCCCAGGCGATCAGCGCATCCTCAAGCACCGCGCCCGGGTTGTTTGAGGTCGTCACGCCGGGCCAGTTCAGCTGCACCTCGTAGGCCAGGTTGTTCTGCTTCCAGAACCAGCCCTCGAGCTTGAACTTGGCACGGCGGATCCGGAACGACCCGCGGTCGTCGATCGTCACGTTGCCCGGCAGGGTCACCGGCGTCTCGAAGTCCTCGTGCGTGTACCGCACCTGGACGCGGTTGGAGATCTCGAGGTAGGCGTTGTCGGTGGTGATGCGCGTCTTGCCGTCGCGCCACTCGAGGCGCATGGTGGGCGGGGTGGGCTCCGGCACGGGCTCGGAAATGCCGTACTTGAAGAAGAAGAGCTGCAGCGCGCGCTCGTTGTCCCCGACGACCGTCTCCCCGTTGGGGCCGACGCCGGGGCGCGTGATGCCAACGCCCATTTCCTTGGTCTTCTCGAACCGCTCTGCGTTGGCGGCGTTGTTGAACACGTAGATCCGGTCCTCGTGACGGATCTCCTTGTAGTAGAGGCCCTGGGCGCGCGCCGGGCCGGCGGTGCCCAGCACCAGGCCGCACAGCACCAGGGCGGCTGCGGCCAGTCTGACGAGGCTCGTCTGCATGAGTTCGGCGTCCCTTCGTTGCGTGGCCGTGGCACCCGCCTCGGCCCATCCGAACCGTCACTCTAGGCAGCGGTTGTGTCACGGCCTCGACGGTCGTGTTTCGGGTCCGTTAAAACCGGTGGATTGCGTGGCCTGCCTCTCCGGACCTACCCTTACGACCATGCGCGACGTCCTCGTCCTCATCCTCGGTGGCGGCCAGGGCAGCCGCCTCTATCCCCTCACCCACCAGCGGTCGAAGCCGGCCGTGCCGATCGGCAGCAAGTACCGGCTCATCGACGTGCCGGTGAGCAACTGCCTGCACGCCAACCTGCGCCGCATCTTCGTGCTGACGCAGTTCAACTCGGCGTCGCTCAACCGGCACATCGCGCAGACCTACCGGCTCGACGTGTTCTCGGAAGGCTTCGTCGACATCCTGGCGGCCGAGCAGACCCCCGACAATGCCAACTGGTTCCAGGGGACGGCCGACGCGGTGCGCCGCGCGATGCGACACTTCTCGGGGTACGACGCGAAGTACTATCTGATCCTCGCCGGCGACCATCTCTACCGCATGAACTTCCAGGAGATGATCGAGAGCCACAAGGCCGCGCACGCCGACATCACGATCGCGGCGCAGCCCGCCTCGCCCGGCGACGCCACGCAGATGGGGATCTTCCGGTTCGATGGCGACGGGCAGATCGTCGGGTTCGAGGAGAAGCCCAAGGCCGATCGGCTCGCGCAGATCGGATCGAGCGTGCCCGCCGGCGCCACCTTCATGCGGCCCGACGAGCAACGACCCTTCGTGGCATCGATGGGCATCTACGTGTTCTCGCGCGACGTGCTCTTCGACATCCTCAACACCCACCCCTACGTGGACTTCGGCAAGGAGGTCATCCCGGCCTCCCTCACGACGCACCGGGTGCGCCCCTACCTCTTCGACGGCTTCTGGGCGGACGTCGGCACGATGGAGTCGTTCTACGAGGCCAACCTGCAGCTGACGCGGGCCGACGCGCCGTTCCGGTTCCACGACCCGGAGCGCCCGATCTTCACCCGCCCGCGCTTCCTGCCGGGCACGCGCGCCGACGGCTGCCGCATCGACCGCTCGGTGATCGCCGAGGGGTGCCGCCTGCAGGACTGCACGATCGAGGACGCGGTGGTCGGCATCCGGTCACGCGTGGACCGCGGCTCGCGCGTCACGCGCTCGGTGCTGCTGGGGGCCGACTACTACGAGGCGGCCGACGGGCCGCCGGGACATCCGGCCCCCGGCATCGGACGCGACGTCGTGCTCGACCGCGTGATCGTGGACAAGAATGCCCGCATCGAGGACGGCGCACACCTGACGAACGCGGCGGGCGTGGATCACGCCGACGGGGACGGTTACTGCATCCGCGGCGGCCTGGTCATCGTGCCGAAATTCGGGGTGGTGAGGGCGGGCATGCGGGTCTGAGCGGGCGGAGGGCGGACCGCCTGGTCCGCCTGCACGCGACGTTTGGAGGGCAGACAGCCTGGTCCGCCGTGATGCCGGTGCGCCATCCGCCCAGGCGCCGCAGGAGCGGCGCCCGCGGAACGGACGTGTGCTGGCGCGTGGCACGGCGGCCACCGAGGCAACCGCTAACCCTGATCCGTCAGAACGCGGCCAGTTCCTAGTGCCTGGTTCTTCGTGCCTGGTCCGTGCCTGGTGCCTCGTTCGTGGTGCCGAGTCCCGACGGCCACACCCTCACGTCACGTCACTGGCGGTGAAGCGACCGTGTGGTCCGGCGGCCTGACGCACGAACCAAGCACCACGCACCCAGAATGGACCAGGAACCACGCACCATGTACCAAGAACCGACGTGATGCTGCCGGATAGCGTCTACTTCCTCGCCAACTGTCTGAGCAGGCGCGGCGGCAGGAACCACCGCAGCGTGCCGCGCGAGGCGGGCAGCGAGGCCACCTCGATGCAGCACACCGCCCCCTTCTTGAACTCGAGGGGCAGGCGCGCGCCGATCAGGCGGGCGGCCAACTGGCCGATGTCGGGGGCATGGCCCACGAGCGCCAGGCCGCGCCGTTTCCCGAAGCGGCTTAGTTCGTCGAGCACGCCGGTGACGCTGCCCTCGATCCCGAGCGCGGGGAGATCGACGATGCGCGGCGCGGGCGACCATGCCCGCGCGATTGCCTCCGCGGTCTGGTGGGTGCGCGTCGCGGGGCTGGTGAGGATCTCCTGAATCTCCGCACCGATGGCGCGCAGGCCCTCGCCGACCTCGCGGCTGCGCTGCAGCCCCTCCGGCGTGAGCGGCCGCAGGCTGTCGTCCGGGTAGTCGGGTCCACGATCGGCCGCGAGCCCGTGGCGGACGAGATAGAGCAGGATGGGTCCTGGCATGCGGCTGGCTACCTCCGGGGGTCGGCGGCCGCTGCGGCCCGGGCCGGCCGGTGGGCTCGCCGGATCGTTGCCGGGACGCGCGTCGCGGCCGTGGCCGCGATGGCGAGCAAGCGGTGCCGGTTCTCGAGGTAGTCGGCGTGCAGCCGGCGCGCCTCCGCCTGCAGGTGATTGACCAGAGCCGATTCGGCGCCCGCCATCTCGTCCCCGTCGGCCGTGCCGTTCGCGAACCCGGCGAGCACGTCGAGATCGTGCAGGCGGCCCAGGGTCTCCTGCACGTCCTTCAGCGTCTCGACGGCGCGCGTGCTGCGCGCCGCCCGGAGATCGCGCGCGAGCTCGAGGGCATAGCGCAGCTTCTTGGCAGCGATGCGCACGGCGTGCAGCGCGCCGCTGCTGTAGAGCAGGCCGGCGGCCTCGACGCTCGCCCGCAGTGCGGCCGCCCGCACGCTGGTGCGGTGCGCGAGCGCGGCGTGCCACGCGGCCGCGCCAGGGCCCATGCGGTGGCCCACCTCGCGCACCGCCTCCACCGTGGCGGCGATCTCGGCGGGCGCCAGGGCGTCGAGCAGGGCCGCACGGCGACGGGCGCGCTCGCGGTCCACGCGGCGCTGCACGGCCAGCGCGGCGTGCGCGTGCTCGTCGCTCGCCGCCGCCTCCTCCGACAGCACGCCGAGGGCGACGTCCATCTCGCGCACCGGACCGAGCGCCTGCGTGAGACGCCGCACGCGCCGGCGCCCGCGGCGTAACACGCGCCGCGGCGCGGAGGCGCCCACGACGGGCAGCGCCTCCCGCAGGCGCCGCGACGCGACGCGGGCCTGGTGCACGTCCTCCACGTGACCCGCGCGCGCGCCCTCGACGTGGTCGAGCAGAGTGTCCAGACGGTGCTCGAGCACGCGCACGGCGCGGGACGGTCGCATGGGCATGGTAGGATGCGGGCGAGATCCGGACCGTCAGTGTAACACGCGCGTCACGGACCGCCGAGGGACCCGCCGCCATGAAGATCGCCGCCATCGACATCGGGACGAACTCGGTCCACATGATCGTGGTCCAGGTTCGGCCCGACCTGTCCTTCGAGGTGATCGACCGCGAGAAGGAGATGGTCCGCCTCGGTGCCGGCGGCCTCGACGGCCGCGCGCTCACCGAGTCGGCCATGGCGGCCGGCCTGCAGGCCCTCGCGAAGTTCCGGCGGCTGGCCGACTCCTACGGCGTGGACGACATCGTTGCCTCGGCAACGAGCGCGACGCGCGAGGCGGAGAACGGCGGCGACTTCCTCGACGCCATCGCGGAGCAGACCGGGATTCGCGTGCGCGTGATCTCGGGCAGCGAGGAGGCGCGGCTCATCCACCGCGCCGCCGGGTACGGCATCGATCTCGGCGGCCGGCAGGGCGTCGTGATCGACGTCGGCGGCGGCAGCGTCGAGATCACGTACGGGCCCGCCACGGAGGCGAAGCTGGCCCGCAGCTTCAAGCTCGGCGTCATCCGACTCGCCGAGCGCTTCGTGACGACCGACCCGATCAGCGCGGCCGACGAGCGCCGGCTCGTGCGCCACATCACCCGCGAGGTGGCCGATCACGTGGGCCGCATCCGCCGCAAGAAGGTGGCGCGCGTGATCGGCACCTCGGGCACGATCCTGAGCCTCGGCGCGCTCGCGGCGGCCGAGGAGACCGGCACCGTGCCCGCCGACCTCCGCAACGTTCGCGTGTCGGCCAAGGCCGTGCACCGGGTGCGGAAGCGGCTGGCCGGCATGACCCAGCAGCAGCGCCTCGACGTGGCGGGACTGGACCCGCGACGCGCCGACCTCGCCGTCGGTGGGGCCATCCTCCTCGACACGCTGCTCGACCTGCTCGACGCCCCAGAACTGACGCTGTGCGACATGGCGTTGCGCGAGGGGCTCGTGCTCGACTACGTCCAGCGGAACCGCGCGCACATCGCACAGGTGGACCACTACCCGGACATCCGGCGGCGCAGTGTCCTCGAACTGGCGGAACGCTGCAACTACTGGCCCGAGCACGCCGCGCAGGTCACGCGGCTCGCCCTGACGCTGTTCGACGCCACGCGCCGCCTGCACGGCCTCGGCGACACCGAGCGCGAGTGGCTCGAGTACGCGGGCCTGCTGCACGACATCGGGATGCACATCAGCTACGAGGGCCACCACAAGCACGCGCAGTACTTGATCCGGCACGGCGGGCTGCGGGGCTTCGAGCCGCAGGAGGTGGACGTGATCGGCCTCGTCGCCAAGTACCACCGCCGGGGACTGCCCAAGAAGTCCGACGAGGGCTTTGCTGCCCTGCCCAAGGCGCAGCGCGCGGTGGTGCGGACGCTCGCAGCCTTCATCACGCTCGCCGAAAGCCTCGACCGCAGCCACGCGCAGCTCATCCGCCAGGTGGTCCCGCGCCAGGGCGCCGAGGGACTCACCCTCACGCTGAAGACGGCCGGCGACGTGGAACTCGAGGTGTGGGCTGCCAGCCGGCACCTCGACCCGCTCGCCACGGCGCTCGGCGTGCCCGTGCACCTCGCCGTGTCGCCGCCGGCCACACTGCCCGGCGCGACGCCCCGGGCCCGCCGCCAGCCGGGAGGACACCAACCGACCCGACGCGCACGGCGCACCCGGCCAGCCGGCCCGCGTTAACCCGGAATTTACGGCGCGGACACCCGCACGAAACCGGCCCGCGTTATCATCGTCGGCTCAAGAGGCCCGCCCCGTGTCCATTCCCCCCTCCGAGCACATCTTCCGCCACTACGAGGAGGAACTCGTCCAGCTGCAGGGCCGGTTGCTCGTCATGGGCGGCTTCGCCGAGGAGCGCCTGGGCCAGGCGCTGCACGCCGCGGTCCAGCGCGACGTGGCGCTGGCCGAGCAGGTGATCGCCGGCGACGAACCGATCAACACGCTGCACAAGGAAATCGACGACCGCTGCTTCAAGCTGCTCGCGCTGCGCCAGCCGCTCGCGGTGGACTTGCGCAGCATTCTCGCGGCGGTCAAGATCAACACCGACCTCGAGCGCGTCGGGGACCTCGCGGTGAACATCGCCGAGGCCGTCCGGCGCTACCTGCACCACCCGCCGGTGAAGGAACTGGTGGACCTGCCCCGGATGGCGGCGATCGCCCAGTCGATGTTGCGCGACGCCCTGGACGCCTTCGTGCGGCGCGACGTGGACCTGGCACAGCGGGTGCTCGATCAAGACGACGAACTCGATGCGCTCAAGCGTCAGGTGTTCCGCGATCTCCTCGGGGTGATGTTCAGCCGGCCGGCCACGATCGAGCCCTCGCTGGACCTCCTGCTGATCTCCCGTCACCTCGAGCGCGTGGGCGATCACGCCACCAACGTCGCCGAGGACATCATCTTCATGGTGTCGGCCCGCGACGTCCGTCACGTCCCCGAGCGGCCCGCCTGACGCGCCCCGCCACCCCGGCCGGTGGCCCGCCGTCTCCCGCCGAGCCCGGGAGTAGAATGGGAGCGGCATGGCGGCCCCGACCGTCTGTGTATACTGTCGCCGGCAGCCCGTGGACCCGATGCGGGTCCCGTTCTGCAGCGAGCGCTGCCGCCTGCTCGACCTCGCCGCCTGGGCGAGCGGAGGGTACCGTGTACCTGGTCCCCCGCTCCCCGACCGCGCGCCGGAGGCGCCCGCCCCCCCTGACGGCGACGAGGGTTGAGACCGCCCGCTGTCGAAAGGCCCCCCGGTCCGAACCGTAGCCCTCCCTGCGCACCTGTATGTCCGACACGCTGACCATCACCGACAACCGCACCGGCGCGCAGTACGAAGTGCCCGTCAAGGACGGCGCGATTCGCGCCATGGACCTGCGGAAGATCCGGACCGGGTCCGACGACTTCGGCCTGATGGCGTACGACCCGGCCTACCTGAACACCGCATCCTGCCGCAGCGGCATCACCTTCATCGACGGCGACCGCGGGATCCTCGAGTACCGCGGGTACCCCATCGATCAGGTCGCCGAGCAGAGCGACTACCTCGAAACCGCCCACCTCCTGCTCTTCGATCGCCTCCCGACGCAGGGGGAGTACCGGGAGTGGACGCGCGAAGTGGCCGCACACGCGCCGCTGCCGGACGGCCTCGAGCGGATGCTCGCGGGGTTCCCGCGCAGTGCCCACCCGATGGGCATCTTCATGAGCCTCGTCGGCGCCATGGCCACGCACTACCCGGACGGACACGACGTGAGCAACCCACAGTCTCGCCGCCTGCAGGCGGTCCGGCTGATTGCCAAGACCCCGACGATCGCGGCCGCCGCGCACCGCTACGTCACCGGCCAGCCGCTCGTCGCGCCCCGCGCCGACCTCGGTTTCGTGGGTAACTTCCTGTCGATGGTCTTCGCGGGCCCGGACGGCACGGTGCGCCTCGACCCGGTGCTCGAACGCGCGCTCGATCTGCTCTTCGTGCTCCACGCCGACCACGAACAGAACTGCTCCACGAGCACCATGCGCGCCGTCGGCAGCTCCCAGGCCGACCCCTACAGTGCGCTCGCCGCGGCGAGCGCGGCGCTCTGGGGACCGCTCCACGGCGGCGCCAACGAGGCCGTGCTGCGAATGCTGCACGACATCGGCACGGCGGACCGCGTCCCGGAGTTCGTCGCGGCCGTGAAGCGCGGCGAGGGGCGCCTCATGGGGTTCGGCCACCGCGTCTACAAGTCCTACGACCCGCGCGCCCGCCTGGTGAAGCAGACCGCCGACGCGGTCTTCGAGGTAACGGGCCGCAACCGCCTGCTCGACATCGCGCTGGAGCTCGAACGCATCGCGCTGCAGGACGAGTACTTCGTCGCGCGGAAGCTGTACCCGAACGTCGACTTCTACTCCGGGCTCATCTACGAGGCGATGGGCTTCCCGATGCCGATGTTCACCGTGCTCTTCGCGGTGGCCCGCACGTCGGGGTGGGTCTCGCAGTGGGAGGAGATGTCGCGCGACGGCGAGCAGAAGATCACCCGCCCGCGCCAGATCTACACGGGGTCCGCCACCCGTCCGTTCGTCCCGCGCAGCGCGCGGGCGTGAGTACCACGCGCGGTCCGGGTCGCGGCCGAGTGCGGGGGCGCGCCCCGGCGCCGCGCTACGCCGTGCCGCCGGGCGCGGCCTCCCGCCGGGCCGCACGCGCGACGACCACCGACCCGACCAGGCCTGCCGCAAGGACGACGAGCGCCCAGATCGTGGCCTTGACCACCGCGTCGTGGATGGTCTCGGTCATGATCGCGTCCATCGACACCGGCGGTCCCAGGCCCGCCTCGTGACGCGCTTGGCCGAGGAGGTACTGCTTCTCGCCCCGCGTGACGAGAATGTCGAAGAAGCCGTTCCACACCGCGCAGGCCAGCGCGAGCCAGAGCGGAACGGCGACCCGAAGCACCCGCGACACCTCACCCCCCGTAGCGAATGACGAGCGCGGTGAGATCGTCGCTCTGCGCCGCCCCGGTCGTGAACGTCTTGACGGCGGCCACGATCGCCGAGAGCATCACCTCGGGCGTGGCCTCACGGTGCGACCGCACCGTCTCGACGATGCGGGGTTCGCCGAACTCCTCGCCCGACTCGCTCATCGCCTCCGACACGCCGTCGCTGAAGACGACGATCCAGTCGCCCGGGCTCACCTCGAGGGTCTCCTCGTCGAAGGGGACGCTGTCGAACATCCCGGTGGGTGGGCCGCCGCGGTCGAGCCGGCGCTCGCCGTCCGGGCCGACCACGAGCGGCGGGTTGTGGCCCGCGTTGCAGTACGTGAGCCGCCCGTCGCTGGACAGCTGGCCGTAGAAGAGCGTCACGTAACGGGCCTCGATGGCGCGGCGGAACAGCGCCTCGTTCACCCGCGTGACGGTCTCGGCCGACGAGTTGCCCTCCATCCCCTGCCCGGCGAAGATGCCCTGCACGAGCGCGCTCAGGAGCGCGGCGGGCGGCCCCTTCCCCGCCACGTCGCCGAGTGCGAAGGCGAACCGGCCATCGGGCAGGTCGAGGTAATCGAAGAAGTCGCCACCGATCGACCGGCACGGCAGCGACGAGGCGGCCGCCTCGAAATAGCTCCCGGCATGGTGCGCCCGTGGCAGCAGGGACCGCTGGATCTCGGCCGCGATCTTCATCTCCTGATCGAGCCGCGCCTTCTCCATCGACTCGCGATAGAGCCGGGCGTTGTCGATCGCGATCGCCGCTTCGTTGGCGAGCGTCTCGAGCGCGGAGCGGGTGGCCTCCGAGAGCAGCCGGGCCTTCTCCTTGCTGTCGAGGTACAGCACGCCGATGCGCTGCTCGGCCACGGGGCCGTCCTGGCGCTCGAGGTACCGGTGCACCTTCAACGGCGCGCAGTGCACGCTGCGGATCTGGAGGTTGTGCACCGTGTGCTGGTGGACTGCCGCCTCCGCCTCGAGATACAGGTCTGGAATCTGGCGGGTCTGCCCCGTCTCGAACACCTCGAGCGGCACCTTGCGGCTGGCCTCGAAGTAGCGCCCCGGCAGTGTGACGCGGCCGCGGGCGCGTCCGAGCTTGAAGTCGAGCTGCCCTTGCGGCGTCGAAAGCATGATGAAGCCGCGCTCGGCCCCGCTCACGTTGATCGCCGAATCCAGCACGAGCGCCAGCACGTCGTCGAGCACGCGGCCGGCGCCGAGGGCGCGCAGCCCCTCGAGCAGCGCGGCCACGTGGCGCAGGTCGCCGATGGCCGACGAGGTGGCGGGCTCGGCGTCCCCCGCCCGCGCGCCGGTGTAGAAGACCAGGTCGGCGCCGCCGTCGGCGCCACCGCTCTGGCCGAGCCGGATGCGGTCGCCGTTGGCGAGCGGGGTCTCGTTGATGCGGACGTCGTTGACGAAGGTGCCGTACGACGACTTGCAGTCGCGCAGGACGTACTGGCCCTCGACCATCTCGATCTCGGCGTGCAGGCGCGAGACCTCGCTCCCCGACAGCCGCAGGTGGTTGTTGTCCCGACGGCCGATCAGGAACTTCGGCTCGCCGATCACCACCGAGCGCTGGCCCTGGGCCTCGAACACGTCGAGCCGGGCACCGGTCATGGGTTGCTGTGTCACCGTCATCGTGGTTCCGGGCGCGAGCCGCGTCAGCGCGGCCGCCGCCGCCTCCAGAGCCACCACCCGAGCAGCAGCGCGGCGAGAGTGGCGAGCGCGTAGGACACCTCGCGGGGCGCCTGGCCCGCGCCGGCCTGGCCGAGGAACAGCCCCGCCAGGACGAGCGCCACGAGGCCCAGGACTGGCACGACGAGGCCGGCGGGGCCAGCCGCGCGCTGCGCCGGCGCCGGGGCCCGTACCGGGTCGGCCGTGGCGTGGCCGCACCGGTAGCAGATGAGGGCCTTGTCGGCGATCTCCGTGCCGCAGTTCCTGCAGATCATCCGTGGTATGCCGGCTGAGGGGCCAAGCGGGGAGTGTAGCAAGGGCCGATATACTGCGTCCAATGCAGTCCGGCCGGCAACGACGCCGCGTGGCCCTCCGGGACCGGTTGCCGGTCGGCGACCTGGTCCCCTCGCGCACGCCGCCGGTGGCGGCCGGCATCCTCGTCGCGCTCGTCGCGGCCGCGTTCCTCCTCGGCCGCTGGACTCTCACGCCGCCCGAGTTCGGCCGCCTCGCCGCCCGATGGGGCGTCGTGCCGGCCGACCCCGGCCTGGCCGGGTGGTTCACGGGCTGGCTGCTGCACCGGGGCTGGCTGCACGTCCTCGCCGCGGTCCTGCCGCTGTGGGTGCTCGGGCGCGCCCTCGAGGACCGCCTGGGTCACGCGCGATTCCTGGTCTTCTTCGCGGCCTGCGCCACCCTGGCGGCCGCCGTCGCCGCACTGGCAGACCCGCGAGACCGGGTGCCGCTCATCGGCGCCAGCGGGGCCGCCGGCGGGGTCCTCGGGGGGCACCTGCGTCTCTTCCCGGGCGGCCGGGTCGCCGTGGCGTGGCCACTCCCGGGGCTGGCACGCGTCGCCGAGGTGCCGACGGGCCTCGCCGCCGTCATTTGGTTGCTGACCCAATTGATAGTGGCAGCGCCCGGCGCAGCCCTGGGCCCGGGCCGCACCGTGGTGTGGAGCGCCGTGGCCGGGCTGCTCGCCGGCGCGGCGCTCGCCGGCCGGTTCCGCCACCCGGAGCGCGACCACCCCGACTGGTGGGACACGCTGGCCGGCCCCGGCGCGGCAGCCTCAGCTGGGCGAGCGGATCCGGCGTGAGGTGCGCGCCAGGTCCACGAGCAACCGCTCGAGCTCGCGCGCGTAGTCGGCGGCGGGCATGAAGGCCCGCTTCCGCTTGAGGTCCTCCACCGCGCTCTCGAGCACGTCGCGGCGGGCGATCAGCTCGGAGACGGCGGGATCGCGCCGCAGCGCCGGCTGGTCGCCGCCGTCGAGGAACACCCGCGCGGCCAACGCGCCATCCGGCCCGATGGCCCCGGCCTCCTTGCCCATCCCATCGCCGGTGTCATCGAGCACGGCGCGCTCGGTTGGCAGGCGCCCCTGTTGCTCGTACCAACGCCGGGTGCGCCGGCTCGCGTGTGCAAACGCCTCGCCGATCGACACTCGACCGTCCTTGTCGAGATCGCTCTCCTCGCCGCCGAACGCTTCGGCGAAGAACTCGGGGAACACCGTGTCGAACCGCTGCGCTGGCGAATCGGTGGCCGTGATGACGACTCGGCCCGGGGCGGCCAGCCGCGCCAGGAAGGGCGCGCTCGCACTCGTGGTGTTGACGAACACGACACGCCCCGGCACACCGTCGAGCAACGCCCGCCACTCGGCGGCCTCGACGTCAGGTCCCACGAGGTTGAACTTCGCGTCCACGCCGTCGAAGGTCCCGTGCCCCAGCAGCACGACGAGCAGCAGGTCGCCTGGCCGGATCCGCCCGCGCAGGTCGCCGAGCGCCGACCGGAGGTTGGCTGCTGTCGCCAGCGTGTCGGCCGGTGCCGGCTCGGGCTGCAGCACCCGCACGTGCGCGGCGGGCACCTCGAGCCGCGCCACCAGGGCCTCGACGAGCGACGCCCCCCAGGCGGCCTGCCGCTCGGCGTGCGCCGGGCTTCCGGCCACCCCGCGCACGACGAGGGCGTAGCGCTCCGCCGCGACCCCGCCACTGGGCAGCAGCGCACCCGACGCCACGAGCGCCACCGCGAGGAGCCGGCAACACCCTCGCGGGCGGAGCGGACCTCGGCCGGCCGGCGAGCGGCCGCGCCAGAGGCTCGTCACGACAACCCCCAGCGGCGACGCAACGCCCACTCGGCGGCGAGCGCGGACACGATGACCAGGAACACGGCCGGGTGGTGCCAGAGCTCCCGCTCCTCGAGGCCCGCACGCTCCGCATCGGCTGCACCGGCATCCCGCGTGGGGGGCCGCGGCAGCCATCGGGATACCTCGGGCAGGTCGGTCGGCGAGAGCAGGCGTCCGCCGCCGGCCTGCGCGAGGCGAGCCAGGGCCAGGTCGTTGCGGCGCGGGTCGGCCATCTCGCGATCGGATGCCCCGTCGAGCACCCACAGCTCGCCGCGGCCGGTCTCCCGGTCCCCCTGCTTGGCGACGGCCTCGATCGACACCGGAACCCCCAACGGGATCGGCGGCAGGCGCGCCTCGAACACGCCGCCGGCGGCGTCGCGGATCGTGGCGACCTGCTCGGGGCCGTTCAGCGAGGTGCCGCTGCCGTCCGCAGCGGAGGCGGACTGGACTGTCGTGACGAAGACCCTCGCGTCGGCCGTCGGCGTGAACCGATCGTCGGAGACCACGACCACGACGTGCGACGGGTCTGCGGGGTTCTCCAACTCGACGCTCACGGCTCCAGGTGCGCCGGCAGCCACCCACCGGAGTGCCTGTCGCCAGAACGTGTCGTACCGGGTGTCGGCGGCCGGCAACTGCATCTTCCAGCGCCACGACGCCTCGCCGAGAAACGCCAGCACGCGACCCATGCCGTAGCGCTGCACCGCGACGAGCGGGCGTACGCCGCCACCCGGCGCGTCGCCGACGGCCAGGACCGCCGCCCCCGGGCGCGGCCCGCCCATGCGCGAGACGGACGACAGCGCGGGCAGCTCGGACCAGCGGGCCGCCGGGTCGTCACCGAGCTGCATCACCGGGTGCCCGGCGCCGTCGCGCGTGGCCGCCACGCCGCTGTCGCCCGCACGCGCCACGGTGCGCACGACCTCGTCGGCACCGTCACCGGGCAGGCCCACCGGCAGCATCGACTCGAGTGGCGTCCCGGCGAGGCCACGCGGATCGAACAGCCGTGCGCCAAACGCGAGCAGGCCGCCGCCGCGTTCGGCCACGAACCGGCGCAGCACGTCGAGTTGCGGCGCCGTCAGCTCATCGGGCGCGGCGTTGGCGAGCACCACGGCGTCGTACGCGAAGAGGGCGGCCAGGGTCGCCGGGAATCCCGACGCGAGCACCTCCAGATCGGCCGCCGGGGCCTGCACGTAGAAGGTCGGCTCACCACGGTCGTTGCGCCCCTTGCGCACGATGGCGTCGAGGCGCAGGCCCGGATCGGCGAGCCACGCGCGCTTCAAGAAACTGTGCTCGAAGCCGGGCGCCCCCTCGACCATCAAGACGCGCCGCGGTCGGCCGGGCGGTGGCGCCAGCACGCGCACCGCGTTGTTGGCCGGCGTCAGCTCCCCGGGGATCGCCGGGATCTCGACGGTGTACACGGTGGGACGATCGCGCCGCGGGGACACCCGGAACACGGTGCGCAGCAGGCCGCCCCCGGCTGGTGGCGTGAGCGTCCGCACGTCGATCACGCGGTCCTCCTCGAGCAGACGCACCTCCAAGGGACGCGTCGGCGCGCCGCGACTGGCGAGCGTCGCGGTGAGCGGCACGTTCGAGTCGGTGATCGTGGGGTCGCCGAGCGACGCGTCGACGACCTCGCGGTCCAGGTACTCGCCGGTGCCGCCAACGCCCACGGCGAACACGGCCACCGCCGGGTCCGGCCGCGGCCCGAGGTCGACGGCGCCGTCGGAGACGATGACCACGCTGCCGAGCGGGGCGCGCTCGCCGGCGCGCACGGCCGCGCGAATGGCATCGCCCGGCGTCGGTGGCTCGTTCGCGCCGCCGAAGGACGACACCTCGGCGATGGCCACCTCCCTGAGCGCCGGCAGGAGCTGTTCCTCCACGAGGGCGCGAGCCGCGTCGAGTCTGGTCCGGTTGCCCGCATCACGGAGATGCATGCTGCCGGATCCGTCGACGAGCACGGCCACTCGCGTGTCGCGCGCGGGCGGCCTGGGACCGACCGCGACGGGTCGCATGAGCACCAGGAGCACCGACACCAGGGCCGCCACGCGGAGACCGGCGAGCATGGCACGCCTCCCCCGGGTCAGCGACGCCGTGCCAGCCCACGCGCGCCACACCGTCCACCCGACGAGGGCGACCGCAGCGAGCGCAATCCACCAAACGGGCGGACTCCCAAGGGTCATGGCCGGTCCGTCGACGTCAGCGCCTCGAAGTAACGGCCCACCTGCCGGCGGTACGGCGCGGGCGCCCGGTCCCGCTCTCCGGCCGCCAGCCGCCGACGCCCCTCACGCGCGTCGAGCGTGGCGGAAATCGACGCCTCGATGCGGTCGAGGCTGAGCTCGACGTCACGGCGCAGCGCCTCCCACCGGGCGAAGTCCTGCTTGAAGGTCTCGGTCCCGGGGGCCGATTCGCTCGGCTGCCACTCCGTGGACGTCCCGCCCCCGCGGTCGCCGCCGTCGGTCTGCCCACGACCCATGCCGGCCGCCAGTTGGCGTGCCTCGGCCGCGCGTCGTGCGAACTCGCGCTGCAGCCGGGCAAGCTCCGCGGCGGCGGCCCCGTCGCCGCCGCCTCCGGCGCCGCCGCCGCGCTGCCCTGCCGGCGGGGGGCCCGATGGGCCTGCTGCCTGGCCGCCAGTCGTCGACACGTCGCTGCCGGCGAACTCCCCGATCCGGCGTGACAACCGCCCGAGTTCCACGCGCAAGTCCCGTGCGCGCGCCAACTGTGCCGAGAGGCGCCGGGTCTCGCCGTCGGCCGCCGCACCGCCGGCGGCCTGCGCCATGCGATCGAGTTCCCGCGCGAGCGCGGCGGCGTCCTCGGCGTGCGCCCGCAATCGGGCGGCCGGCTCGGAGGCTGCCCCACCCGCGCCCCGCAACCGATCCGCCGCCGCGCGCATGCGCCCGGACAGTTGCTGTGCAGACGACTTGCGGCCGGTTGGGCCCGACGGCTCGCCGGGCACTCCGTCGAGACGTGCCGCCAGGCGCTCCTGGTCTCCGGCCAGTCGGCGCGTCTCCGTCCCGTCGCCGGCGGCAGCCGCAGCCGAGGCATCGCGGCCGAGCCGGCGCTGCGCCTCCGCCAGTTCCTGCAGCTCGAGGCGGCGTTCCCCGTCGGCACGAGCCCGCGTCGCCGGGTCGTCGCCCGCGGCACGGCGCTCGGCCTCGCGCAGCTGGGTGAGCGCGCGCTGCCGCGAAGCGCGCCCGCTGCCGGCTCCTGCCGCGCCCGCCTGCACCCCCCCGGGCGGGGCGCCGGCGTCGCCACCGGCCCGTTGCATCTCGTCGGCCGCCGCGCGCAGCGCGTCGGCCGCGCCGCGGGCACCCGGCTGGCCGCCCTGCCCGGCCTGTCGATCGAAGGCCCGCGCCAGCCGTTCGGTCTCGCGCTGCACGGCCGCCTGATCGCGCGTCAGGCGTTCGAGCCGACGCTTCAGCTCCTCCGGCGGCAGGGTGGCTTGCTCGCGGGCGAGCTGGCGCTCGCGCCGCTCCATGTCCTGCTGTCGGCGCGCAAGCTCCCGCAGCTGCTCGAGCGGGTCGGCGGCCGCCCGATCCGTCGGCGCCTCCTCACTCGGCCGGTTCTCGTAATTCGTCTCCTGCTGCCGCTGCAGTTCCCGGTCGAATAGCGCCGAGAGGTCCTGGTTGCCCGACCGCCCGCCGCGACCGCCGCCCTGTTGCTGCCGCGCGATCGCCTTGCGACGCACCTCGGCGGCCGCGCGCAGCAACTGGTTCAGGGCGTCCATCTCGTGCCGGATCGCCGTCTCGAGGTCGCCGGCGTCCAGCGCCGTCACCGCCCGGGTCATCGCCGACACCGCCGCGCTCATCACATCGGCGGCGCCCGGGCCGGCTGGCGCGGTCGCGGGAACGGCGCCGTCCGGCGGCGTGCCGGGTTCGGCCGGCGGCAGCACCACGGGCGGCTCGACCCCCGGCTCGCTCGATCGACCCGGGCGGCCCGCCCGCCGCGGCGGCGCCGGGTCGGCCATGCGGCGGCGCGCCTGCTCCTCGGCGCGGCGGCGCACGGTGGCCTGGGCCCGCGCGACAGTGGTCACGTCGGCGCGCGACCGAGACGCGTCCTCTCGCCGCTGCAGCTTCCAGGTGGCCACCACCACGTCCTTCTGCTGCTCCGCCAGGTCGTCCATGTCCCCGGCGCCCCCGGCTGCGAAGGCCTGCGACGGCGCCGCCTCGAATTCCTCGGTGAAGGGGGCCACCTCGAGGAAGAAGATGTCGGTGCGCGCCTCGGTGGCGCGCTTCCCGCGCGCCACGTCGCGGGCGCGCGCGAAGTAGGTGAGGAAGTCGCCGGGTGCGACGTCGAAGTCCTCGAGGTAGAGCGTATGGCGGCCCGTCACCGAGGCCTGCGGGGCACCGCGCTGCAGCGGAATCACGCGCGGCGTCCCGCCACGCGGCGCCACCACCAGTTCCAGATTCGCAACGCCGTGGTCGTCGTCGGCCCGCACCTCGAAGCTGACCTCCTCGAGGCGGGTGACGCG
>Ga0113563_10000653_pt1 | contig 17428 bp, 18 predicted proteins | sample Mud3Dept3metaG_FD_80117 | JGI IMG/M metagenome (GOLD analysis project Ga0113563, IMG submission 80117) | Freshwater wetland microbial communities from Ohio, USA, analyzing the effect of biotic and abiotic controls - Mud 3 Core 4 Depth 3... | ecosystem: Environmental > Aquatic > Freshwater >...
CTTCTGAATACTTCCTTGAATGCCGGGATCACGAAAATCATGATGATTGCGGTAATGACCACGGCCACCACGATGATGGCAATCGGATAGAAAAGCGCCGACTTGATCTTGCTCTTGATGCCGAGGATTTTTTCCTTGTAGGTGGCCAACCGGTCAAGCAGGCTTTCCAGAATGCCGGCAGCCTCACCTGCGCCGACCAGGTTGCAGAACAGTGCGTCGAAATGGAGGGGGTGCTTCTCGAACGCCTGTTTCAGGCTCATGCCGGTTTCGACGTCGGCCTTGATGGTCATCAGCAGACGGGCGACGGCCGGATTGCTGTGGCCCTTGCCGACGATGTCAAACGCCTGCAGCAGCGGCACGCCGGATTTCATCATGGTCGCGAGCTGGCGGGTGAACAGCGTGATGTCCTTTTCGGACACCGAGCCGCCCATGCCCATCCGCTGCTTCTTGACTTCGACGACCTTGATGCCCTGGCGGCGCAGCGTGGCATTGACTTGCGCCTCGCCGCTCGCCTGCATTTCGCCGCGCACGGTTTTTCCGGCGCGATCCTGGCCGACCCAGCGAAACGTGTATTCCGCGATCTCCGATTTGCGTGCGGCAGCGGCTGCAGTTGCCATAACGAGCCTCCAAAATCTTTCGATGAACCAATGGGTTACGATCGGTTATTAATGGAATAATGCCTTTCCTGCGCAACGTTGTAAAGGCTAAACCGCACACCGCCTAAGGCCGCGCGGGCGCAAATACCCGCACGCTCTTGATGACCCGGTCCTGGGTCTGGACAATCTCCAGCGGATGCCCGGCAATGCGGACGCTGGTATTGGGCTCGGGAATGTCCTGCAAATGTTCCAGAATCAGCCCGTTCAGCGTCTTCGGGCCGTCGAGCGGAAAACGGAACCCCAGTTTGCGGTTGAGATCGCGCAGCAACGTGCCGCCTTCGATGACGTAGCTGCCGTCGGCTTGGGGGTGCAGGCCGCGGGCCATCAGCGGTGACTGGGTGGTGAACTCGCCGATGATTTCTTCGAGGATGTCCTCCAGCGTCACCAGCCCCATGAGTTCACCGTATTCGTCCACCACCAGGCTGACCCGATCCTCGTGTTCCTGGAAATTCTGCATCTGCGAAAGCAACGGTGTGGCAGACGGTACAAAATAAGGCTCGCGGATCATTTCACGCAGGCTGTCATGGGTCAGTTCCTCGCGCTGGATCAGCGTCAGCGCATGCCGCACGCGCAGGACACCGATCACGTTGTCGAGCTGGTCCTGATAGACGATCACGCGGCGATGGTGTGCGGTCGAAATCTGCTGTGCCAGTTCCTCGATCGGCAGATCGAGATTCACGGCTTCGATCTGGTTGCGTGGCACCATGACATCGTCCACGGTAATCGCGCCGATCTCCAGCAGGTTGAGCAGCACCGAGGCATGTTTCTTCGGCAGCACATTGGAAGACTCGAGCACGATAGTGCGGATTTCGTCGATGGACAGCGGCTGGGGGCCGGATTCCTGGGGATGCAGGCGCAGCAGGCGCAGTGCGAGTCCGAGCAGTGCATCAGTGGAGACTGTCAGCAACTGGACGAATGGCGCGGTAACGAAGGCCAGACCGCGCATCGGCCAGGAGACGAAGCGTGAAATATTCTCTGCACTGTGCTGGCCGAGGCGCTTGGGCACGATTTCGCCGACGACGATGGAGATATAGGTGACGATCACGACCACCACCGCTGTGGCGACAATACTGCTGGCCTTGGTTTCCATGCCCTGCGTTCGCAGCCACGCCGCGAACGGTTCCGCCAGTATGGCCTCACCGACGATGCCGTTGAGCAGGCCGATCGAGGTGATGCCGATCTGCACGGTCGACAGGAAGCGTGTGGGCTCCGCGGAGAGCTTGACTGCTGCCGCTGCAAGCTTGTCGCCCCGCTGCGCCAGCATCGCCAGTTTGGACTGGCGCGCGGTCAGCAACGCGACTTCGGACATTGCGAAAGCACCGTTGAGCAGGATCAGGCAGGCGAGTAACAGCACTTCCATGTCGACACCTCAGTAAAAAATAGAGCGCCGCGGGCCATGACCACGGGGCGGGCCTGCGTACCGGTCAACCGCGCCCGAGCAGTACTTCGACGACGAATTTGCTGCCCAGGTAGGCCAGCACAAGCAGCAGGAAACCGGCAAGCGTCCAGCGCACGGCGACGCGCCCGCGCCAGCCGTGGAAATGCCGGCCGAACAGCAATGCGCCAAATACAATCCACGACACGATGCCAAAGATGGTCTTGTGATTGATCCGGGCAGCTTTGCCGAACAGTTCTTCCGAGTACATCACGCCGCTCAACAGCGTCAGCGTCAGCATGATGAAGCCGGCCCAGATGATCCGGAACAGCAGCGTTTCCATGGTCAGCAGCGGCGGCAGTTTCTGCAGGCCGGCGGGCAGTGCGCCCTGGTGCAGGCGACGCTCCAGCATCGCCATCAGCAGCACATGGAGCGATGCAATCGTGAACAGGCTGTAGGCGAGCATGGATATCAGCAGATGCAGTTTGAATGCCAGCAACTCGGTATTCGGTACGGGGCGCGCTGCGGGCAGCAGCGCGGGCAGGAACGCGGCGATCGCCGCTACCGGCATGATCAGTGCGTGCAGGCCATCGAGACGGTAGAACAGGCTGCCCAGCCAGTAAATCAGCACCGTCAGCCAAAGTATCGCGGAAATCGCGTCCCCGACGCCGATGCGCAGCACGTTGCCAGCCAGCATCGTGCCGAACAACACGGCAGCATGCATGCCCAATGCCACCAATATAACCACACGTTCCATGGTGCATCGTGTTTGCGACACGACAGGCGCGACCGCCGCGCCCGACCAGTGCAACCGCCAGAAGTACGTCGACAGCGCCGCATAAAGAAGCGCGCTGATCAGATACGGTAAAATGCCCTGCATTGCCATTGTCCAAGTTTACCCGAACGCAAATCCCATGTTTGACAACCTGACCGGACGCTTGGCGCGAGTCGTCAAGACGTTGCGTGGCGAAGCGCGCCTGACCGAAGCCAATATCCAGGACGCACTGCGCGAAGTGCGCATGGCGCTGCTGGAAGCCGACGTGGCGCTGCCCGTGGTCAAGGCGTTCATCGACCGCGTTCGCGAAAAGGCGGTCGGCGAGGAAGTCATCGGCAGCCTGACACCGGGACAGGCCCTGGTCGGCGTCGTGCACCGCGAGCTGGTGGCGCTGATGGGCGGTTTCAACGAGTCGCTCAATCTCGCCGTGCAACCGCCGGCCGTGATCCTGATGGCCGGCCTGCAGGGTGCCGGCAAGACGACCACTGCCGGCAAGCTGGCCCGGTGGCTGCACACCGAGCAGCGCAAGAAAGTGCTGCTGGCGAGTTGCGACGTCTACCGTCCCGCGGCCATCGAGCAGCTGCGGGTGCTGGCCGGGCAGGTCGAAGCGGATTTCCATCCGGTATTGACAGGCGAACAGCCACTGGCCATCGCGAAACGTGCGCTGGAATACGCGCGCACGCATTATCACGATGTGCTGATTGTCGATACCGCCGGGCGCCTTGCGATCGACGAGGCAATGATGCAGGAGATTCGTGAACTGCATGCTGCGCTCAATCCGGTCGAGACGCTGTTTGTCGTCGATGCGATGCAGGGGCAGGATGCTGTCAATGTGGCGAAGGCGTTCAATGACGCACTGCCGCTGACCGGCGTCATTCTGACCAAGCTCGATGGCGACGCACGCGGCGGTGCGGCGCTGTCGGTACGGCATGTCACCGGCAAACCAGTCAAGTTTGCCGGTACCGGCGAAAAACTCACCGGACTGGAGGCATTTCATCCCGACCGTATGGCCTCGCGCATTCTCGGCATGGGGGACGTGCTGTCGCTGATCGAGGACGTGCAGAAATCGGTCAACCGCGAGGAAGCCGAGAAACTGGCGCGCAAGGTCAAGACCGGCAAGGGTTTCGACCTCGAGGATTTCAAGCAGCAGGTGGCGCAGATGCGCAAGATGGGCGGCATGGGGGCGCTGATGGACAAGCTGCCCGCGCAGCTCGCCCAGGCGGCACAGGGCGCGCCGCAAATGGAAGACAAGGCGATCCGCCGCCTCGAAGGCATCATCAATTCGATGACGCCACTGGAGCGGGCCAAGCCCGAGTTGCTGAAGGCATCGCGCAAGCGGCGCATCGCGGCCGGTGCCGGTGTCAGTGTGCAGGAGGTGAACCGCCTGCTCACTCAATTCGAACAGACGCAGAAAATGATGAAAATGGTCGCCAAGGGGGGCATGGCGAAAATGATGCGTTCGATGAAGGGCATGTTTCCGGGGATGCGCTGAATATCCCCGGCGCAGCACGCCCTATTTCAGGCTGAAGCCCTGGCGCCGGATGTAGGCGCCGAAGTCCGCCCGTTCCGGCTCGGCGTACTGCCGCGCTTTGTCTTCGGACCACCCGTAGAAATCTGCGGTGCCGAAAGAGCCGGTGCGGCGTTGTTTGCCATAAGGGTGGTACGCATGCCGGCGCCGGTCATAGGCATCCACCTGTTCCTGCAGACGGCTCTCATCATAACGGTCGGTGTGCACCGTCACATCCAGCGGCAGGCGCGGGCTGATGTGGCCGGGACTCGAAGGGTAGCCGACACAGAGCCCGGCGACCGGGAATACGCCCTCCGGCAGGCCGAGTTCGCGGCTGTTGGCTGCCGCGGCATTGCGTATGGCGCTGATCGGACAGGTGCCGAGTCCGGCGGCTTCCGCCGCGCGGATGAAATTCATCATGACGATGCCGGCGTCCACTGCGGCATTCATGAAATGATCAAGATGTTCGTTGGCGAACGGCTTGCCTCGCCATTGGCCGATGCGGCGGATGCGACGATTGTTGCCGCAGAACACCAGGAACACCGGCGCATCGAATATCCAGGCCATATCCGGAATCGTCGCAACAATGCGCCGGCGTTTTTCGGGGTCGGCAACGTGAATGATGTCGGCCTGTTGCAGATCGGATTTCGTCGGTGCTGACAATGCGCAGGCAAACAACAGGCGCAGCAATTCCGGATCTACCGGAGCCGCAGCATAACGCCGGATCGAGCGATGTTCCGCGATCACGGCAAGATCAGCCAATCCGGGCTGCGCTGCTGCCACAGGGAAATCGCAGCCATAGCGGGTCTGCAGTGCGGCCTTGATTCGGTCGGCAGGGGATTGGTCAGGAAGCGGCATTATAAAACCTTTCTAAAACAACAAGTTATGTATTTTCAGGGGATCGCGGCCGAGGTTCGCGGCAAACCCGCTGTGCGGTCGTCTTGGTTGCGCCTGATGCAAAAAATAGCGTAAAATCCGCCCCTTTCGACTTTCTCGGTCGCCAGGAATCTCCTCATGGTCGTTATCCGTTTGGCACGTGGGGGCGCAAAAAAGCGCCCGTTTTTCAATTTCGTTGTTGCCGATTCGCGGTTTCCGCGCGACGGTCGCTTCATCGAGCGCCTTGGATTCTACAATCCCAAGGCACCTGAGGGTCGCGAGCGTCTGCGCATCAATCGCGAGCGCCTCGCGTTCTGGCAGGGCAAGGGTGCACTACTGTCCGATACCGTGACCCGGCTCGTCAAGCAGGCTGGTGAGCAAACAGCCGCCGCCTGAGCGGCTGGTGGTGATGGGGCGCGTCGTCGCGCCCTACGGTATCAAAGGCTGGATCAAGGTCCAGACCTTTACGCAGCAGCAGCGGGGATTGCTCGATTACCCGGTGTGGCAGGTGGGGCAGGAAGGCACCTGGCAGGCGCGATCGGTTGAAGCGGCGAAGGTGCACGGGGCCACCGTCGTGGCCAAACTGGAAGGCATCGCCGATCGCGAGCAGGCGGCGGCACTGCGGCGCATGCAGATCGCGATATCGCGCGACGATTTTCCGGCAGCTGCGGCTGGAGAGTTTTACTGGGCCGATCTGATCGGCCTGAAAGTGGTCAATGTGGCCGGTGTGACGCTGGGGAATGTGGCCCGCGTTTTCGAAACCGGCGCAAATGATGTGCTGGTCGTTGAAGGCGAGCGTGAACGGTTGCTGCCTTTTATCGAACCGGTGGTCCGGAAAGTCGATGTTGCCGGCGGCATGATCATTGTCGATTGGGACGCGGACTACTGATGTTGCAGTTTGATGTTGTTACGCTGTTTCCGGCGATGTTCGATGCGGTAACGGAGCTGGGCGTCACCGGACGCGCAAGGGAACGCGGGCTGTACCAGTTTGTGGCCTGGAATCCGCGGGATTTTGCGACCAATCTGCACCGCACTGTGGATGACCGCCCTTATGGCGGCGGCCCGGGGATGGTGATGATGGCCGAACCCCTGGGCAAGGCGCTGCATGCGGCGTGCCAGCGGCAGCAGAGCACAGGTGTGGAGCGGCCGCGGGTCGTCTACCTGACGCCGCAGGGCCGGTTGCTGGATCATGCCAGGACTGCGGCACTGGCACGGGAACCGGGGCTGGTGTTGCTGGCGGGGCGTTACGAAGGCGTCGATGAACGACTGATCGAGCAGCAGGTTGTCGAGGAAATTTCAATCGGCGACTATGTGTTGAGCGGCGGGGAACTGGCCGCGATGGTGTTGATGGACAGCGTGATACGGCAGTTGCCGGGGGCTTTGGGTGATGCGGAATCGGCCAGCCAGGATTCCTTTGTGGACGGCCTGCTGGATTGCCCGCACTATACGCGCCCGGAATCGTATCGCGGGGCGGTGGTGCCGGCGGTGCTGTTGTCGGGCAACCACGCGCTTATCGCGCGCTGGCGGTTGAAACAGGCGCTCGGGCGCACCTGGCAACGGCGGCCGGAATTGCTGCAGCGCCGGGCACTGACTGCGGAAGAACGGATGTTGCTGGACGAATACCGGCAGGAGCAACAGGGCAGTACGGATTAACCGCGGACGCCATCGTGGCGCACGCAGCAAGTTTTGAAGGAGCATGAGCATGAACGTCATTCAGCAGCTGGAGCAGGAAGAGATCAACCGTCTGGGCCGGAAAGTGCCGGAATTCACCACCGGTGACACAGTCATTGTCAGTGTCAACGTGGTCGAAGGCGAGCGCAAACGCGTGCAGGCTTATGAGGGTGTGGTTATTGCCAAGCGCAATCGCGGGATCAATTCCGCGTTCATCGTGCGCAAGGTATCGTCGGGTGAGGGTGTCGAGCGGACGTTCCAGACCTATTCGCCGGCGATCGCCAGCATCGAAGTCAAGCGTCGTGGTGATGTCAGCCGTGCCAAGCTCTATTACCTGCGCGGCCTGTCCGGCAAGGCGGCGCGCATCAAGGAAAAACTGACGGCCAATGTTCCGGCCGATGCTGAAACTGCGGTCGCGGCTGAAGCGGCACCCGCGGCAGAGTAACGTCCGAAGAGTTTTGAACAAGGCGGCTGCGGCCGCCTTTTTTTGCGGCCAGGCTTTCGCGCCCTGCAAGGGGTGCCCGCTACAATAACCACATGCCCGCACTTTGTCGCGCTGTTACCGTTCTGCTGCTCGCCTGCCTGCTGACTACAGCAGCTGCGCGGGCGGCCGAAGCCCCGGAGGGTTTCGAGGCCGCCCGAAATTTGGCTCAGGCTGGTGCCGTTGATCTTGCGCTGGGCCGCATCAATACCCTGCAGCCGCCGGATACCGTTGCCCCGCAGTGGGTGGAATGGGAGCGCTTGCGTCTGCAATTGCTGGTGCAATCGGGTCGCTATGATGAAGTGTTGCAGCGGGCGGGACGGCTGTCATTACCGGTGCGACCCGGTGCACACGCCGAACTACATGCGCTTGCTGCCCGTGCCGGCCTTGCGCTGGGGCGCGGAGCCGTCGCCCGTGAGCATGCCGGCCGCGCGCTGTGGTCGCCGGGAGTCGATGCCGCTACGTTGCGCGAACTGCGGCTGGTGGTGATCCGCAGTTATGCCGGCGAATCCCGTGCCGATGATGCGTACCGCAGCATGCTGCGGTACGAGCAGGACTACCGGCCGCTGAATGTCGCAGCGGCGACTGTTTTTGTCGATGCGCTGCTCGATCTCGGGTTGGCCAGGGAGGCCGTCAACTGGCTGGGCCTGCTTGAGGAGCGCGGTGCAACCAAGCTGCGGTTGCGGCTCCACACGGGCGTAACTGCGCCCCAGGCTGCGGTGACGCAGGCGCGCACCGCATCGGCGCGAAGCAACGATCCGGCCTGGTGGCGGATCCTGGGGGAGGCCGCCGAGCGCCAGAAAAACGCCGCGCTGCGCATCGAGGCGCTTGAACAGCTGCTCAATGTAAAGCGTGGCGTCGACGTGACCGTCCCGGAGCCTGACCCGAGCAGTCTGTGGGATGCCTATGCCGGTTATGCCCGCGATGCCGCCAACACCCACCATTTGCTGGCTGATGATGACGCGAACTGGCTGGAGTTCGCGACCCGCCGGCGCGCATCCGAACCGGTGGTCGCGCGCGCCTACGTTGCCTATCTTGCACGCCATGCGCGCGTCGCTGCCGTACGGCAGAGCGCGCAGGCGCGGCTCGCTGCAGATTATGGCGACGCCAAATTGCCGCGCACCGGCCTGCGCGTATTCGGTGCCTGGCCGGGCGGTCCCGGCGCGCTCACGACGCAAACCCGGCATGCCCTGGGCGCGCTGGCCGAACGAATCGGCGATTATCCGCAGGCGTTGCAGTACCTGCAGGGACTGCCGGCCCCGCAGCAAATGCCGGCAGCGACATGGCAACTGCGCCAGACGGCACTGGCGTTGCGTGCGGGGCGGGTGAATCTTGCCGCGGATATGGTGCGGCAACTCGCGGCAGTGCAGTCGGCGATTCCGGCAGCGCAAGTGCCGGAGTGGATCGTGCTAGCGCAGCAATTGACGGACCACGGTTTGCACGATGCCGCGCAGGTGTTATTTGAACGCGCGCTGCCGCACGCCGATGCTGCACAGGCACGCCTCGTACTGTCCGGTATTGCGCGCATCCATGACGCACGCAACCAGCCGTTGCTTGCCGCGGAGTTCTATCTGCGTTCGGCGTTGCGGACGCCGACACCTGATGCCGCCGCGGCCGAAGCGCGGCTGCGGGCGGGCCTCAGTCTCGCGCGCGCCGGGTTGGGCGATGATGCCCGGGAGCAGTTCGAATGGCTGCTGAAGAATGCCCGCGACCCCGCGCAGATTGCGGTGGCACGGCGCGAACTTGGCATCTAGACCCGTCTGCCGTCAGCGCGGCGCGGTTTTCCACAGGTCGCTGAGATATTCGTGGTCGGCGGTATTGATCCAGCTCAGCCGGTATTCCACCGGCGAATCGTTATAGGTGTAGGCGACGCGCCGGATATGCAGCGCCGGCTGGTTGGCGTGCATGCCGAGGATCGATGCGATTTCGGCCGGCGGATGCGCGGCCGACAGGCGCTCGCTGATGCGCACGACGTTGACGCCGTAGCGCGCCTGATACAGTCCGTAGATGGTTCCCTCGCGATTGCGGAACGTGTCCTCGTCGATGCGCGCGAAGCGCTCGGTCGGCACAGTGATATCGTCGAGCACGACAGGCCGGTCGGCAAGCTTCAGCAGATTGCGCACCCGCGCGACGCGGCTGCCGCGGGCAATACCCAGCAGTGCCTCGTCATTGGCGTCGGCCCGTTCCTTGCGGAACCCCAGCAGTTCCGATACCGGGAATTCCTGACTGCCGTCCTTGCCGACAATGTGGAAAAAATAAAACAAGGTGCGGTCTTCGGTGTGCGCCGCAACAAAAGTGCCGCGTCCCTGTTGCCGCACGAGGATGCGGCCGGCGACCAGCTCGTCGATGGCACGGCGTATCGTGCCGATCGATACCTTGAAATCGCCGGCCAGCTTGGCCTCGCTGGGGATCGCTTCACCCGGCTTCCAGTTACCGGCGGCCAGCGCCCGCGTGATGCGCAGCTGCACCGCGCGGTAAAGCGGGGTGGCGACCAGATTGCCGGCGGCCGGGGGGTCGGTATTGGAATTGTGGGCGGGCATATCAGCGCTGCGCAGTCTAGCACGCCGCACGCTGATTCATATAGGTCATCTAGTTGACTGGCCGCTATGCGCGCGGGTAGCATCAGCGGCCCTGTACTAGCGTTTTTCCCGCATCTTTTTTCACCCGTACGGCGTTCATCCAGGAGGCGCAATGATCCACATATTGGTACACGACAAGAAGGATACGGTCGGCGTGGCCGTCATCGAAGGCATCAAGGCCGGTCAGGAAATGATCGGCTGGGTCATGGAAGACGATTCCACGATCAAGGTCAAGGCGATCAACGACATTCCGATCGGGCACAAGGCGGCGCTGCGTGACATCAAGAAGGGCGACACCATCATCAAATACGGCTTCGATATCGGCAAAGCCGTGGCCGACATCAAGGTCGGCGAGCACGCACACGTACACAACATCAAGACCAAACGCTGGTAAGCGGAACGTGAACCGTCAAGGCCGAGCCGCTGCGCCGCGCGGTGCTTTTATTCCACGTTTCACATTTCACGTTTCACATTTCACGAGGTTCTTACCATGATCAACAGCAAAACCACATTCTGGGGCTATCGCCGCGAGAACGGCCGCGTCGGTGTCCGCAACCACGTTCTGATCCTGCCGGTCGACGACCTATCCAACGCCGCCGCGGAAGCAGTGGCGAACAACATCAAGGGCGCGATTGCGATACCGCATCCCTATGGCCGGCTGCAGTTCGGCGCCGACCTGGATCTGCATTTCCGCACGCTGATCGGCGCCGGCTCCAATCCCAATGTCGCTGCCGTGGTCGTGATCTGCATCGAAGAGGGATGGGCCAAGAAAGTCGTTGACGGCATTGCCAAGACCGGGAAGCCGGTCACCGGTTTCGGCATCGAACTGCACGGCGACCATGACACCATTCTGCGCGCCTCCAGGGTTGCCAAGGAATATGTCCAGTGGGCCTCCGAACTGCAGCGCGTCGAGTGCCCGATCAGCGACCTCTGGGTTTCCACCAAGTGCGGCGAATCAGACACCACGTCCGGCTGTGGCTCCAACCCGACTGTCGGCAGCGCATTCGACAAGCTGGAACCGCTGGGTGTGACCATGTGTTTCGGCGAGACCACGGAGATTACCGGCGGCGAAAACATCGTGGCCGACCGTTGTGCGACTCCCGAAGTACGCGCGGATTTCATGAAGATGTTCGACCGCTACCAGGAAATCATCGAACGCCACAAGACCAGTGACCTGTCCGATTCACAGCCGACCAAGGGCAACATCGCTGGTGGTCTGACGACGATCGAGGAGAAGGCGCTGGGCAACATCCAGAAAATCGGCAAGAAGTGCAAGGTCATCGGCGTGCTCGACAAGGCCGAAACGCCGACCAAGCCCGGCCTGTGGTTCATGGACTCCTCGTCCGCCGCCGCCGAGATGGTGACCCTGTGTGCGGCTTCCGGTTACGTGGTCCATCTGTTCCCGACAGGCCAGGGCAACGTCATCGGCAATCCCATCGTTCCGGTCGTCAAGCTGACCGCGAATCCGCGCACCGTGCGCACGATGAGCGAACACGTTGATTACGACTGCTCGGGCCTGCTGCAACGGGAGAAAAATCTCGAGCAGACCGGCGACGAACTGATCGACGTCATGCTGCGGACCTGCAACGGGCGGCTGACGGCGGCAGAAGCGCTGGGCCATCGCGAGTTCGTGATGACCCGTCTCTACGAGAGCGCGTAACACGGGCTGCACTGCCCGGCGGCGCGGATGGCGCGATACGCGCGCTGTCCGCGCCGCCGGCTCTCGTGGTTCCTGAGGTCCGAATTTTGCAACTGATGCGGAAACACCAGAACCGATGACCCAACTCCGCGGTGCCGACATCCTCGCGCGTTCACTGGCGCAAGCCGGCATGCGCCGGATCTTTTCGCTCTCCGGCAACCACATCATGCCGGTCTACGACGCGGCAATCGAGGCACAGCTCGCAATCACCCATGTGCGCTACGAAGGTGCGGCCGTGCACATGGCCGATGCCTGGGCGCGGCTGACGGGCGAGGTTGGCGTGGCATTGCTGACCGGCGGGCCGGGTCACGCCAATGGCGTCGGCGCACTGTACACCGCACTGGCCTCCGAATCCCCGCTGGTGCTGCTGTCGGGGCATGCCCCGCTTAATGAACTCGGGCGCGGCTCGTTCCAGGAGATGCGCCAGGCCGACCTGGCTGCACCGGTCGTCAAAGCGTCATGGACCGCCGCCAGTGTCGAGACGCTGGGGGCGGACATTGCACGGGCTTGCCGCGTTGCCCGCTCCGGGCGACCGGGACCGGTGCATCTGAGCCTGCCCTTTGACGTGCTGGAAACAAAAGTCGCCAACGGCGACAGCCTGCTGGCGAAACCAGCGGATTTCGCGCCGGTTGCCACCCCGCTGGACCGCCAAACCGCAGCTGCCCTGCAGGCCCTGCTGAAATCGGCTGCGCGGCCGCTGATCCTGTTTGGTCCGGTAATGGCCCACGCACCGGTCGCGGCGCTGGTCAGGCAGCTGGCAGACGCAACCGGCGTACCGGCGGTGTGCATGGAAAGTCCGCGTGGCATCAATGACCCCGGTCTCGGCGCTTTTGCCGGCGTGCTGGCCAAGACCGACCTCGTCGTGCTGATCGGCAAACAACCGGACTTTACGTTGCGTTTCGGCAAGGCGCCCGCGCTCGCCGCGGATTGCCGTTTCGTCGTCATCGATCCCGACGCCGAAACACTGCTGCGTTCGGTGAAAAATCTCGGCGCATCGCGTGTTGCGCTGTCCGCACACGCAGACAGCGCGGCCACGGCGCGTGCCCTGATTGCAGCAGCGCAGCCCCCGGGCGGTACGGTGTGGCTCAAGGAAGTCACCGCGGCCATCGCGTTTCGCCCCGAAGCATGGCGCAGCATTGCCAGCGGCGATGCCGGACCTGTGCATCCGGTTGAAGTCGGTCGTGCCGTGCAGGAAGTCGTCAATGGTTCGCCCGAAGCCGTATTCATTGCCGACGGCGGTGAGATCGGCCAGTGGGCGCAAGCCTGCGTAACGTCGCCGGTGCGCCTCATCAACGGCCCGGGCGGCTCGATCGGCAGCGCCGTGCCGTTCGCGCTGGCGGCGCGCATGGCGCGACCCGCAGCGCCGGTGATTGCGATAATGGGTGACGGCGCCTTCGGTTTTCATTTGATGGAATTCGATACCGCGGTGCGGGCCGCCCTGCCCGTGGTGGTGGTGGTGGGCAACGACGCTTGCTGGAATGCCGAACACCAGATCCAGCTGCGCACCTACGGCAAGGAACGCGCGCATGGCTGTGAACTGCTGGGCACGCGCTATGATCAGGCGGTGGCGGCGCTCGGCGGCCACGGGGAACTGGTGACCCGTGCCGCTGAACTGCGCCCGGCACTGGCGCGGGCGATTGCCAGTGGCAAACCGGCTTGCATCAATGTGATGATCCAGCGCCTCGCGGCGCCGACCGTGACTGCCGGCACAACTGCTGCTGCACACTAGGAATCAGCGTATGGACAATTTGCAGGTCAGTATCTGGCGCGGCGCCGAAGCAGGCGGATTCCAGGATTTCGAGGTGCCGCGGCAGGAAAGTCAGACGGTGCTCGACGTCGTGACTTATGTGCAGCGCAAGTGCGACCCGACGCTGGCCTATCGTTTCGCGTGCCGCGTCGGCGTCTGCGGCTCGTGCGCGATGACAGTCAACGGCGTCTCGCGCTGGACCTGCCGCACCCATGTGTCGAAGGTCGCTGCAGGCAACAAGCTGGAAATCGCGCCGCTGCGCAACCTGCCGGTGGTCAAGGACCTGGTCACCGACATGCGGGAGTTTTTCGACAAGTGGGCGCGTGCCCGCGGTGTGTTCACCGGCAGTACGACGCGCAAGGAGAAATTTGCCCGCGTCGAACCGCAATCGAAGGAACGCAAGCGTGTCGATGCCGGTATCGAGTGCATTGGCTGCGGCGTCTGTTACAGCGCTTGCGATGTCGTGACGTGGAACCGGGACTACCTCGGTCCGGCGGCGCTCAACCGCGCCTGGACGCTGGTCAATGACGTGCGTGACACCACGCGCGCCGAGCGGCTGGCCGCAGTCGCCGGTGATGCCGGTTGCCACGCCTGCCATACCCATATCAGCTGCACCGAGCGCTGTCCCAAAGGATTGTCGCCGACGGCCGGCATTGCCGGGCTGAAGCGCGCGGTACTGGCTGCGACGCTGTCAGGCGAAATATAGACATGTTTATAAACAAAGAGTTGGATATTGCGGTGGGAATGCGCAGGCCATGAGCAATCGCACGCAGGTCTTGCTGTGGGGCGCGCAGCGCATCAGCGCGATGGTGCTGGGACTGTGCGTGGCGGTGCACCTGGTGACGATGATCTACGCAGTGCGCAGCGGACTCAGCGCAGCAGAAATCCTCGGTCGCACCCAGGGCAGCGTGGGCTGGTTCGCGTTCTACACGGTTTTTGTTGCAGCCGTTGCGATCCATGCGCCGATCGGCCTGCGCACCGTACTCAGTGAAATGCTGAACTGGCGCGGCCGCGGACTCGACATCCTGACCGGTGTACTCGGCCTGAGTCTGGCGATGTGGGGCATGCGCGCGGTGTTTGCGGTATTCAGCGGAGGCGGCGCATGAAAAACGATTTTCGTGCGCGCAACCACCCGGCGTACTGGGCCTTCATCGTGCATCGCGGTTCGGGCGTATTGCTTACGCTGTTCCTGCCCCTGCATTTCTGGGCGCTGGGTCAGGCGCTGCAGGGTGCCGCCGTGCTCGATGGTTTCCTGCGCTGGACCGAGTACCCGCTGGTGAAGTTCGCGGAAATCGGTCTGGTGTTGCTGCTCTCCGCGCACCTGGCCGGCGGCGTGCGCCTGCTGGTGCTGGAATTCCTGGAATGGCGCGAATGGCAGAAGACGCTGCTGGCGGCTGCAGCCGGCGTATCGCTGGTTGCCGCGCTGGCATTCATGCTGAATCTGGTCTGACCGGAAGACAACGAAAGGACGGGGATGAAGAAAAAAGCGCAGAGCAACAAGCCGAATTTGCTGCTGATCCTGGTCGACGATCTGCGCTTCGACGAATTCGGGGCCGGCGGACATCCGTACATGAAAACGCCGCACATCGACCGCATCGCCCATCAGGGCGTAATGTTCGATCGCGCATTCCACACGACGTCGATCTGTTCGCCGAACCGCGCGTCCATCCTCACCGGCCAGTACGCCAGCCGTCACGGCATCATCGACAACGTAGCCCGCGACCTGGCGAGCCACCGCCTGCCCAACTATCACCTGGAACTGCAGCGCCTCGGTTACGAGACTGCGCACATCGGCAAGTGGCACATGGGCAACGACGGCAAACCGCGTCCCGGCTACGATTTCTGGGTGGCCTACGACGGCCATGGCAGCCTCTACGATCCCAGGCTTAACGAGAACGGCACCTACGTACAGCACCAGGGCTATGTCACCGACATCATGAATACCATGGCGGTGGACTGGATCAAGGGCAGACGCAAAACCAGCAAACCCTGGTCGCTGTGGTTTGCCCACAAGGCGGTGCATCCCGACGCGGAGCAGGCGGCCGACGGCTCGTTCCGCATGGACGGCTATCGGCCGGCGAAGCGCCACGAGAACCTCTACCGGGGCTGCGTGTTTCCGAAAAAGCCGAACATGCAAAAGCCCACCGAATTCCTCAAACACAAACCGGTATGGGCGGAAGCGGTCGAACTGCGCAAGACCGAAGCCGCGAAAATCATGCACGACGCGATCCACTCCGGAAAACAGGAGGAGATCCGTCTGCGCGCGGCGATGATGGCGGCTGTCGACGAGGGGGTCGGCATGCTGTTCCAGGCACTGGAGGAGACCGGCGAACTCGACAACACGGTGATCCTGTTCCTCGGCGACAACGGCTACTACTTCGGCGAGCACGGACTCGGACCCGAGCGCCGCTTTCCGTATGAAGAGGGCATCCGCGCGCCGCTGCTGATCCGCTGGCCGAAATCGATCAAGCCCGGGTCGCGGGTGCGCGACCTGGTGATCCTGCAGGACATTGCGCCGACACTGCTCGAAGTCGCCGGCGGCAAACCCGGCGAACACATCCAGGGCCGTTCGCTGCTGCCGGTGATCCGCGGCAAACGCGCCGGCTGGCGAAAATCCTTTCTCGTCGAATACTGGGCGGAGAATGCCTATCCGTGGCTGGTCGGCATGAGCTTCAGGGCGATCCGTACCGACCGCTACAAGTACATCCACTGGGTCAACCGCGCCCGCAATGGCGAACTCGATGAGTTGTATGACCTCGAACGCGACCCCTATGAAATCATCAATGTCGCGAAACGCCCGGCGTATCGCGGGATCCGCGAAAAAATGACGCGGGAGCTGCGCAAGCTGGCGGCCGCTGCGCTCGGGCTGTAGGTCCGTTCGCAGGGTCGCGGCTTGCCGCTGCCCGAAGCGTGGGGTATCTTGAAGCAGGGCAGAATGGTGTTGTTTCGATGAATTCGATAAAACCAGACCGTGAGGAGAAACCGATGTCCAAAGCACGAATGATCGCCGCGGCATGCATGCTGTTAGCCACCACCGCTTTTGCTGCAGACACCTATCCCGTCCGGCCGGTGCGCATCATCGTGCCGTTCGCACCGGGCGGCGCCACCGACATCGTGGCGCGCCTGGTGGCGCAGAAACTCAATGAAGTCTGGAAACAGACAATGGTTGTCGACAATCGTGCCGGCGCCGGCGGCAACATCGGCGGCGAAATCGCGGCGAAGTCGACGCCTGACGGCTACACGCTGTTCATGACGTCAGGTTCGATCGTCACGGCCAACCAGCACATGTACGCGAAGATGCCCTTCAGCCCCGAGAAGGATCTGGTCGCCGTGACCAATGTCGCCAGCGGGCCGCAAGCCATCGTCGTCAATCCGAGCAATCCGGCGAAGACGCTGAAGGATTTCATTGCGATGGCCAAGGCCAAGCCGAAATCGATGACCTTCGGTTCGGCCGGCATCGGCACGCAGACCCATCTTGCTGCAGAAAACTTCATCTATACCGCCGGCATCGATGTCACCCACGTGCCCTACAAAGGAGAGGGTCCGGCGATCAGCGATCTGGTCGGCGGGCAGATCCAGTTCGTCACGCCCAACCTGTCGGCGGCGATTTCCTTCGTCAACTCAGGCAAGCTGCGCGCGCTGGCAGTGACCAGCAAGGAACGTTCCGCGCAGTTGCCCAACGTGCCGGCGGTCGCCGAGACGCTGCCCGGTTTCGAGAACCTCGGCTGGTTCGGCTTCATGGTGCCGACGGGCACGCCCAAGCGGGTCATAGCCAAGGTGCATGCGGATACCGTCAAGGTGCTGGCAAGCCCCGACCTGCGCAAGCGGTTCACGGAAATTGGCATGGTGCCGGTCGGCAACAGTCCGCAGGATTTTGCCCGGGACATCAAGACCGAATCAGCGCACTGGGCGAAGATCATCAAGGAACGCAAACTGCAGGTGAAGTAATCGCGGCACCGGTACCGGGGTGCAACGCCCCGGTACCGTTCTTTTAATCGTTTGAAGGTAATCTCGTGAAGGTCGATCTCAAGCAGGTGGAAGAGGTGTGCAGGGAGCTCTACA
>Ga0113563_10000654_pt1 | contig 17399 bp, 16 predicted proteins | sample Mud3Dept3metaG_FD_80117 | JGI IMG/M metagenome (GOLD analysis project Ga0113563, IMG submission 80117) | Freshwater wetland microbial communities from Ohio, USA, analyzing the effect of biotic and abiotic controls - Mud 3 Core 4 Depth 3... | ecosystem: Environmental > Aquatic > Freshwater >...
AGGCAAATAGAAACGTGGGTACTGCCACGAACAGTTCCGGACGCAAAAGGTCCAGTTGGCGGGGCTCACCGGAGGTGATCAGGGCCGGCATCAGCAAAGCACTCAGGATGGCCGAGGGTATCAGGTCGAGCCAAGCCTCCAGCCAGCCGGGCATCTGCCATCTGGTGAGAAAGAAAAGGGGAAGCCAGCGAGGCACGTACGTGACGAGGCCCATACCCAAGAAGAGAAGCCAGAGGCTTTCGAAAGGAGGCGAGCTCACTTTGTCCGCTCCGTTGTATGGGGATGCTTTCCGCGGAGAAGAAGGCCCAGTGTTGCCCCAATGACCGATGCGATCATGACATGGGCATTGCCCGCAACCACGAGAGAGATGAGTACCGCACTTGCGCCGGAGATGATTGCCACAAGAGCGTGAAGCCGGTCCCGAAGCTGAAATACAAGGAGACAGAGGAGCATGGCAATGAGCGCGTAATCGATGCCGAACGCGCGTTGAGGAATGAAACTCCCGCCATACCCACCCGCCACGGTACTCACGACCCAGGCCGCGTTCGAGACGTGGTTGACCGCGAGTGCCTGGTTCCGTCCCCAGCTTCCTGCGCGAAAGCGCGCCATGTTGAGCGCGAAACTCTCATCCGTCACTCCGTATGCAAATAGCCCCAGCCAGCTTCTGTTGACACTTCGCATATACATAGCTAGAGCCGAGCTCATGAGCAGGTGACGCAGGTTAATTGTGAACGTCGCAAGGACGATGGAAAAGAAGCCGGCACCCGAGCTGAGCATCGAAACACCGATGAACTGCGCACTCCCTGCAAAAACGAGAAGGGACATCCCCCCGATCTCGAAAGGACTCAGTCCGGCTTTCTGGGCGATCACGCCAAACGCGAGACCTATTGGAATATAGCCCAGGCAGATGGGCCAGGCAGCCTTCGTTCCTTCCTTGATGACTGACACGTTCCCACCGTCTTGCACTCGCCCTCGCAAGGTCAGCCGCAGAGGGCCGATTGAGAATCCTTCATGACGAATTACCACACGGTAGATGGCATCGTCAAGAGTCGGTGCGTCAAGCGCTCACTTTCACGAAGGCTTGAATCCTCGTCCGGCCGGACTTACCTTTCTGTCAGGTGTCGCATCTTTGCTCGACGAAAACAGAACAAGGGGAGGACGCATGAAAAGGTTGATTACAACAGCCATAATAGTCTTGGTGTGGTCGATTCCTGCACTTGCCGAAGTGCGCACGCAGACAGTTGAGTACAAGCACGGCGATGCGGTGCTGGAAGGCTATCTCGCGTATGACGATGCGGCAAAAGGGAAAAGGCCAGGCGTACTGGTCATCCACGAATGGTGGGGCATCAATGATTACACAAGGGGGCGGACACGGCAGCTTGCTGAAATGGGCTACGTGGCCTTTGCAGCGGACATGTACGGCAAGGGTGTGAGGGCCGCAAATCCAACTGACGCAGGGCGGCTCGCTGGCACCTACGTGAAGGACCGGAAGCTTCTCCGTGCCCGGGTGAATGCAGGGCTCGATCTCCTTAAGAGGCAGCAGTTCACCGACCCTCAGCGGATAGCCGCCATCGGGTACTGCTTCGGAGGTACAACAGTACTAGAGCTTGCCCGAAGCGGCGCTGACATTGCGGGCGTGGTCAGTTTTCATGGCGGTCTTGACACGCCTGATCCGAACGACGCAAAGAACATAAAGGCTAAGGTTGTCGTTCTCCATGGCGCGGATGATCCTTATGTTCCTGCCAACCAGGTGCTCGCCTTTGTTGACGAGATGCGTAAGGCCGGAGTAGACTGGCAGCTCGTGATGTATGGTGGGGCGGTACACAGCTTCACGAACCCCGACGCGGGCAATGACCCGTCAAAAGGGGCAGCATACAACGAGAAAGCAGACCGTCGTTCCTGGCGGGCGATGAAAGACTTTTTTGGGGAGATATTTAAGTAGACCAGTGAAGAAAGTGTCGAGTGACGAGGGTCGAGTGTCGAGTGAAAACGCCGAAGCAGGGATGAACCCGGTGAAGGTGACTGCGGCCATCATTGAGAAGGATGGCAGGATTCTGATAGCCAAACGGAAGGAAGGCTGGCGCCACGCGGGAAAATGGGAGTTTCCCGGAGGTACGGTGGAGCAGAATGAAACTCCCGAAGAATGTCTGCGTCGGGAACTCCTCGAGGAACTCGCCATAGAAGCGGAAGTGGGTGAACTATACTGTGACGTGACGCATGCGTACAGGTACGCCACCATTCAACTCCTGGTTTACCGGGCACGCCACGTGTCAGGTGAGTACATACTTGCCGATCATGATGAGATGCGCTGGGTCCTCCCGGCGGAGCTCTTGCAGTATGAATTCCCGGAGGCTGATGCGCCTGTGGTGAAGAAGCTGGCAGGGGCTGTGTCGAGAAAGAAAAGAGTCTGAAATGTTAGAGAATCGTGGTGCCTGAATGAAGTTGATTGCAAAATTGTTGCGTGACCGCAACGTCATCATGCTCATCGGCATTGGAGTCGGGTTGGCATGGGGTGGCGGGGCAAAATGGACAGAACCGCTCACACTCCCAGGACTCGCTGTCGTGATGACCCTCTCGACAATGGGCATCTCCGGAAGCACCTTCCGACCAATCAGCAGTGTTTTTAGCCCCGCCTTTGCCGGCATCGTGATGACATATCTGGTCTTTGCCGGGACCGTCCTTCCCCTCAACCTGCTTTTCGTGAAGGACCCCGCGCTGCGCACCGGGTTCATACTGCTTGCCGCAGTTCCGCCTGCTATCGCGGTCATTCCCTTTACGCTCTTCCTCAAAGGTAACACCGTGTTCTCGTTGATAGGCACCATAGGCGCGTACCTGGGCGGGCTGGTACTGATGCCCGCGATTACTCTCTTGTTCATAGGCGCCGACTTTCTCAATCCGTTCAAGGTGGTCCTGATTCTTGTGGAACTGATGGTGGCCCCGCTCATTGCAGGGCAGATCCTTACGTGGGCCCGTCTCGACAGGTTCCTTGCGCCTGTGAAGGGCACCATCATCAACTGGTCCTTCTGTGTCTTTACCTACACGGTTGTCGGTTTGAACCGGCAGATATTCCTGCACAACCCCGCCTCTCTTATTTCCGTTGCGATCATTGCCACGCTCAGCATGTTTCTACTCGGTTGGGGAATAGAACGGGTAGCCAGGTTCTTGAAGTTGAGCGATGAAGTGACGACCAGCCTTGTGCTGCTGGGGACACTCAAAAACTATGGGATAGCGGGCGGCATTGCCCTCACCCTCTTCAGCAAGGAAGCAGCCATGCCGTCAACAGTGTCGGCCGTGATCATGATTCTCTTCATCATCTGGCTTGAGTATAGGAAACGTCCAAAAACAGTGCTGGCAGGCTAGACTTTCTCCTTTTCCTTCACCACGCACGCAATGCCGCGTCCCTGGAATGCGGGCTTGAAACACCCGTTGTCCGACACGCAGAATGCCCTGCGCAAATCGCCTGACTTCCAACGGTTTACCAGATCGGGTTCCCGGATGAACGGCCTGCACATGGCTATGTAATCTGTCAGCCCCTCTGTCAGCAAGAGTTCCGCCACTGCGTAAGAACGAATGCCGCCCACGAGCATGAGGGGCACCCGCACTCTTTGCTTGAATTGTCTCGCTGCTTCCCGGTAAAAGACCTCGTGACTCTCTGATTCAAGCTTGCCTTTGCGGGAGGCCGACAGGCCCGCCGGATTGACGGTACCCCCACTCATCTCAATCGCATCAATGCCGGCCTGCTCCAGCATGCTGGACGCCTGCAGCATGTCATCGACCGTCAACCCGCCATCGAGAAAGTCCTCGGAGTTCACCTTGGCGAGCACGGAAAAGTCGTTGCCGACCGTGGCCCGTATGGCCTTCAGAGCTTCTACGGCAATCCTGGCGCGGTTCTGGATGGTTCCGCCGTATGCATCTGTCCTCTTGTTGTAGAATGGCGAAAGGAACTGGCTCAGTAAGTAGCCGTGCGCGGCGTGTAACTGCACTCCGTCGAACCCCGCCTCTCTCGCCCTTCTGGCTGCATGTGCAAAGGCCTGACACACTCGGTCGACGTCCGTGTGTGTCATTTCCTTGCTGAGCACGCCCGCGGCCGATTCGAATGCTGAAGGGCCCATCGGTTGAAGCCCTGTCAGCTTGGCTGCAGCGTGACACCCGGCATGCGCTATTTGCATGACAATCCTGCCGCCTGCCTCGTGCACCGTGCGTGCCATCTCAGCGAGGCCGGGGATCAGCTCGTCTCTGCAGACGCCCATCTGCCAGGGTGTCGCGCGCCCATCCTCGCTGACGAACGCGTGACCCGTGATGATGAGTCCGACACCGCCGCGGGCCAGCTGGCACGCCACATCAATCAGGGCGGGAGTGCATGACCCGTCATCTGCGGCCATGCCCTCCCACGTGGCAGAACGAACAAACCGGTTCGCAAGCGTGATGCTGTTCAGTCGTGTGCTTTCAAAAAGCTTTGGCAAGGATGCCTTCCTGTACCGTTACTTGATCTCGATCGGTGTCCAGTCCTTCACGACCACGATCGTATTTTTCTTTGAATCCCACTTATATGCCCTGTAGTGGTTTACGGTCCTGAAATGATTGTTCGGTGTCCACGTAAGTGGTCCGCCTTTGAGACCCTTGGTGTCAACCCGCACCTGGGTCATGGCTGTCCTGACTTTCTCAGGCGTGGCAGGCCAAGGGGTCTTCTTCAGTATGTCTTCCAACACCATGGCAGCGATCCAGCCCTCAGAAAGCTTGGTGTAAGGGTACACGGTTTTTGCCGCTGTGGCTGCCTCCCGGATCTTTTTGTGGATGTCCTGGTTTTCAGCATAGAAGGAATTGGTGGCAAAGACATAGAGGTCATCGTCCTTCAGCCTTGCCAACTCGTCTTCCGACTCCAGGTGCCCCCACGCGAGATACTTGCCCTTCCATCCGAGCTTGCGCAGTGCCTCAAAGGTCCTGACCTCCATGGCCCACGGGGCCCACGCATAAACCCACTCTGGTTCCGCATCTTTCAGTTTTGTGGCGAAGGGGGTGTAGTCGGGTGTGACAGGGGGGATGATCTCTTTTGCGACGACCTTCATGCTCGTGGTCTTGGAGAGTTCCTCCGCGAAGTCAATCTCTCCGCGCGAAAGCGGTATGTTCATTGCCGCGAGACCGAGCTTGAACGAACCTTTGGTCTGCTCACCCATGAACATGAGCGCAAACCTGCTGTCGAACTTGGTCGCAAAGGATGTGGAGCAGAACTGCAGGGCGTCAGGGCTCGGTGGATAGACTTCCGGCGGGCAGACCGCCCCGGCGTAAAAGATTGGTATGTTGGCCTGTTTCGCAGCCTGGACCATGGGCGGATAGGTGCTAGAGAGGCTGGCGTTGAGCATTAACACGGCCTTGTCCTGTGATGCGAATTTCTTCGCATGGGCTGCCGCTTTTGACGGCTGGGCCTGGTTGTCCTCCCAGATGATCTTTACGGGGTGACCGTTCACGCCACCCTTGCTGTTGACTTCCTTGAAGTAAACGTCGAAGGCATCTTTGATGGGCGCATACGTGTCAGAGCCGGGTCCCGTCAAGGCAATGGTGAAGCCCACCACGTAGGGTTCCTGCCCCAGTGTCACACCAGCCGATACAAGTGTGACCAGAACCATGCCCACTATTCCTGCAAAAACTCTGCGTCTCATACTCCTCCCTCCTTTTTCGTGGTTGTGTGTATCGCGTGAAGCTTCAGGTCAGTACATCTCCTACTTCTGATGCGACCAGTGCCTCTTCCTGCTTTTCAGTATACATCGATTCGACCAGGTCCTGGAACTTTTGATAGAGCAGATCCCGCTTTATTTTCCGTGTAGGTGTTATGGGTTCGCCATCGTGCCAGGGATCAAGCTCTCTCGGTATGATCCGGAATGTCTTGACCTGTTCCACTCTTGCTAGATCACCATTCGCCTTCTCTATTTCCTGTTCGATCAACGCCCGCACCGCTTCGTGCCCGCAAAGCTCCGCGAAACTGGTATATACTACGCCATTGCGCCGCGCCCAGGCAGAGACCGTGTCAAAATCGAGTTCGACCAGAGCAGTCAGATATTTTCGGCCATGACCGAAGACGATTGCTTCGCTCAGATAAGGGCTTGACCGGAGCGCGTTTTCGACAAACGTCGGGCTGATCGTTTTTCCGCCTGATGTAGTGATGACGTCCCTCACACGATCTTTGATCTTGAGTTGCCCCTGCGGTGTCCATTCGCCCGTGTCTCCGGTGTGAAGCCAGCCCCCTGCATCTATCACGCTCTGCGTCAGTTCAGGATTTTTCCAGTAGCCCTCAAACGCATCCTTTCCACGTACCAGTATCTCGCCGTTCGCGGCAAGCTGCACTTCCCAGCCGGTGGGAGGCGTTCCGACATCGCCCGGTCTCGGATAGTGTGACCCCTGGGCTGATATGAACGCGCCCCCTGTCTCTGTCTGCCCATACGCGTCAGAGAGATTCACGCCATAGATTTGCCAGAGTGCTGCAAGCTCAGGGGAGAGCGGCGCTCCGACGGAGACTAGAAGACGAAGCTTGTTGAATCCAATTTTATTTAGAATAGGCCTGAAGACGGCCTGATAGCAGGTTGAATAGGCAACTCTAGAATAGAATGGTTCGTTACTCTCCCACTTTCGCCGCATGTGTCTGCGCCCGAACCTCACCGCAGCGCGATAGAAGCCTCTCTTCAGGGTACTGGAATGTTGAATGGCCACAAGGATGCGAGAAGCGAACTTCTGGAGGTATCGAGGCACGGTAAAGAGTACTGTCGGAGCCGTCTCAAAGATGGTCTGCTCCAGGTCTTCAATGTGCTCGCCGTAATGGGGAACCAGTGGCGCGAGCAGCGGCAATGTCATGGCGACTTCTTTCCCGATCATGTGACAGAGCGGAAGATAGACCACGGTCCGGTGGCTGGTCGCTGCAATGAGCGGGTAGCGGTCCAGGATCGTGCAGGCCGCAGCCAGGTGCTTCCCATGAGTGATGAGCGCGCCCTTTGGGACGCCGACCGTACCCGACGTATAGCTGATGGACAGGGGGTCAGACGGCTTGATACTGCGGATCGACTGCTCGATCCCATCAGGGCGTTTGCTCAGCGCAAGTTCGCCGTCAGAGACCAGTTTTTCAAAAGAGAGAAGGGCAGGGTGATCATACCCGAACATACCCTTTATGTCGATCACTACAACATGCTTCAAATGCCCTAGCCTGCCGACAAGTGGCAACACCCTGTCGGCGTACTCATGATTTTCCGCCACGAAGATGAGTGCCTGTCCATCCTCTAGCAGGTACTCGAGCTCCTTCTGTGACGAAGTGGGATATATGCCATACGTAAGCGCCCCTAACGCTTGCGCAGCATACTCAGCAATTACATATTCCTCACAGGGGTCGCCCATGAGCGCCAGTGCTTTTCCAGGCCCGAGGCCCAGATCAGCAAGCTGCATCGCGCATTTGGAGACTGTTTCGAAAAGCTCTTTCCACGTGCGCTCAAGGTATATGCCCCGCCTCTTGGCCCGGTACGCAACGAGCTTCGGTGTTTCGTGCGCCCGTTCCATGAGAAGCCCGGGTACGGTCTTCTGTCTGAACCTTTCATATTGATCGAGTGATTGGGCTTCTGCGCTATGCACTGAGGTCTCCCTCATTTGCCTTAGGCCCGGGGCGAGCGCGCAGACCGTTGACGAGTATGTCGAAGGTTTGTTCGGCGTTCTCGAAAAGGGAGTAGGACATGTCTTTGAGCAGCCAGCGGATCACAATATGTTCTATGGTCCCGAGAAAGATGCTTCGAGCCACATGAGGATCCAGATCGGCGCGCAAATCGCCGGAGACTTTCCCCTCTTCGAATATGTCGAGCAGGGTCGAGTAGAATGTCCTGACGTTCGAATAGACACTGGCCTCAACAAAAGACCGGCTCACTTTCAGATCGAGGAAGACAACCTTTGCTGTTGCGGGATCTTTTTCAATATAACGAAGGTACCACCAGAAGAACTTACGGAGTTTATTGAAGGCGCCTTTGATGCCAAAGAGTTGCTCCTTCAGGTCATCTATTGCCTCGATTACCCAGACGTCCGGGATGGTGAGCAGCAGGTCTTCTTTACCCTGGAAGTACTCGTAGAGTGCTGCCTCGGAGAAGCCGGCCTCGCGGGAAATCTCCACGATGGTGGTCTTCTGATACCCCTGTTCCGCGAACAACTTGGTTGCTGCCCTCAGAATGCGGGACTTGGTACTGTCCTTTGATGACCTTTCCGCCACTGAGAGCTCCCCGAGGGTTATTAGACTACTTCAAGGCCTGTCTATCAATGGGATTTTGATGTACCGACCCTGTAATTCTATATTCTGTCTAATGTCATTATGCCTTGTCAAGTCAAAAAAGATACGAGAGAGAAAAATGATTGACAGGAGTTAGGCTCCTTTAATATAATGCCATTAGGTTTATGCAGATTATCGTCAATATTGTGGTCCTTGCCGCGCTCTATTCCCTGATCTGCTGCGGGTACGTGCTCATTTACCGGGTAAGCCGGGTGCTCAACCTAGCCCACGGGGAACTCATGGCGCTGGGCGGATATTTCCTGTTCACGGTCACCGGGTGGATAGGCGCCCAGCCGGTCCTCTCCTTTGTGGGTGCGTTCGCCATGAGTATGGCACTCGGTTTCGTAGTCTACTTCTGTCTCATGCGGTTCATGACCGGAGAGTCGGTGTTTGCGGCTGTTCTGGTGACGGTCGCCCTGGGGATCCTGCTTCGCGGTATCATGACGCTGCTCTACACCTCACAAACCTGGTATCCCCTCCAGTTAATGGCCCTGCATAATGCTGCGCACACGATCATGAAGGGCATGGTGATCTCGACCTTCGGCATCGTGGCCATTCTGAGCGCTGCTGCCCTTTATGCGGGACTGTTCCTGGCGCTGAGATTCACGCGATGGGGGCTTCGCATGCGGGCGGTCGGTGAGAACCCGTTACTCGCCTCCCAGAGGGGTATCGCGCTTCACAAGTATTATGCCGTCTCCTGGGCGCTGGCTGTGTTCAGTGGCGGCCTTGCAGGCATGATCCAGGCCTGCGACAACGGTGTGGAACCCAACCTGTTCATCATCGGCTTGAAGGCCTTTCCTGTGGTTCTTGTAGGCGGGCTCGACAGCCTTGCAGGCGTTATTCCCGGGGCCTTGATTGTTGCTTTGGCGGAGGTCCTGGCGATCCAGTACGTGAGCCCCGAGGCGAGCGAAGCGGCCCCATTCTTTGTGCTGCTCCTCATGTTGCTCATCCGCCCGTGGGGGCTCTTCGGGACAAAAGAGGAGCTGGACAGGGTATAACATGCCATACGCGAGCGGCTATTTCCGAACAAGCTATGCGGATGACCTTTCCCTTTTCGAAACCAGAACCCGTGTTGTTCTGCTCGGTCTATTCCTGGCCTTACTCTGCCTCGTGCCTCTCTTTGCATCAGCCTTCATCCTTGATTTGGCGATCCAGGTCTTTCTCACGCTCATAGGCGCACTGGCGCTGATGCTGCTGACCGGCTACGCGGGTCAGATCTCGCTCGGGCATGCGGGGTTTCTCGCTGCCGGGGCATTCACCACGGGTATCCTCTTCAAGGAAGTACAGGCGCCCTTCTGGGTTGCTTTTCCGGCTTCAGCAGCAGTAGGAGGACTTCTCGGTCTGCTTTTCGGCTTTCCTTCTCTGCGGCTCAAGGGCCTATATCTTGCGCTGAGCACCATGGCGCTCCACTTCATCGTGGTCTATGTGGGCGGCGAGTACCAGACGCGCAGGGGTTTTGCGACGGGCGTCGTCCTCGACCCGCCAAGGCTGGGAACGTTTGTCGTAGAGAACCCCGTGCTCTGGTACTTCATCCTGCTCGGCTTGGACATTATTGTGCTGCTCTTTTGTGTCAACCTTGTCCGCTCACGGACCGGCAGGGCATGGGTCGCCATCCGCGATAGGGACGTGGCTGCGGAAGCCCTGGGCATCAAAGTCTCGCGGTACAAGGTGTTGGCCTTCGTGGTCAGTTCGATGATGACTTCACTTGCGGGGAGCCTGTTCTCGTATTACCGTGGCTTTGTGTCGGTCGAAGCCTTTTCGCTGTTTACGACCATTGAGTACGTGGCAATCATTATTGTGGGTGGACTGGCTTCTATTCTGGGAACCATATTCGGGACCATCTTCATCGTGCTCCTGCCTTACACAATCGACATGATAGCCAATTCCTTTGCCTTTTCAGGCCGTTTCACAACGTATCTTTCGGCTATCAAGTATGGGACTTTTGGACTCATCATGATCGTTTTTCTCTTGCTGGAGCCCGGAGGCCTTGTTGCTATCTGGCAGCGCGTAAGAGACTATTTTCTGCTCTGGCCTTTCAGGTATAAGTAGCTGGACGTGACTGTGACGGCTCAGGACAACGCATTGCTTACAATCGAAAACCTTGAGGTGGTCTACCACAATGTCTCGACCGCCGTACAGGGGCTCTCGCTCACCGTCAAGAGCGAACAGATCGTCGCCCTCCTGGGAACAAACGGTGCGGGGAAGAGTACAACGTTGCGCGCAATTTCAGGGTTCCTTGGTTTGGACAATGCCAGGATCACGAATGGGTCGATTGCTTTTCGGGGCGAGGAGATACAGGGCAAGCTGCCGCACCGCATCACGGAAAGGGGCATCGTGCTGGTGCCGGAGCGGGAGAAGGTATTTGAGAATCTGACAGTCGAAGAGAATCTCCAGATATCTGTGTCGGCCAATGTAGGCTCCGGGGCGAAGTCGACCTACAATCTCGTGTTCGACTATTTTCCGCCGCTCAAGAAGGTGCGCAAGAGTCTGGCGGGCTACCTGAGTGGTGGTGAACGGCAGATGCTGGCACTTTCAACGGCACTGCTCTGCAAGCCGCACCTCCTCCTCGTTGACGAACTCTCGCTCGGCCTGGCCCCGGTGATCGTTTCCGAATTGATGGGCCTTGTCCGGCGTATCCGGGATAATGAGCACGTTGCGGTGCTGCTGGTTGAGCAGAACGCGGCAGCCGCACTCGAGATAGCCGACTATGCGTACGTCATCGAGAACGGCCGCATCGTGCTCGGAGGGGAGCCCGAGTTGCTCAAGAACGACCAGAACATCAAGGAATTCTATCTTGGCCAGGGACAGCGGGAAACGAGGAAGAAGTACTCAGACGTGAAGCAGTACAGGCGCAGCAGGAGATGGTTTGGATAAGAGCGTACACCTGAGCCTCCAACATATCAATTTTTCCGTTGGCGGACTCAGCATCCTGAATGATGTTTCCTTTGAGGTGTTTCAAGGGGAACTCTTCGCCCTGATTGGCCCGAACGGCGCTGGGAAGACAAGCGCGCTCAACTGCGTGAGCGGTATTTATCATTCGACCGGTGGGCAGATTCTCTATGGAGGCCTTGATATCACCGGAGCACGAGCCCACGAGGTGGCCGAAGCCGGAATAGCGAGAACATTCCAGCATGCAGAACTTTTTCGCCACATGACAGTGCTGGACAATCTCCTGGTCGGCAGGCACGTGAAGATACGGGGTGGGATTCTTTCCAACGGTTTCTTCTGGGGCACAACCATGCGCGAAGAGATCGAGCATCGCAAGAAGGTGGAGGAGGTCATAGATTTTCTTGAGCTGGGCAGGCACAGGAAGAGAAGAGCTTCCGATCTGCCGTACGGGATTCAAAAAATTGTCGGTCTGGGAAGGGCGCTTGCAACGGAGCCCCGGATATTGCTGCTCGATGAGCCCTCTGCCGGCATGAACCGCCAGGAGAAAGAGGACCTTGCCCGGTTCATGCTCCGGATAAAACATGAGATGGGCATGACCATGATCTGGGTCGAGCATGACATGCAACTCGTCGGCGATCTTGCGGACCGGGTTGTCGTCTTGAATTTTGGGACAAGAATCGCAGAGGGAAAGCCTGAGGATGTTTTGAGTGATCCGCTCGTGATACAGAGTTATCTGGGCACGAAGAGTGAATCGATATAGGGAACGATAGGAAACAATGGAATAGAAATATTTAATCAGTAATAGTCAACTCTGATGGAGGCCACCATGTCTGACCAAGTAGCTCAACTGTTCGAAGAGAGGCTGGCGCGTTATCAGGCGACCATCGCCCTGGAGCCCACTGACCGGATGATAGTTGCAGGGTCCGGCTCAAACTATTTTGCGGAGATCTATGCCGGCTATTCCCGCCAGGAAATCATGTACGACATGAACAAATGGATTGCAGCCGAGTCCAAGTTTGCAGAAGATTTTCCGGAGATCGACCTTTTACGGGCTGGCCGCATCTGGGGACCCATGTTCGAATCGGTGGGATTCAAGTTGTACAAGTTGCCTGGCCGGGACATTTCTCTGGATACTGATTTTCAATTCGTGGAAGGCGAATGGATGAAGGCGGACGAGTATGACGTGTTGATAAACAATCCCGTTGAATTCATGATGGAATACCGGCTTCCCCGCGTACTGGGCGAGTTCAAAGAGAAGGGCTCTGTCCGTTCCTATATGGCTTTCCTGAAGGGTGGCATGGCCTTTGCGCTAATGGGACAGCTCATGCGGGAGAAGGCGCTCAATCTTGAAAAGAAGTATGGGATACCCCAGCCCTTTCAAGGCGCCATGCTGACTCCCTTCGATGCCCTTGCTGATGGGTACCGGGGGTTGCAGGGCATAATGATCGACCTTTTCGAACGACCCGACAAGGTGTTGGCCGCCTGTGAAGCCTTGATCCCCGACCTTGTCAATTGCGCGGTCGCAGTGGCCGATCCTCTCAAGCGCTACCCGATCTTCATGCCTCTTCACCGGGGAAACCATCCCTTCCTTTCCCCCAGGCAGTTCGAAACTTTCTATTGGCCTTCCCTGTATAAGGTGATCAGCCTGCTGATCGAGGCGGGATACACGGTCAGGGCATATCTCGAAGGGGACTGGACCCCTAACTGGCACCACTGGAATAAATTCCCGAAAGGCAAGATCCTGTGCGACGTCGACAACAAAGCGGACATTGCGAAGGCCAAGAAGGAGATAGGGGGCACTGTCTGCCTGGCCGGAGGCATACCTGACCGCATGTTCATTTTCGGGACACCTGAGGAGATACGGGCCCGCGTGAAGGAGTTGTGTGAGACTGCAGGCAAGGATGGGGGGCTCATTCTGAACGGTGGGTGTGCCATTCCCTATTTGACGAAGCCGGAAAACTTCAGGGCCTTCATAGATGCCACACTGGAGTATGGGAGATACGACGACACAATCAAGCCGAAACTCAAGAAGCCCCCTGCCACACCGGCAGGCGGACCGGTCCTTGGGCATCCCCCGCGAGTGATCACGCCCTGGGAAGTCAGGCTTCAGGAATTAGGTGGAGTGATGGGCGATGAGAAGATGATAAAAGACGTCTGGGAGATGCTGGAACGAAGGGCGTTTGTCTGGCTCCACTTCTGGGATTGGTAAGTCTTGTGCTCAGGGTTAGAGGTAATTATCTGTTGGGAAAAGGAGGTTGACCCCGATGGCAGCATTGAGTGAATTGACTCAGGCTTTGATGGATTTGAGAAAGGAAGATGTGATTAGCGCGGTTGAAGACCTGTTGAAAAAGCAAACGCCCCCTTTGGAAATCGTGAAGGCTTTGAACGAAGGCATGATTAAAGTGGGAGATCGTTTTGCGGCGGGTGATTATTTTATCAGTGAGCTCATTTATTCCGGTCACATAATGAAAGACGCCATGATACGGCTCGATCCTCTGTTCGAACAGACCGGCGCAGGAGACGCAGGGGAGAAGGTGGTGATCGGCACGGTACAGGGGGATATTCACGACATCGGGAAAAACATCGTCACGATGCTGATAAAGAATGCCGGCTTCAATGTCATCGACCTTGGAGTCGATGTATCGGCGGAGCGATTTGTGGCGAGCCTCAAGGAAACCGGGGCCCAGGCGCTTGCACTGAGCTGCCTGCTGAACGTTGCCATCCCTGCGATGAAGAATGTCGTGGAGGCGTTGCGCGCAGCCGGGATACGAGACAAGGTCAAGGTCATTGTTGGCGGACAACCTATCGATGAAGAGGTCTGCAAGTATGTCGGAGCGGACTATTACGGCACCGACGCACCCGCCGGCTTACGCATCTGCCGGCAGATTTACGGGGCAGGGTAAAAACCAGGAAGAAGATAAAGCAGGTAGAGGTAAGGACTACTGCGAAGGTTAGGAAGGTCTTTAACCTCTACCTTCGTTCTTGCCGTTTCCTCTACCTTTGCTTTTGTCCTTACCTGTATTTTAGAGACTGACTTCCAACCCTTTATCCCGCAAATATTCTTTCACCTGACGGATGCTGAAGGTGCGGAAGTGAAACACGGAGGCGGCAAGCAGCACTGCTGCACCGCCCTTCACCACGCCGTCGTAGAAATGCTCAAGCGTTCCAGCGCCCCCTGACGCGATTACGGGGAGCTTGACCGCGTCCGCGATTGCCCGCGTGAATTCCAGGTCGTAGCCCGCGAGTGTCCCGTCGCCGTCCATGCTCGTGGGGAGTATGACACCGGCGCCTAACTGCTCACATTCTTTGGCCCATGCTACGGCATCCTTGCCCACAGGCTTGGTGCCGCCCGAGACCACGAGCTCAAAGCCGGACGCCACCTTGTTGTTCCGCCGGGCATCTATCGCAACAACTATCTTGTCCGAGCCGAACTTCCTTGCAGCATCCTGAACCAGGGCCGGGCTCTTCACTGCAGCGCTGTTCATAGAGACCTTATTGGCGCCAGCTGCAAGCACGAGCTCGATGTCCTCTATGCTTCCGATGCCGCCCCCTACCGTGAGTGGAATGGTGATGACGGAAGACACCTGTTTGACCCATTCGAGCCTGGTCTTTCGGTTCTCGACGGTGGCTGCTATGTCGAGCATCGCGAGCTCGTCCGCACCCTCCTTCTGATAGAATGCCGCGTTCTGGACCGGATCACCTGCGTCACGAATGTCCACGAAGTGGACACCCTTCACAACGCGGCCATTCTTCATATCGAGACAGGGCATTATTGTGATCACGCTCATAGCTCCTCCTTGACCTTATACCAATTCGCCTTCAAGCGTATACCTTCGTTGTCGCTCCGTCGCTTTCCTCGCCGTACATCTGAGCACGGCCGGGTACCCGCGTGCGGGTGGGGCTCCTCGCTGCCGCCTCGGTCTCCATCTTGAATCCAAATTGGTATTATCTAAATAACCAGATTTTTCCCCACGGGCATCAAGAAGTCAAGACAATCCGCTTCAGCCTGTGCCCAAGAGCCGCCGTTGATTGTGGTTTTTTCTCTTGACATTCAGAAACGTCTTTCACCATCATATCACATTACTCGGGGGACATGCCGGGGGTCTCAACTAATGCGGACGCGCCGCTATGTGTTTTGAGAAAGGGGGGCATTTCAATGAGACAGGTCAAAGTTAGATTGCTAAACAGGATTATAGTGGCGGGGTATTTTCTGACGGTCCTGTCAGGGTTCTCAGCGGCACAAGATTACCCTACAAAGCCTATTAACGTTACCGTCGTCTATGCCGCTGGTGGTACTATGGACACCACTACCCGGGCTATCTGCGGGGCGGCTGAGAAACTGATCGGACAGCAGTTTGCGGTTTCGAATGTAGGAGGTGCCGGAGGGGCAGTGGGCTTGGGCCAGGTCGCGAAGCAGAAACCGGATGGCTATCACCTCGGGGTATGCAGTCACGCCGGACTGGTCTTTGTGCCCCACGTGCAGCCTGTTACATACAGAATGGAGGACTTCGTGCCCGTCATGCACTACGGATTTTCACCGAATGCGATCGTAGTGAGAGCTGACTCCTCCTGGCGCACGTTGAAGGAACTGGTCGAATATGCAAAACAGAATCCAAAGAAAGTTACGTATAGTACAGGGGGTACCGGCTCCCCCATGCATCTGGCCATGGAGTATATCGCCAAACAAGAGAACATCCAGTGGACTCATATCCCTTATCCTGGAGCCAATCCCGCAATGTTGGCCCTCGTGGGAGGGCATGTCATGGCGGAGTCGGGCAGTACGGAATGGATGCCACACGTGAAGGCGGGCACGCTGCGGCTCCTGGCAGCTCAGGGGGAAAAAAGGATGAAGGCCTTTCCGGATGTGCCCACGCTCCGTGAGCTGGGATACGATTTCACCACAGGTGCATACTTCATGTTTGTTGCCCCAAAGGGGACGCCGCAAGCTGTCGTTGGAAAGCTGGACGACGCTCTACGCAAGGCCATGGACGATCCGAAGTTTCTCGATCTGCTGACAAAGCTGGAGATGGAAGTTACATATCGGAATAGTTCGGACTTGAAACAATATCTGGAAGAGACCAACGCGAGGCTGGAGAAGCAGTTCGCGGAGAACAAGATACCGAGGTTGCAGGAGAAGAAGTAGGACGGGTCAATATAAAGGGAGGCGATGTTATGAGATTCACCGACACCGAAATAGAGCGGAGGCACAGGGCTATTCAGGGGCTTCTTAAAGCAAAGGACCTTCAGGCGCTTCTTCTGATCGGCGACATGACTGTTGGCCACAGCTTCTATGGTGATTTCAGGTACTACACGAATAATCAGGTCTTCTTTCAGCGGCAGGTGGTTGTGCTCCTTCCTGACGCGGCACCCGTACTCTTTAACTATTCCGACTTTTCCAGGCGGGCCTCTGTGGAACGGTCTTTCATTGATGACGTCAGGGTGAGCACGAACTTCATCGCCGATACAGTCAGGCTCCTGAGGGAGCAAAGAGCTGACCGGGGCAGAATCGGTGTCAGCTTCGAGATGCTGCCCACAGTCTGGTATATGTACCTGCGCACAGAGTTGCCCGATGCAACGCTACTCGACGTGCATGACGACATCATGGAGATTCGCCTGCTGCGTAGCGAAGAAGAGATGGAGGTCTATCGAAAAGGGGCTACGCTGGCGGATGCTGCGTTTAGCGCTGCGCTCAAGGTGATCCGGCCCGGCATCAGTGAGTATGAAGTCATCGCCGAGATCGAGTATGCCGCACGCAAGCAGGGGGCGGAAGAACAGTTCACACTGATCGGGTCCGGAAAGTTCGCGTTCGGCGATGCTCAATCCTTGCCCCTTCCTGTTCCGCCTTCAGCAAGGCGTATTCAGGCGGGCGACAGCATCATCATGGAAATCACCCCGCGCTACCGGGGATACTGGACCCAGCTCGTGCGGATGGTCAATGTAGGGCAGCCGAACCACGACCTCGAGAAAATGCAGGTGGTCTGTCGCGACGCGATAAAAGGGGGGCTGGAAGAGTTCGCACCCGGCAGACGCGTGAAAGATGTGACGCTGGCGATGCAGGAGTACATAGCAAAGACCGGCTTTGTTCCAAGGCCGCCCTTCGGTCATATGTGTGGAATCGATCTGGTCGAGGAGCGGGTGAGTCTCGATAATGAACGACCGCTTACCCCGGGAATCGCAGCCATTATTCATCCGATGGTCAGGACGGCAGATGGCAAGAACGTTA
>Ga0113563_10000655_pt1 | contig 17397 bp, 17 predicted proteins | sample Mud3Dept3metaG_FD_80117 | JGI IMG/M metagenome (GOLD analysis project Ga0113563, IMG submission 80117) | Freshwater wetland microbial communities from Ohio, USA, analyzing the effect of biotic and abiotic controls - Mud 3 Core 4 Depth 3... | ecosystem: Environmental > Aquatic > Freshwater >...
ACATCACGAGCCAACAGTCCGACGAACCGCAGCAGGCGCAAGTGTTAGCCACCAATCTCTTCGAGCGGATCGGAGATGAGTGGTTGTTGATTCATCATCATGGTTCGGCGGTGATGGGATAAGACGGTCCTCTCTCTGTGCTCGCGGATCGCGCGCCCTGAGAAGGGCCTCGATCGACGCGCGCAGTGGAGAGAGGAGCCGTCCCATCCCATGGTTTTAGGGGTAGGGGAGAGAAAGGATTGTTCGACGGGCGCAGTGGGGGAACCATTCAGCCCTAACCTCCAGGAGGTAGGAGAGGTACCAAAATGGGTCTTAGTCTGAAGGAACTCAAGCAGCACGCTCGTGAATATGTGGAGATCGAAAGCCGCACGAAGGTCCTCGCCGTCCGATTCAAACGACGGTTCAAGCTCTTTGGGCGAGAGGATGTGGCGCTAGAGGTCACCACAGACGAGAAAGATGGATCACTTTGGTGGGTGATCGGCGGTACCACTCCCATGAATCTGTACAGTGCGAAGGCATTTCAGGATGTTGATGTTGCCTATTCATTGCACATCGGCCTGGTGCTTCGGATGCAGGACCAACAATTTAGTGAATCCGATGATGCTCCCACAGACATCGGATATGACGCTTTCATATCGCATGCAACCGAGGACAAAAAGACGCTCGTCAGGCCGCTGGCTGCGGCGCTTGCGAGACTCCGGTTTCGCGTCTGGTATGACGAATTTGAGCTAAAGGTCGGAGATAGCCTTCGCCGATCAATTGACCGTGGCCTTGCTAACTCGCGTTTTGGAATAGCTGTGCTTTCAAAGTCCTTTTTTGCGAAGAATTGGCCACAATACGAACTGAATGGTCTCGTGGCCAGAGAGGTTGATGGAAAGAAAGTCATCCTGCCTGTTTGGCACGGTGTGACCAAGGCTGAGGTTCAAGGATACAGCGCTCCTCTCACTGATAAGGTTGCCATCATTACTAAGAAGACTACACCAGCCAAGATCGCTGCCGCGCTTGCCAAGGTGCTATCTGAATGACCATCGAGCGCGGTGCTAACTAGGCACTCCCGGCGACGCGCTCGCGATGCATGCTCGTGTGAGCCTGAGGGCCGACATCAGGCGGGAGCACGATAACAGGAATCGTTTCTTTGCGTCATGACTGACAGGGTACGTCGAGCAACTTCGGATGATCTCGATCGGCTGGTCCCAATGTTCGACGGCTATCGCCAGTTCTACGGAAAGACATCGGACCTGTCTGTTGCGCTGCAGTTCATGGCAGATCGTATGTCCCGCGGCGAGTCGGTCGTGCTGATCGCCGAGGATCCTGGTGGTGCAGCGATCGGGTTTGTTCAGCTCTTTCCGAGCTTTTCTTCTGTTCTTGCCGCACCGATCTATCTGCTCAGCGACCTATTTGTCACGCCTGTTGCCAGGCGCAGAGGCGTCGGCACTCTCTTGTTGAAAGCCGCTGCAGAAACCGGTCGTGCGACAGGGGCGGCTCGTTTGGAGCTCTCAACAGCCATTACGAACGTTTCGGCTCAGAGGCTTTATAAGGTGTTGGGGTGGAAGCGAGACGAAGAGTTCTATGTCTATAGCTTATCTCTAGAGCGATAACGTTAGGTTTTTGGCGCTGAGGCGGTGGGAGCTTCTTCGACGCGGACGGTGTTGGCCCATTCTGCGACGACGGGGTCTCGTTCTTCCATCGTCATCCCGGCATACTTCAAAAACATCTGCGGGCCTTTGCGCCGACGCCAGGTGAGGTAGCTGAGGAAGTGCTCGCGGCAGATGCTGTGGGTGCCGGCTGGGGCATACACTTTCGCTTTGCAGCCTTTGATGAGACAGGTCAGATCGTGCATTGGGTACTCCGTTTGGTAGGGGCAGTATGAGGGACAGGGGGCTCAATTTTCAACCAGCCCAACCTTGACGAGTTGCCCTCGTTCCGGTAAGCCATTCCACATGATGCGTCAGTTCCTTCCGCTTGTACTTCTTGCCTGTATGCCGGCTGTCTTTGGCTGCGTATCAGCGTCTCGCGAAGGGCTTCCTCCCGGGAGTCCCTTTGCCGAGACAGCAGCGATCTCAACGAATCCGCTGCCGCAGGGTATTGCAGTGGGGGATGTGACGGGCGAGTCGGCTCTGCTCTGGTTGCGGACCGATGGACCGATGGCGGTTCAAGTGGAGTGGGCACCGGTCTCAGCCTGGGATACCCTGTCAAAGCTGGCGACAGCTGTCGTTCCCGTGGCTCGGACGCCGCTCATGACGACTGGCTCGGAAACAGATTTCACACTGACTATTTCCATTGAGGGGCTTGCGCCTGCCACAAGGTATCGATCTTACGTGTTTGTCGGTCCGAAGGGGTATGAAGGCACACAGACCGAAGTACGAATAGCGGCACAAGGGGAATTTACGACACTCCCCGATGCAAAAAGTCAGGCACCCCTAACCTTTGCCTGGAGCGGCGATCTGGGTGGTCAGGGTCGTTGCCGGCGTGGTGCTGCCGGGTACCCCATCTTCGATGTGATGCGCGCCCAGCATCTCGATTTCTTCTTGTTACTCGGCGATTCGATTTACGCAGATGATGTGTGTCCATCGCCTCCGAACGAGCCGGGCGCCGATTTTCGGGCGACGACTCTAGCCGAATACCGCGCGCGTCATCGCGATCAACGGGGTGCAGAGGCTTTGCGGCGGCTTCTCGGCGACATCCCGGTCTACGCCATCTGGGACGATCATGAAGTTCAAAATAACTTCTCAGGACCATTTGAAAGCCGGATGCCGATCGGGCGTCAGGCTTTGCGCGAGTATTGGCCGATCCGCACGGCGCCTGAAGATCCTAATCGGCTCTATCGAACGGTGCGTGCCGGAGCGGATCTAGAGCTGTTCATCCTCGATACGAGGCAGTATCGGAGCCCTAATGCTGATCAGGACGGCCCGGCGAAAACGATGTTGGGAGAGAAGCAGCTTCAATGGCTGCTGAAGGGCCTCACCGAGACGACTGCGACGTGGAAAGTGATTGTGACGAGTGTCCCGCTGTCCATTTCGAAGGGAGGAGGCGCGAGTGTCCCCGGGAACGATGGCTGGGCTGGAGGGACTGATGGCACTGGTTTTGAGCGAGAGCGGCAGGTGATTGTGGACCACATTCTCGACCGGAATCTGAAGAATGTAGTGTTCCTGGGCGGCGATGTTCACTATGTGCAGGTCAATGAGTACGATCCGAACGGTGACGGGACTCCTGACTTCCATGAGTTTGTCGTCGGTCCTTTATCCGCTGCACCGGGCCGATTGACGGCGCCCAATCCAGGGTTGCGTCCGACCACATTGATCAATGAAAGCGGGTATTTCAATTTCGGCCTCATTCGAGTGACCAGGTCATCCTTCGACGTCACGGTACTCGACGATGCTGGCGCCATGCGGTTTTCCCATCGTCTGTCGGCCAGGTAGTCACGGCCTACCGGAACCGTCCACTTGAAATCCCCATGAGTGGCCAGTTAGGGTACGCAGCCATCGTGCTGCATGCGTAGTGTCCAGACGAGGTGTCTGATGCTCCTACAGCTTATTTCCGTGCTGGGTGCTTTGATGGTGTTGTCGGCCTATGGCCTGCTTCAGGGTGGGATCTGGCGGGAACTGAACGCGGGATACCTGGCGTTCAACATCGTGGGATCGCTGTTGCTGGGGATTGTCGCCATTGTAGATCAGCGGGTCGGATTCATTTTCTTGGAATTCGCATGGGCCGGACTTGGATTGATCGGCGTAGCCAGGGCTCTGAGGGCCCGGCAGGCTGCCCGCCCGCATTGTTCATGACAGTTCGTCGGTCCCCCTCCCATCCCTCCCCCATAATATGGGGGAGGGTGAGGGTGGCGGGGGACGAGACCGGCGCGCGGAGCCAGGAGGACCTGAGGCATACTCGTGTAGTATGTTGAGGGTCCGAGGGGCGAGCCCGCCGGCCAAAGGCTCGTCGTAGCAGCGGATCGGCGATTGCAGCAGAAATGTTCATGAATAATGCGGGCAAGTTAACAGGGTTCGAATGAAAGGATGACAGACATGACAGGTTTGATGTCGCCGGATGAGATTTTTGACAAGGCGCACAATGCCGCTGCGGCGGCGACGGGGCTTGATGAAAAGCCCCTCCAGATCGATTACCCGGCGTTGAAAGAAAAGATCCGCGCAGCTCTCGGCGACCGCAAAGTCGCGCTGTGCCATATCAATAAGTTTTTGCCGGAAGGGTACGAGGATCAAGGACGGTTCAATCTCCTGCTGCTCACGGCCGGCAATGTCCTGTTCGACATAGTCGTCGGCGATTCGTACTTTCGCTATGATGTGCTGTCAGTCGCCCAATTGGACAAAGTTCAGCTGATCGATGCGATGTGGGACAACAAGGAAAAGCGCCGCGAAGAACCGTTCTTGAGCCTGCGCCTGATGCACGGCGAGGAGGCGCATCTCTTGCTGGCGTTGGATGATGACGAACGTGCAAGCTTGCTCGCGTTCGCGCGCGCGGTCTCGGCAGCGAGAAATCCGGAGAAATAGCCGACTGGTAAGGTGTCAGGGGTGAGGGGCGAACGACCCTTCACGGGTGCCGAGAACGTCCTGCGCCTGCTTACGGCTCCAGCAACGGTACCAATTCTGTGTGGCCTTGTTGGCGGGCACGATCGACCGGGCGTTGGCCCTTGGCATCCTTCGCCGATTTGTTCGCTCCCTGTATCACCAGTAAAGCGACGATCTCTCGATGGCCTTGTGCAGCGGCAACATGCAAGGCGGTCCAGCCGTTCGTCGTCGCCGGCTTCACATCCGCGCCGTGGTTCAGGAGCAGTGCGACGATATCCCGATGCCCTTTAGCAGATGCGATGAGGAGCGGGGTGGCACCGTTCTCCTTCTTCGTCTGCTTCACGTCCGCACCGTGCTCCACCAGCAGTCGGACAATCTCAGTATGCCCCTCCTGGGCTGCGATAAACAGTGGTGGTTCACCGTTGTCTGCCCGCTCCTGCTTCACGTCCGCGCCCTTGTCCAAGAGCAGCGCCACGATGTCTCGATGCCCCAGCTCTGCTGCAATGTGGAGTGCGGTTGCACCGTCTGTCGTCGCATGTTTCAGGTTTGCGCCTTTGTCCAAGAGCAGCGCCACGATGCCCTGATCTCCCTTCTCAGCCGCATTATAGAGGGGGGTCTCGCCGTCCTTGTTTGCCGCGTTGACATCGGCCTGCTTCTCGATGAGGGTCTGCGCCAGACCGAGGTCCCCTTTGGACGCCGCTTTGAGCAGTGCGTCATCCACCGGCCGCATGGCCAGGGCCATTGGCATGAATCCGAGCACCACGATCAGCAGCATCCACCGTTTGTTCATGTGCCCTCCTCCCTATGCCCAGGGCGCATCAGTTGAACGACTGTTGCACGACTCTGATGGAAATTCACATCGAATCCTTGTTACGGCTTCAGCGCCGGCAGCTCCAGGATCGGCACCAGTGCGTTGTGGCCTTGCTGGCGCGCAAGGTCCACAGGTCGGTCTCCCGTTGTCGCCTTGGCTGATTTGTCGGCTCCCTGTTTGAGCAGTAAGACCACAGTCTCTCGATGTCCGTGCAATGCGGCGACATGCAAGGCGGTCATACCATTATCTGTCGTCGCCTGTTTCACATCCACGCCCTTGGCCAACAACAGTGCGATGATGTCGCGATGCCCATGCTCTGCCGCGACGATGAGAGGGGTTGTACCGTCCGTTCTCGCCCGGGTCACGTCGGCGCCGCCGTCCAGTAACAGTGCTACGGTTTCTCGATGCCCGTTTTGGGCCGCGATGAAGAGCGGGGTCGCGCCGTCCGTTCTCGCCTGTTCCGGGTCTGCGTTGTGGGCCAGCAGCAGCGCGACGATGCCCCGATATCCGTGCTGGGCTGCCATAAAGAGTGATGTCGTGCCGTCTGTTCTGGTTTGCGCCACATCCGCGCCGTGGGCCAGCAGCAGAGCCACAATTTCCCGATGTCCCTTCTCAGCCGCGACAATGAGCGGGGTCGTGCCATCCGCCGCCGTCTGTTTTACCAGCGCCCCATGAACGACCAGCAGTTGAACGATTTTCCAATACCCCTTCTCGGCTGCTGTGATGAGCGGGGTTGTGCCGTTGGTCGTCGCCTGCTTCACATCCGCGCCGTTAGCCAGCAGCAACGCCACGATCCTTTGATGTCCCTTTTCTGCTGCGGCGATAAGTGGGGTGAATCCACCAGTATTGGCCGCGTTGACGTCAGCCTTCTTCTTGATGAGCGTCGTCACCTCGCCAAGGTCCCCTTTGAACGATGCTTTGAGCAGCGCTTCATCCATCGGCCGCATGGCCATGAGCATCGGTGTCAGCGCGAACACCGCGATGAGCATCAACCACCGCTGTGTCATGTGGTTCTCCTAACTCGGCTGTTGAAACTTTCTGTCAAGGTTGTCTGGGCTGTGTGGTCCCACGTAATTCGGATAATCAACAAGACATTTTAGATGAAACGAGATGCGATGAGAAGGTAGTGTGTTGAGCTCGTGCCAAGACCTTACCGTGGACTGCGTGCTCGAAAGGGGACTAGCCCTTCGTATAGAAGGGCAAGGCGTGGACGGTCGCCGGATGTCTGCGACTGTTGAATTCCACGGCCAGTTCCGTGCCCGGCTCGCTAAAATCCCGTAGCGGGAAACCAAAGGCAATCACGGCGTTCAGTTTCGGCGAGCGGGTCGCGCTGCTGATCCAGCCGACTTCCCGGTCTCCGCTGAAGAGTTTCGCCCCGTGGGGCGGGACCGTCGAATCTTTCAACAGGAATCCCGCCAGCTTCCGGCGGATGTTCCCATAGGTGTCCATCCGCGCGACGACCTCCTGGCCTGGGTAACAGCCCTTGTTGAGGCTGAAAGCTTTGCCCTCTAGGTTCGCTTCCGGTGGGACGATCTCTTCGTTCAAGTCGGGCCCGGCCTTTGGCAGGCCTGCTTCGATGCGGAGGGCCTCACGGGCGGTTCCACCAACGGCTTTGATGCCATATCTTGCACCTGCCTCCATGAGCCGTTCCCAGGCTGCGTTGAGGGCATCAGCAGGCAGTAATATTTCCAGATCCTCCTCTCCGGTTTCCTCCGTGCGTAGGACGAACGAGGTATGGCTGCAGATCTGAGCTGAGATGGCGCTCAGCGGCTTGAGGTCGCTCATCACAACACCGAAGGTGGCGCTGACAGTCGCGCAGGCCTTGGGCCCGCTGACAAGCAAAAGCCCCCAGGACTCTGTGCAGTTCTCCATCTTTGCCTTGACGCCGTAGAGCAGAAATTTTCTGAGAGCCTGGAAGGTGGCATCGCCGACTTCGCCGACATCTTCCACCCAGAGACTATCGGACAGGGCATAGACGCGAAAGTAGCCGAGCATCTTGCCCTTGTGTGTGAGGAAGCTCGAATAGCGGCCCTGGCCAGGCTGGAGGGGGAGAATGTCGTTGCTGATGAGACTCTGCAGCCATTTGATCCGGTCGTCGCCTGTGACGCGGATCTTGCCGCGGTGCGAGAGATCGGAGAGTCCGACTGCTTGACGCACGGCCTGATATTCGGCGACCCAATCTCCATAGTGAGCGGGCATGTTCCACCCGCCGACCTCTTCGAAGGTTGCGCCGAGCTTCGTGTGATGTTCGTGGAGGCGTGACTGCTTCATGACTCTTTCCTAGCTTGAAAGCCTTCAGCGATCAGGCTTCAGCTTTCGGATTCAGCTGACTGCTGATGGCTGAAGGCTGAGCGCTGATTACTTCTTCTACCAGGTCTCTTAGTCGAGAAGAGAATTCATTGCGTGAGACAATCTTGGTCACTCCCAGCGCTTTGGCCCGGTTGAATGTATCGATTTCTTCGTGATTCGCGAAGGCAAGGATGGGAATAGTCTTCAAGCGCGCGTCGGCTTTGAGGGTTTCCAGAGCTTGCAAGGCATCGAATCTGTCGTCGTTCATGTTCACGATGAACGCGGATGGGATTGTCGCCGAAGCCTTTTCGGCAACCTCCTGTTGCGTACGAGCCCGCTCGATCTGGTAGCCCTTCGCCATCAGGGCGTCGCGGACTTTGCTGTAGAAAAAGATATCGGTGACGCCGACGAGAATTGTCTTCTGGTCTGTCTGGTCTATCTTCTCTGTCTGGTGGGAATTCGTCGTCATGTGTGGACCCGCCTTCGTATCAGAATACATGAAAGGTTTTCGTGACAGAACAAGACAGACCAGGTAGACCGAATAGACCAGACAGACCGGTTAGTTTAATGAACTAATCAGCCGTCCCAACGCTTTCTTTGCCAAGGTATAATTGGGGTTGAGCGCCAGCGCTTTCTTATAGGAATCGATGGCTTCGGTCCATTGGCCCTTGCGCTCATAGACCCGACCGAGATTGAGATGGGGGAAGGCCGGGCTCTCGTAGCGTCTCGCCTGTAGGGCTTTCTGAAACCAAAGAATCGCTTCGTCCAATTCACCCTTCTCGATGAGATAGGCTCCGATGTCGTTATAGGGATTGCCGAAGTCCGGGTCCTGCACGATGGCTTTGTGACATTCCTCAATCGCATCATCGAGCCGTCCCATGAAGCTGTAGGTCCATCCGAGGAAGGTATAGGCCTCGGCGGTGGGATGAGCCTCAATCGATTTTTTGTAGAGTGTAACGGCTTCCTCCAACTCGCCCTTCATCTGCCGCTCGTAGGCCTGCTGAAAGAGTTGCCAGGCCTCGCGTTTGTCTTCTTCACGGCCTTCGCCTTGAACGAGAAAATCTTGAACATCCATAGTGCGGCTTCTGAAAAATGCCTCCAGCGGCGTTCTCGGTCGTGCGAACTCCTCAACGTACCAATCGAGACTCTTGGAGGTCGGAGGCACTGGAGGGGTTTTTCCGTTCGCCAAGATTCATTGTACGGGCGAACGGCCCCACGAAGTGCGGTCGGTACCTCCTCCGGGTTCGCACTCCCTGCGGCCTTTCTGGAGACATTTTTGAGAAGCCGCAGGGAGTGTGTTTGCTATTCGTTCTTCAACTTCTTCTTAATCAGCTCCGCCCCATAGCGTCCGGAGAGCAGCATTGAGCCGAAGGCTGGGCCCATGCGCGGGGTACCATGCACTGCTGCGACGGCCAATCCAATCACGAAGCAATTGGGGTAGACCTCGCCGGTATGATTCATGACATCTTCTTCCGAGCGCGAGACCCACATGGCGCCATTGCCGGGAACGGCGGTGTACAGATTGCGTTTGTGCAACAGATTGACCACAACCGCATCGTGGCCTGTGGCGTCAACGACGATCTTGCTTTCGAGGCCGATCGGGTCGACGTGAATGAGGTCGTGGCCGGCCATTTCTGCAGTCGTGTTGTTCACGACGACCCCTTCAAGGACTCCGTCTCGACGGAGAATAAGATCGACGACGCGCGTGAGGTTCAGTACCTTGGCGCCGCCGTGATAGGCCGCGGCTACGAGGGCGCCGGTGGCATGCGGCGGATCGACCATGTACATCCCGTCACAGTCCTTGATCTTTTTGCACGGTACCCCGATCTCTTCGAGAATCTTGTGAGCGGGGGCACAGATCGTCGCTTTGTTCATGAGATATCCGCCATGCCAGAACCCTCCGCCCAGCGCGAGGCTCTGTTCGACGATAACGGTGCGAAAGCCCATGTCCGCCAGATCATGGGCACAGATCAGGCCGGAAGGCCCTGCCCCTACGATGATGACATCGCTCTCGATGAGCTGATCGAACTCTTTGTAGTATTCGCGCGCGATCTGCCTGGTAATGTCGCGTTCTCTTAATGGAGCTGGTTTGGGCTTGTTCATACCGTATTCTCCGTTCAACGGATGCTGAAAACGACCACTTTTCTCACCCGCCCAACCCCGGCGCGCCAAGACTCGCCGTTCCGCGGCTTCGTTCTCGGCTCGTCGAAATCCTCACCGGGGACCCGGCCACCTCACCACTCGGCGGCGCGCACAGACGTGGTGCTCCTTATTCGTCGCACTGTGCGCCCCAGAGGGTACGCCTTCGGTTTCGACTCCCCTCGGGCCTTGTTGGATGACCGTTTTGAGCGTCCTCGCTCGCTCTATTGATAGATTTCCGATCCTGTTTTTCGGAACTCCTCGGATTTCTCCTTCATGCCGATCTGAATTGCTGTCTGTTCGTCAACCCGTAACTGCGTGGCATAGTCCCGGACGTCCTGCGTGATTTTCATCGAACAGAAATGAGGGCCGCACATCGAACAGAAGTGCGAGACCTTCGCAGCATTGTCCGGCAGGGTTTCATCATGGAAGAGCCTTGCTGTGTCCGGATCGAGCGATAGATTGAACTGGTCTTCCCAGCGAAACTCGAATCGCGCCCTGGACAGAGCATTATCACGAATCTGCGCGCCTGGATGGCCCTTGGCCAGATCTGCCGCGTGGGCAGCGATCTTGTAGGTAATGACGCCGGTCTTCACATCCTCACGGTCCGGCAGTCCAAGATGCTCTTTGGGCGTGACATAGCAGAGCATGGCGCAGCCATACCACCCGATCATGGCTGCCCCGATGCCGGAGGTGATATGGTCATAGCCCGGAGCGATATCGGTCGTGAGCGGTCCCAGCGTATAGAAGGGCGCTTCCTGGCAGGCCTTCAGTTGCTTTTCCATGTTGACCTGGATCATGTGCATGGGTACATGGCCCGGCCCTTCGATCATCACTTGGACGTCGTGGCTCCAGGCAATCTTGGTGAGTTCACCCAACGTGTCCAGTTCGGCGAATTGTGCCTCATCATTGGCATCTGCAATGGAGCCGGGGCGTAACCCGTCGCCCAAACTGAACGAGACATCGTAGGCCTTCATGATCTCGCAGATTTCTTCGAAGTGGGTATAGGCGAAGTTTTCTTCGTGGTGAGCCAGGCACCACTTCGCATGGATCGCTCCGCCACGGGACACGATCCCGGTCATGCGTGTGGCGGTCATGGGCACATAGGCGAGGCGCACACCGGCGTGGATGGTGAAGTAGTCCACGCCTTGCTCTGCCTGTTCGATCAGCGTGTCACGAAATAGTTCCCAGGTCAGGTCTTCAGCCTTGCCTCCGACTTTTTCCAGGGCCTGATAGATCGGTACTGTACCGATCGGCACCGGCGAGTTACGGATGATCCATTCGCGAGTTTCGTGGATGTTCTTGCCGGTGGAAAGATCCATGACCGTGTCGGCGCCCCATCGAATGGACCAGATCATCTTTTCAACTTCTTCTTCGATGGAGGAGGCGACTGCGGAGTTGCCGATATTGGAGTTGATCTTCACCAGAAAATTGCGGCCGATGATCATCGGTTCGCTTTCGGGATGGTTGATGTTAGCCGGAATGATGGCTCGGCCACGGGCAACTTCATCGCGGACAAATTCCGGCGTGATCATGGAGGGAATGCTGGCGCCCCACGACTGGCCAGGATGCTGTGTGACCCCGCCGCCGTGTCCGTTTCGCATGGCCAGTTCGCGCGCCACTTCACGGGATTGGTTTTCCCGGATCGCAATGAACTCCATTTCGGGAGTGATGAGGCCTTTTCTGGCGTAGTGGATTTGGGTGACGTTCCTGCCGGGTTTGGCTCGCAGTGGCTTGCGGATGTGTTGAAAGCGAAGCGGATCCAGTTTCGGATCGGCAGCGCGTAGCCGGCCGTACTGTGACGAAATATCTGAGAGTTCGACCACATCGTTCCGACCGATCACCCAGTTCCGGCGGTAGGGTGCCAATCCGGCCTGTGGATCGATCTTGACGGCCGGGTCTGTATAGGGGCCTGAGGTATCGTACACCGTGATCGGTTCGTTTGCGGCGGGTGTACCTCCATTCATCGACTTGGTAGCGGTCAAACTTATCTCTCTCATTGGGACCCGCACACCAGCCTGTGTCCCCTGCACGTACACTTTGCGCGAAGCGGGGAATGGTGTGGTGGTCAAGCGTGATCCGGTAGACCCATGTCCGTTCCCAGCCGCAGATCCATTGCCGATCATATGGTCGCTCATGGGGAGATCCTTTCTCCAGAACGTGAACTGTGCTCGAAATCGACAATAAAAAAGCCGCACCTGAGGCTTAGGGGGTGCGGCAGAGAGAGCAACGGCACTCGGTTGTTCTCGCTTCCCTACGCTGGTATTACCCAGGTCAGGTTCTGAGGGTCATCCGTTCGGGCGGACTCTCAGCCATGTGGCTCCCCTAGCTTCGACGGTGGATCGTATCGCCCGCCCATCTCGTTGTCAACGGGGTATTGGACCTATCGTAGGTGAACCGACCGGACTATCGAGGGGTAGGACTTCCTTTCAGGGCCGCTTCATTGATTGTCGGGGTACCCTAACGTAGAATGGCACCGGGGCTATTTCGTAGAGGAAACGATGCAGTCACTCTCAACGTTACCGAAGCCGATCACCGATTATCAGCAACTGTCTGCGGAAGAATTATTCCAGCGGACGGCTGAGGCGAAACGCCTGTTGGGTGAGAGGGTTATGATCCTCGGTCATAACTATCAACGGGATGAAGTCATCGAACATGCCGATTTTCGCGGGGATTCTCTCCTCCTCTCAAAGCTGGCAGCCGAGCGATCAGAGCGGCCCTACATCGTTTTTTGCGGCGTGCATTTCATGGCCGAGACGGCAGATATCCTGAGCCGCTCCAAACAAACGGTCATCCTTCCAGACATGGCCGCAGGCTGTTCTATGGCAGACATGGCGGCCATCGAGCAGGTCGATCACTGCTGGGAAACCCTGGGACGGATTCTCCCGGTGGAAGAGACGGTCATGCCGGCGGTCTACGTCAACTCTGCCGCGGTACTGAAAGCTTTTTGCGGCGAACACGGAGGGATTACCTGTACCTCATCCAACGCCAAGGCGGTGATTGACTGGTCTTGGGCAAGGAGGGAGAAGATCCTCTTTTTCCCGGACGAGCATCTGGGCCGCAATACGGCGAACAAGATGGGTCTGGCTAAAGAAGAGATGATTGTCTGGGACCCCTTTCAACCCAATGGGGGCAATACGCGCGGAGCGATCCAGCGGGCCAAGCTGATTCTCTGGAAAGGTCACTGCAGTGTTCACCAGATGTTCCAGCCGGTCCACGTGGACAACTTCCGGAAGCAATATCCGGAGGGGAAAGTCATCGTTCATCCTGAATGTCATGAAGATGTCGTCAACAAGGCGGACCTTTCCGGTTCGACGGAGTTCATCATCAAGACTGTGACGGCAGCGCCAGCCGGTACGGCCTGGGCGGTTGGGACAGAACTCAATCTCGTCAACCGTCTCAAGCGTGACCTGACCGATAAGAAAGTCTTTTTCCTCTCGTCTACTGTCTGCCAGTGCGCGACGATGTTCCGGATTGATGGAGCCCATCTCTGTTGGGCGATGGAGAACCTTGTCGACGGCCATGTCGTGAACCACATCGTCGTTCCGGACGATGAGAAACATTGGGCCAGGGTTGCGCTGGACCGCATGATGTCCGTCAGTTAGCAGGATCGTGAAAAACGCCTCCAGTGTCGTTCTCGCGTCGCTCACATGCTCAACGTACCGCAAGGGTACGCCTCGCATATTCGCTCGCTGCGGCCTTGCTGGAAGACGTTTTTGACGATCCTGCATCAAGGCTAAGGGCTGGTGCCTCGCCTGTCATTCCGGTATATTCCTACCCTTGATCCAATCACATTCTAAGATTTCCGTGAGAGACCAGACAGGTCATGGATTATAAGGCTACGCTCAATCTTCCCAAGACCGATTTCCCCATGAAGGCGAACCTTCCGCAACGGGAGCCTGAGCTCCTGGCCTTGTGGGAGCGTGAAGGTTTATACGAACAGATTCAGGCAGCGGGGAAAGGGAAGCCGCGGTACATCTTGCACGATGGGCCGCCCTACGCCAATGGCCGCATCCATATCGGCCACGCGCTGAACAAGATCCTCAAAGACATCATCATCAAATCAAAGACGATGGCGGGCTACCAGGTACCCTACGTGCCGGGGTGGGACTGCCACGGCCTTCCGATCGAACATCAAGTCCTCAAAGAACTCGGCGACAAGAAGAAGACGCTCGATACTCCGGCCATCCGTCGACTCTGCCGGGAGTATGCGGAGAAGTACGTGAAGATTCAGCGGGAAGAATTCCAGCGGCTCGGCATCTTGGGCGATTGGCAGCGTCCCTATCTCACAATGAATCCAGGCTATGAGGCCACGATCATTCGTGAGTTTGGAAAATTTGTGGAGCGGGGCGGCGTCTATAAAGGATTGAAGCCGGTGCTCTGGTGCACGGCAGACCAAACAGCTCTTGCTGAGGCGGAAGTGGAATACGACGATCACACCTCTCCTTCGATCTATGTGAAGTTTCCGTTGGTCACGTCGCCCACAGTGCTCAGCAAGACCTTCCCTGGCATTTTGTTCCCTGCCGGCATCAAGTCGGTCTCCGTCGTGATTTGGACGACGACGCCTTGGACTCTCCCGGCCAATCAAGCGGTCTGCCTCCATGGCGAGATCGATTATGCATTCGTCCAGGTCGGTGACGAAGTATTGATCGTTGCGGAGAAGCTTCTGGAGAGCGTAACGAGGGCCTGCAAGCTCGATGGGGCTCGCCTGTTGGGAGTGAAAAAGGGAAAAGAAGGGTTTGAGGGGATGGAGACGCAACGACCCCTGACCACCGGCTTATCGCCTATTCTGCTTGGGGATTTTGTGACCCTCGACCAGGGAACTGGCTGTGTCCACATTGCCCCTGGTCACGGCATGGAAGACTACATCCTCGTTCTCGAGCACAATGCCAAGGCTACGCCAGGGGAACGGTTGGAAATTCTGGCGCCGGTCGACAACGCCGGGCGATTTACCGACGTGGTGAAAGAGTTTACCGGCCAGCACGTGTTGAAGGCGAATTCAAAAATTGTGGAGTTCCTCCAGGCCAACGGACGACTGTTGGGCCAAGGGTCGTTGAACCACTCCTATCCGCACTGCTGGCGCTGTAAGAATCCTGTCATCTTCCGCGCGACAGAGCAGTGGTTCGTGTCGATGGAGACAAATGAGCTTCGGAAAGAAGCTCTGGCAGAGATCGATCGGGTCCGCTGGATTCCAGCCTACGGTCGGGATCGGATCAACGGGATGATCGAGAACCGCCCAGATTGGTGTCTGTCGCGTCAGCGTGTGTGGGGCGTGCCGATTCCCGGTTTCACCTGTGTCGGGTGCCGGTCTGTACTGGCCAATCCGACCGTAATCGAGCACATTGCGAAATTGATGGAATCCGAGGGAGCCGGTGTGTGGTTCGAGCGCTCAGCTGCCGAGCTGTTGCCCAAGGGCACGACCTGTTCGAACTGCAACGGAACGGCATTCGAAAAGGAACGGGATATTCTCGATGTCTGGTTCGAGTCTGGTGTCAGTTACGCCGCTGTCTTGAAAGAACGAAAATGGTGGCCGGCCGATCTCTACCTAGAAGGGTCGGATCAACATCGGGGGTGGTTCCACAGTGCCTTATTGGCCGGCGTCGTGACGGATCATCGCGCGCCATACAAGGCAGTCCTGACCCATGGATTTGTTCTCGATGGGCAGGGCAAGAAGATGTCCAAGTCGGCCGGGAATGTCGTCGCTCCTCAGGACGTCATCAAACAATCGGGTGCGGAAATCCTTCGTCTGTGGGTCTCGGCCCAGGACTATCGCGATGACCTTCGGATTTCTCCAGAAATCCTGACCCACCTCATCGAGGCCTATCGAAAGATTCGGAACACCGCTCGTTTTCTGTTGAGCAATCTATACGACTTTGATCCGGAAAAAGACCGAATCCCGCACGAGCAGCTGCCTGAGTTGGATCGTTGGGCTCTGCATCGGCTCAGCGAGCTGATCCTTCGGGTTCGGAAGTCCTATGAGGATTTTGAATTTCACACGATTTTCCATGCCCTCAACAACTTCTGTTCAGTAGACCTGAGCGCGGTCTACCTCGATATCCTGAAGGATCGTCTCTACACGTTCCGAGCAGATTCACCCTTGCGTCGAGGATCGCAGACGGTACTCTTCGAGATCGTCGTTGCCATGACGAAGCTGATGGCCCCAGTACTCAGCTTTACGGCCGAAGAGATCTGGCGGACCTTGGCTACACAGGTGGGCGGACGTCTCGGAGTGAGCAGCGTTCATCTGAGCGAATTTCCTGAAGTCCAACCCCGATGGCAGGATACCGCGCTGGCTCAGCGATGGGAACGGTTATTGGCCTATCGTACTCAGGTGCAAGGTGTGTTGGAGGGAAGCCGGCGTGATAAGACTATTGGATCTTCGTTGGAGGCGACGGTGCGTCTTCAAGCCGATGCCGATACCTACGAGTTCCTTGATCCCTACCGGAAGGACCTGACCACGCTCTTCATCGTCTCGCAGGTCGCACTGGTCGCCGGCAGTGAGGCGAAAGTCCCTCTGGTGATTACGGCGACAGGATCTTCATTCGGAAAATGCGAGCGCTGTTGGAACTATCGTGAGGCGGTGGGGAAAAGCACGACCTTTCCGACCCTCTGCGATCGTTGCATTGAGGCGGTGCAGTGATGAGCGGTCCCGTTCGCTATCTGCTCTTGGCGCTGCTCAGTGGGGTGATCGTCGCGATCGATCAGGCAACGAAGCTGTCCATCATGCAGTCGATGCGACTGAACGAATCCATTCCGATTATCCCCAATCTCTTCAGCCTGACCTATATCCGCAACCCCGGTGCGGCATTTGGGTTGCTGGCCGGCAGCAGCGATGCCTTTCGCATGGTGTTCTTTGGGATCACGTCGCTTTTTGCTCTGGCCCTACTGGGAACAATCCTCTTCCGGCTCCCGCAGAAAGATTGGAAGGGGCAGCTCAGTATTGCCGGGATCCTTGGAGGGGCGATCGGGAACCTGATCGATCGGTTACGATATGGCGAGGTGATCGATTTTCTCGATGTCTATGTGGATACATACCATTGGCCGGCCTTCAACGTTGCCGATTCTGCAATCAGCGTGGGGGTGGTCTTCTTGATCATCCACTTTGCCTTTGAGAAGAAGGATGTGCCGCTCGCCACCCATGAATCTCCCCCAGCTTCCTAGCAGGATGCTGAAAAAGCCCGCCACCGTCATTCTCGGCTCATCGAAATCCTCAACGTACGAGGGTACGCCTCCGGTTTCGATCCGCCTGCGGCCTTGCTGGACAGCCTTTTTGAGCATCCTGCGGCTGGCCCGTTCTGCCACAGCCAGCTATGTCGAGAGGGTGATGATAAACCCGCCCTGCTCACGGAATTGCCGTTGCTGTTCGGAGGAAAACATCACAAGCGGTTCGGTGTGGCAGAACTGACATTCCTTGACCGTCACCGGTACGTTGGCTTCCCCAATACTCGCCAAGTGTTTTTTGGCGAGAGTCAGTGCCGTCGCCTCATCTGTCGTCATCACGTCGAAATGCAACAGTCCCTTTGTCCCTCTGACCCAGGTGTCGAAGACATGTACCGTATCGGATTGAGATTGAGTCATCGTGAGAAATCCTCCTAAAAGCCAAAGATGTAGAAGACGGCGATGCCCATCAGGATTCGG
>Ga0113563_10000656_pt1 | contig 17393 bp, 12 predicted proteins | sample Mud3Dept3metaG_FD_80117 | JGI IMG/M metagenome (GOLD analysis project Ga0113563, IMG submission 80117) | Freshwater wetland microbial communities from Ohio, USA, analyzing the effect of biotic and abiotic controls - Mud 3 Core 4 Depth 3... | ecosystem: Environmental > Aquatic > Freshwater >...
AACGCATCGCTGCATGTCGCTCCTGGGTTTCTGATGATGTGAAGATGATGTATGACTCGAACCAGCAACTCGTATACAAGGATGCGATGGTGATCGCGCAATGTTGCGTCGACAACAACGCATACTGGTACGAGGAGCCGTTCCCCTACTGGCAGCTCTCCTTCTATGCTGATCTGCGCCGTACTATCCAGTGCCGTCTTGCACTCGGGGAGACTTTTTACGGTGAGACGCCCTTCTACGACGCAGTCTGCGCTGGCGCCGCCGATGTCCTCATGTTGAACCTCCACAAGATCGGCGGGGTCACAGCGTGGACCCGCATTGCCGCATTGGGCGCTTTGGCAGGCATTCCAATATCGTCCCACACCATGCCGGAAGTGAGCGCGCAGGTGATGGCCGCGACGCCGAAAGCCGACATGCTCGAGTACATGGAGGACTCGCGCCCGCTCTTCGAGGAGCCGTTTCCGATCGAGGACGGGTGCCTCGTGATCCCTTCAGATCAACCGGGCTTTGGGTTGAACCCCTCTAAACTGGTCCGAGAAGCCCTGGGCATCGCCTGACTGATACCAATTCGCCTTCAAGCGTATACCTTGCGCGCACCCACCGGGTACCCGCTTGCAGGTGTAGTGTGCGTCGGCACGACTGCCGCCACCCGCCCGGAACTCATTGTATGAGCGGACACCCGAGATCCCAAATTCATTTTCCGCGGGTGGCATGGTGCCCGGCAAATACGACCTGAGGTCTCTCTATTCTGTATGCCTACGTCGCCGTAATACAAGACACCCGTTGTCTTAGCGGACGTACCCTGGTGCTCCCAAAACCCCTTCCAGGGTCGCACACCTCGCTCTATTTTTGAATCCAACCTGGTAAGAGTCATTGCAACCCACAATTGGGCAGACTCAGGAGGACGATGTTGCTTGAAGCGATCAAGTTCTTAGTGCTGAGAGCTATAAATTTTTTGGTTGCCATAGCAGGAGTCTTGTGCGAAAGTGAAATAAGGGCAAAAACACATAAGCGAGCGAGCTTATGACGGCTTCGTGGAGGTCGGTAGCGTACTGACTTGTTAGAATGAGCAGGTGTCTTGGTGCAACGCGGGTCGGGGTAGTTTTTTAGAGATAGTGCTCTGACCGGACGGCGAGAAAAGGGAGATGGCGTGGTGTGTCACGCTAGGCGGAAACCGTCCAAAACGGTACCCAGGCAAAAAGAGCTCGTTGACTCGCAGCTACCCACGTTGCCCTCTTTGCTGACACAGCCACTTGGCCCGGAGGGATGGGCTTTCCCCGAAGCCGCCCTGCTCGCCGTCCTAGCGTCCGAGGACGCTCTCCTGCTCATAGGTAACCATGGTTCTATCAAGAGCTTCCACCTGGCAAGACTGGCCCAGGCGCTCGGTCTTGAGTATCAGTTTTCCTACGCAAGTATAATCAACTACGACAACCTCGATGGGATTCCCGTCCAAGCGGAGGACCGCAAGACCCTGAAATATATCAGTAGACCATCGGCATTTTGGGATACTGAGGCGGCTTTCTTTGACGAAATCAACCGGACACAATCCGAACTGCAGAACAAACTGTTTCCCATTATTCATGAACGTCGAGTGAAGCACATCAAGCTGGAGAAACTAAGGTGAAAACCACACAATAAAATACAACAAAGGTGAGGGGAGTCATGCCAGTTTCGAGGGGTACGTCCCAGGTTGTAATAGACACTATCTTTCAGGGTAAAGATTTGAGAACAGTTGTCGAACAGCTTAGACCGCGCCCGGTGAAAGAAACGCCTCTGCCTCCATCCTTGCCCCGTGAGACAGCGCTTGATCGATCTGCATGGGCTAGAAGGCTCGAAATACTGAGCAATCAAGGCATGAACTTCGAGTATCTGAGTGGCAAAAAGCACGTTGCAGACCCCACTACCTATCACGGGAACATAGAAAATTTTTTGGGGATAGCCCAGATTCCCGTTGGTGTCATCGGCCCTCTTCGAATAAATGGAGCTTATGCATACGGTGATTTCTATATTCCTCTTGCAACAACTGAGGGTGCCATGGTGGCCTCTTACAACCGAGGAGCTATGGCGATTAGCCTAAGCGGTGGGGCGCGTGTTGTTTGCCTTACCGAAGGAGTATCGCGATCCCCGGGGTTCATCTTCAACGATCTCGTTCAGGCAGGTCAGTTCATTCTGTGGGTTGTCCACCGCTTTGACGAATTCAAAGAAGCAGTAAAAAAAACCACGTCGCACGGCTATCTTCAAGATGTCGTGGTTACCATGGATGGAAATCATGTGTATCTCAACTTTCAATACACAACGGGAGATGCCGCGGGTCAAAATATGGTCACTATCGCCACAGAGGCCATCTGCCAGAAGATTATCGCCGATTGTCCAGTCAAACCGCTCCACTGGTTCATTGAGAGTAACCTTTCCGGTGACAAGAAAGCAACGGCAGCATCATATCTCACTGTCCGCGGGAAGAAGGTCACAGCAGAGGCATGCATTCCGAAACAAATAGTCTCTCGGGTGCTCCACACAACACCAGAAAAGATGATGGAATACTGGAAGATGTCCCTTGTGGGCGGGATTCAAAGCGGCTCCATAGGCGTTCAAGGCCAGTATGCAAATGGACTGGCGGGCCTTTTCATTGCCTGTGGCCAGGATGTTGCCTGCGTTGCCGAAGCGGCTGTTGGGGTTACTCGTCTTGATATCATGCAAAGCAGGGATCTTTACATTTCCATATCAATGCCTAATCTCATCGTTGGAACCGTTGGAGGGGGCACAGATTTACCCACGCAAAAGGAGTGCCTTGCCATGCTCGGTTGCAAAGGTGCTGGAAGCGCGAGAAAGTTTGCAGAGATCTGTGCAGCCACCATACTGGCTGGCGAAATCTCCATTGTCGGGGCTCTCGGAGCTGGGCACTTTACCAAAGCACACATTAGGTATGGCAGGAGGAGGAAGGCAGAGGATTGAGGCGAAAGATGGAACGGTCCATAGAAGACCGAGCTGCTTTCGACATCATTAGATACGCCAACTGCTGGGAGGATGCAGACATACTCCTAGAGGCTCTTGACGTGAAGGAAAAAAGGACGTATCTGTCGATAGCTTCCGCAGGGGACAATACCCTTGCCATATTAAGTAAGGATCCTCAATTAGTCGTAGCGGTCGATGTGAGCCAAGCACAATTGTCCTGCCTCGAACTAAAGCTATCTGCCTTTCGCCATCTTTCATACGAAGAACTTGTTGTATTCCTTGGACTGAGAGACTCGCCTCAAAGACTGGAAACTTATAACCGGCTACGCCTCACACTATCCTCCAACACTCGTCGATTCTGGGATAAAAATAAGGAGCTTATTGGTGAGGGGATCATTCATGTTGGAAAATTTGAAAATTACTTCCGGCTGTTCAGAAAGTGGGTTTTGCCACTCGTCCACAACAGGAAAGTTGTGGACGATCTCCTGCGCGAAAAGGTTGAGTCGGACCGTGTCGAATTCTACACGGAAACATGGAACACCTTGAGATGGCGATTATTGTTCAGAGCATTTTTTAACAGGGCGGTAATGGGTTATCTGGGACGTGACCCAGAATTTTTCAAGTATGTTGAAGGAGACGTGGCAAAACAGATAATGTTTAGGGCCGAGTTAGCGTTAACTACTCTGCCTCTGCACACAAACCCGTACCTCGAATACATTTTGACCGGGAATTTTAAGAGTTCCTTACCCTATTATCTACGCCCCGACAGTTACCGGAGCATCCGCAAGAATCTCGATAGGCTGATAATTTTTAGAGGTAACGTACACGAAGCTATTGCCGCCCACAGCGCGCTAAAATTTGATGGCTTCAACCTATCAGATATTTTTGAATATATGGATCATAAAGAGTACGCCGTTGAACTCACTCATATCATTGGCGCTTCTCTGAAAGGCGCCCATCTTGTCTACTGGAATATGTTGGCGGATAGGAAGGCACCCGATGCATACAGGGATAAGCTCCAGCCTATAGATGACTTGGTCAAGAAGTTATTTCCCCTTAATAACGCTTTCTTCTATAAGTCTTTGATTATAGAGAGGGTTTTGTGACACATCATCTTCCAGACTTTGTCATTGTACTAATATTTGCTGGCATATATCTGTTTGTATTCGTCCTCGGTGAGGTAATCCGCCGCCTCGTTCCCTCAAAACCTGAGATTCCAAGAAAAGCGGTTCACTTTGCATCTGGTCTAATCGCACTCAGTATCCCTTGCTTCCTTAAGTCACATTGGTGGCTCCTGTCTTTGGTCGCATCATTCACGGTCATTCTGGCTCTGGCGCAGAAGAAGCATTTGTTCGAATCAATTTTTGGGGTGGAAAGAAAGTCTCACGGCGCCATACTCTTTCCTGTTACCGTATATGTCTTGTTTGTCCTCAGCACCGGCAATTACATCCTTTATTTTATACCTATACTTATTATGACTGTCTCGGATACGTTGGCTGCTGTCATTGGTGGAAGATACGGTTCGATTAAGTTTGATGTAGAGGGAAACAAGAAGAGTCTTGAGGGATCAACGACATTCTTTCTTATCGCCTTTCTATGTGTCCATTTGTCTCTGCTCTTAATGACCGACACAAGTAGAATTGATTCAGTAATGATTGCCTTCGTAATCGCCCTTCTTGTTACCGGCTTTGAAGCCGTATCCTCAACAGGACTTGATAATTTCTACGTACCGCTGGGAACATACTATCTGTTGGTCAAGATCATGGGAAGCCCGTTCGTTGTCAGGGTAGAGCATGTGACGGTTCTGGTCTTGATGGCGATTATGACGACGATATTGTCTTTGAAAAGCAAACTCCTGCGAACGAGTGGTTTGATCGGCATGTTACTGCTGAACTATGCAGCATGGAGCCTAGGTGACTGGAGCTGGTTATTGCCCCTGCTTGTTGCCCAAGTCCTGTTATACGCTCTGACGCTGTACTTTTCTGAGAAGGTTCTGGCCGATATCACTGGTTATCAGATAAGCGTTCTCTTTTACTCTGCAGTGCTGCCTGTTACCCTTCTCTTTGCACTTAACACGCTTGGCCGCCATGATGTTCTATATCTGCCGTATTTGACCTCTGCGATTGGTCAGGTATTGGCCATGTTTTATTATTTCATTATCAACCTGGCCGAGAGGAATGCCCCATTTACCAGATGGTTAAAACTACATTCTTTGCTGGCAAGCACCATCTACTGCATGATCTTGACGCTGGTCGTTGCAACGGTACCTGTCGCTCTGTTTTATAGCGGAAACATTTACCTTGCGCTTCTGGCCGTGGGGTCTGGTTCCTGGATGGCGATGTATCTCTTTTCTCTGTTTTACGACAGGCTTCAATTGAAGGACCGACGAGTTCTCAGGCAAAAAGTTCGCCTATGGTGCGTCGCGGCTGCCGTAGTGTGGGTATTTGCCTTTCAGTTCGTATTGAGGCTCCCCGGTAAGGTTTTATGAAGTGGTTTGACAAATGTATTGCGGGTGATAGATGGGAATATGTGACTTTTACATCCCATGACAATGACCTCAGAATTTCAGAAATGGAGTGATGGAAACTGAAAATGCGCATTGTAGTAATTTGCAGGAGGAAATATGGGTGAGGCCTCTTTCCTTTTTGTGATTGGGGACAAAGACTCAGTGCCTTTTGATGATTCGACGGTCCGGTTGATTGGAGGCAAGGCCATCGGACTTCATCGGCTACGCCACTTAGGGATTGCCGTTCCGTCTTGGAGCACCTTTACTACGAACCTTTTTCAGCGGTTCAGCGATCAGAACGATGTTTTTCGCAGTATTCTCGCAGATAGCTACTCGGATGATGAGGAGAAGGCGACGGTTCTGCGAAATTACCTTTCGAATATAGATTTGGATACGTTTACCAAGGAGATACTTGACAAGGAGTGGAGGAAGATATCCAAGGAGGGGACACGAGCCGTGGCAATACGCTCTTCTGCCAGCGACGAAGATAGCCCTGAGCTCTCCTTTGCTGGACAGATGGACTCTTTTCTGAACATGCGGAGTCAAGAGGATGTGTACGCTGCAGTCCGTTCTTGCTGGGCTTCTCTTTTTAGCAAAAGAGGAGTGCACTATAGGGCTCAGCACGGGCTTGACCCATGGTCAGTTCGCATAGCGGTGATCATTCAGGAAATGCTCAACCCGGATGTCTCCGGTGTGATATTTACGGCCAACATTCTTAACGGTAATCGCAAGGAGATGCTTGTCAATAGTACGTGGGGGTTAGGTGAAGGTCTTGTCTCGGGGCGATTGGAGTCGGATACCTTTATCTTGGACACTGATGCTGCTGTGCTGGATTCTCGGGTTGCGGAGAAAAGACTGTGCATTAAGTTTGGAATTGGAGGTGGCACTGAAGCCCAGGCTGTTCCAGAGGATGGGTGGTTAGTGCCAAGTTTGGAGAGAAACCAACTTAGAACACTGGGCGCCTTGGCTCGGAAAACCCAGGATTTCATGGGCATGCCGGTGGACATTGAATTCTGTGTTCTAGGAAGTAATATCTACTTCCTCCAGGCCCGCCCGATAACGGGTCTTAAAGAATGCGAGACCTCGTTAACAAGTAATTACTGTATCTGGGATAACTCGAACATTGTAGAGAGTTATGCGGATATAACTCTACCCCTTACCTTCTCGTTTATCAGAAAGGCGTATTGTAGTGTCTACCGACAGTTCTGCGAAATCCTCGGGGTAGATCAAAGAACGATAGAGATCAATAGACGCATGTTCGAAAATATGCTTGGCCTGATAAAGGGGCGAGTTTACTACAACCTCCTCAATTGGTACAAGATCGTATCTTTCCTACCGGGTTTCAGTTATAACAGAAAGTTTTTCGAGCAGATGGTTGGTCTTAGAGTCGTCAAGGACCTGCAGATTGCGAGAGACCAAAAAAGCATTTTCGAGAGGTATTTGTTAGGTCCGATAAAGCTGGCAAGAGTTGCCGCAGGAATGGTAGTCAACCACCTCACGCTGCAACGCAGGGTGAAAGCATTTCACAAACATTTCGAGGAAATTTATCGGTATTACTGCCACCTGGACTACGAGAGAAAAACTCCGACAGAGATATTGGAGCTTTACCATATTTTGGAAAAGGAAGTGCTGAGTGATTGGAAGGCACCGATACTCAACGATTTGGAAGCAATGATCTTCTATGGTGTTCTGAAGCGTTTGACGCAGAGATGGTCACTTGATGTGAACGGCACCTTACAGAATGACCTGCTATGTGGTGACAGGGAAATCAAGAGCACAAAAGTAACTACTGAGCTATTCCGGGTTGCCAGAAGTGTATCCGAGAACAAGGAACTGCGTGAACTGTTTCTCACACTAAGTCCTGCTGAAGTTCTTTTCAAGCTACGGAACGAACCCGACTACGCCATAGTCAGGGATGCATTTGACGCATATCTTGCGGATTATGGGGTTCGTTCTGTGGGCGAGTTGAAGCTGGAATCTACACCAGTCAAGGATAATCCTTTGTTTTGTGTCACGATGATCCAGAATTACTTGCGAAGCTCTATCCCCGACGAGGAAGATCAACGTGTTCGAGACGAGGCAAAACGTCAGGCGGCTGAGCAGTTACTCAAGGAACGGATCAAGTCCTCCTACGCGCATTCTGCCTTTCTCCGTCTACCCATTTACAGATGGGTTCTGCAGAAGACAAGGAATGCGATCAGAAACCGAGAAAACCAGCGTTTTGCCAGGGCAGAAGGATACGATCTAGTGAGGCAAATGGTCCGGGCTCTGGGAAAATACTGGACAGCGAAAGGAGTGTTAGCTGATTCCCAAGATATATTTTACCTGGAAATGGAAGAATTGTGGTCCTTCATTGACGGGACTTCTACCTGTACGAACCTTAAAGGGCTCGTCGCATTGCGTAAAGAGGAATTTGAAGCTTACAGGATGGCTACCCCTCCAGACCATATTGAGACCTACGGAGAAATCTATCTAGACAACACCTTCGAGCAGAAGGTTGTGAGGGAGAGTGAGAGCGAGATCCTTAGAGGCCTAGGCTGTTGCCAAGGCCTCATCCAGGGTCCCATTCAGGTGGTAGAGGGTCCGGACGCTGCATCTAGACTGAACGGGGAGATCCTTGTTGCTAAGCAGACGGACCCCGGTTGGGTTGTATTTTTTCCTTCAATAAGCGGGCTGATCATTGAAAAAGGGAGCCCGCTTTCACATTCCGCCATCGTCGCGAGAGAAATGGGGATTCCAACCGTAGTGGCCGTGAAAGACGCAACGAGAATATTGAAGACGGGCGACATTGTGCGTCTGGACGGCTCGGCAGGCGAGGTAAAGATTGTGAGACGGGGCCTGGACTAAACATAGTTAAGGTTGCACCTGTGGGATAGTATGTCTTTAGCGCTGATCGACATTACTGAAAGTAGCCTCGCTAAACGTCATTTTTTTTCTTTACCCGAGGTAATTTACAAAGATGATACGAATTACTGCAGGCCATTCAGCGGTTCTCTTTCTTCATCGATTTGCCCAGATTCCTTCGGTCGGCGACAACGTATTCTTGTTGTCCTAGAGAATGGCCAGTCGGTCGGTCGTGTAGTTGCAAGTATCTCCGCCCAGATGCCCCATCTCGGAACTCTCGGATTTTTTGAAAGCCTTAATCGAAAGGATGCCGTACAGATGCTCCTTAATGAGGCGATCCGGTGGCTGCTTGAGTCAGGGGCACAGCGTATAATAGGCCCGATGGATAGTGATACCTGGCATAATTATCGGATGAACCTTGGACCTTTCGGCACACCGCCGTTTCTGATGGAGCCATATAACCCGCCGTATTACCCCGCACTGTGGGAGAACTGCGGTTTTAAAGTGTCTGAGAGCTATTATTCGAAAAAGCTCAATGATGTTGGTCCCGTCCTTCAGGCTCTGGAACCGATTTACCGTAAAACGCTGTCGGAGGGCTACACGCTTCGACCTATAAATACAAGACAGTTCGACAAAGAGTTGAGGCTTATTTACGACCTTTCTAAGCTAATTTTTGCTGACAACCCATTCTTCTCTCCTATCTCGTATGATGTGTTTGTCATTATGTACCGGGAATTTCGCTGGCTTATCGATGACGACCTTGTTTGGTTCGCGTTAGCTCCAAATGGCCAACATATTGGTTTTCTTTTTTGCATGCGGAATTTTTTTGATGCGATTAAGAGCATGAAAGGAAAACGCTCACTCTTTTCGCTGTTGACATTTGTGCTGAAACGACGCTTTTGTGATTCAATCAATTTTAAGACCATCGGAGTACTGCCGGAGCATCGCTCACATAGGATTGCCAGTACTTTGATGTATCAGGCATATCGAAGAATTTGGGACAAGGGTTACCGCAAAGCGAATCTTTGTCTCATTCGAGAGGATAATTACTCGGGAAATTTGGATCGAGAAAAAGGGGAAATTATGCGTCGTTATGCCCTTTACGAATGGACTGAACAGCATCCATTAAGATGATGATTACGGCAAGCAACGCTGTAACACTCCTAAAGGAAGCGGCAATTAGGTTTCCTAACCGCAGAGCCCTTATTGCTACCGACAAGGACGGGAGGGTGGAGGTACTCACTTTTTCGGCTCTGTGGGACCGGGTGTGTCGAATATCGAACGGGCTCGTTCATCAGGGGCTAGCGGTTGGGTCGCGTGCCGTAATCATGTTGCCAATGTCCATAGATCTTTATGTTGTCTTGGCTGCTATATTAAAAGCGGGTGCCGAAGCGGTTTTCTTTGACCCTTGGGCCAGCTGGAAACAGATTGCGCGATTTTCTTCTGTTATAAGGCCCGATGCCTTTCTCGGCGTCTCGAAGAGTCACCTCCTTCGTCTTCTCGAACCCGGATTGCGTAATATCAAGCTGAGTGTGACGAACGGCTTGAAAATGGGCAATTTACCTGCGGCTCTTACACTGCGACAGCTGGAACATTTCTCTGCAGATGAGGTGATCGTTCCAAGGGCAGCACAAGATACAGCAATGATCACATTCACTTCTGGTTCAAGTGGAGAACCGAAAGGGACGGACCGGACCCACGGACTCTTGAGCGCTCAGCACAGAGTACTAGGAAGTCTGTTCCCTGCAGAAGAGGACGACGTTGAAATGACAACGCTTCCAATATTTGTACTTCACAACCTGGCCTCTGGTATATCTTCAGTAATTCCAATAATAAATTTTAGCCGAGTCGCTGATGCTGATCCACAGACAATCCTTTCACAAATACGGCTTCATGGGGTAACACGCTGCACGGTATCGCCTGCTTTGTTAGACCGACTTTCAAATTTTCTTCACGCACATCCGGAACAACAATCCTCGATACGGTCGATACTGTGTGGTGGCGCTCCAATCAATGACACTCAGCTGGCTAACTGGAGGAAAGCATGGCCTGATAGCAGGATAACCGTGTTATATGGGTCAACAGAGGCAGAACCTGTGTCCTATATAAGTCTGGAAGAGCGCCTGGATATAGGAAGGGAAGGAAATCAACCGTTTGCCGGTTATTGCGTTGGCAGGCCTGTGGAATTAATAGCGACAAAGATTGTCCGAATTCACAAGGGACCTATTCGCTTGAAGGATGGTGATTGGACTGGTTGGGAACAACCTGCCGGTGTTGTCGGAGAGTTGGTCGTTTCGGGCGACCATGTATGCAAGAGCTATTACCAAAACCAGGATGCTACCCGGGAAAATAAGATCATAGATGGTTCAGGTACCGTATGGCACCGCATGGGCGATACAGGTTATCTTGACTCCGAGGGAAGGGTTTGGCTCCAAGGTCGCGTGCACACCACGATCATGAGAGCAGGTACTGAATACCATGCTCAGCAGATCGAACAGATAGTTGAAAGCCTCCTCCCAAATAGACAGCGCGGCGCTGTACTTGGAGTTGCCGATGAGCTTCTTGGGGAGAGGCTGACAGTTGTCCTCGAGCGCGAGGTTGCTGAAAACATCAAGATTCAGATGTTGGATCTATTGCGGAACAGAAGCATTCCTGTTGATGATATTCTAGCAATGAACAAATCGATGCCTGTTGACCCTCGTCACAACTCAAAGATCGATTATGAGATGGTTCGTAGACATATAAGGACCAAGCTGGTAGCGAATAAAACGGAGTCTCTTTCCTCAGAAACTCCGTATTTGGTCCGCCTATCTGCCTACTTGAAAGAGCGTTTCCCGCTTCTTGGAAACGTCTTGCTCATTATCAGCTATTATTCTGCAAATCAGTTTCTAGCGAAGTCTCTTGTGCATCCAGACACCCCTATGACGTATTCGTACAAGTCCCTGTTTGGGGCCCTTACGCTTCTCTGTCTCTTTTTTCATCTCCGTGTTTTTGACGAGCATAAGGACTATGTGGAAGACTGCAGGTATTACCCCAACCGAGTGTTGCAAAGCGGAATAATTACGCTCAACGAATTGAAGAGACTGGGTGCTCTTGCCATTGCTCTTGAGATATTGGCTTCTATCATCGCAGGAATTCGAGCCTTAGTTTCAACGATGATCGCGCTGGGATTTTCGGTTCTGATGTTGAAGGAATTTTTCGTCAAAGTATGGCTAAGAAGACATTTCCTTGTTTATGTTGTTACACATATGCTCATTATGCCCTTGTTCTCAATGGTAATTTTTAGTTTCTCGACGGACAAGTTTCCATGGCAGGCACCCCCGCTGTATTGGCTATATGCATTTGTTGGATTTTTCGTCACATTGAATTGGGAGATTTCGCGAAAGATACGCTCACCTGAAGAGGAGATTGAAGGTGTGATTTCCTATACTAAGGTATGGGGAACATATGGGGCGGCATACATGGTGTTAATCGTGCGAGCAATTGATACTTTCATGGTATGGGTAGTCGGATTTTATCTAAATCTGAGCTTATTGTTCTACATAACCCTTGGCCTACTTTATTGTGTATGTGTAGCTGGCTTTCTTCAGTACCGCTTTTGCACAAATGCTAAGACAGCAAAACGGCTGGAGTTCTACGCCGGAATGTATATTATTGCTTTTGACTTAATCTTAGCATTGGAACTCATTAGGAAACACGGGTTTCAACTGAAAGCATTTTGGTAGCACAGAATTTGGCCACTATGCATTAGAACTCCTCCTAAGTAGCGTTGAGACCCTGACCTTAAGTATGCACCTCTAATGCCGTGTATGGCCAGAGCCGGTCTGGTGAAAGGCGTAGTGCCCGCGAGCGGGGAAAATGCTATTTCCTTGACAGGCTATCCACCGGTGAGGATCGGGATGAAGGCCACGATATCCCCATCCTGCAAAAGCTTGTTTCTTTCTGATGAAAGCTTGCAGTAGTTCCCGTTCAGCATGATGTAGTTTTCTTCAGCGCGTTCTATTTCGCGTTTCAGTTCCGCACCATACTCTTCGCTGAGCAAGTCGATAAGTTCGCCAAGACTCGCACCATCGGCCAGATCAACCATTCGTTTGCGGGTCGCACATTCCTCAAGGCTTCCGTGGAACCAAACTTCGACGTTCATACACCTAATTCATCTGCCACGTATGCGAGGTTCAGTTCCGCAAGCTTCGCCCTGGTGGGCTTACCGCTTTTCAGGTCCCAGCCCCTCGCAGAGTAATACTCGTCGAGCATGACGTCCAGGTCCTCTCTGCTGATGCAGTGACCCTTCGACGGTCCCGCCTTGAGCGGCTCGGTCATCACCCTCTCTGGTAACGTATCTTCTGCGCGGCCAAATCCCTCACGCACGTTAAACGCCCTCGCTACGTTGTTGATGCGCTCACCTGCCTTCATCACATCTTCCGGCGCGTAGGAGAGACCGGTGACCGCCTCCATCAAGGCTGCCGTGTTTTTCAATGCCACAGGAGCAAGGGCTGTATCAAGCACGAACGCACACATCGGCGCTGAGTCACAGGTGGCTGCACGCACGTCCTGGTTCCACTTGGTCAGCCCACCTTTCTTCTCCGTACCGAACCGGTCGGCAGGATGCGGAACCGCGACCCCGAAGATCTCCTGTATGGCATAACCCCTGTTGTGATCGGCACCGGTAAATGATGTAGCGTAGTTCACGCCGTGCGCATACGCACCGCGTACGTCGTAGGCAGGTAGTTCCAATCCTTTCACGTGCATCGCGTACTTTTCCGTTCCCTTGCCGATTCTTTCGGCCGCGATCCTTACTCCGTCGGCAAGAACCTCTCCAAGACCCTCGCGAAAAGCCATCTTCTGTATAAGCTCGATCATGGCTTCGTGGTTGCCGAACCTGAGCTCCAGCCCGCCCGTGTCGCGCGTTGTCAGTATGCCTCTCTCGAACAGTTCCATGGCGAAACCGATGGCCACGCCTGCTGACATGGTGTCGAGCCCTAGCTCATCGGATAGACGATCGGCTGCAATGATGCTGTCCAGGTTGTCGACCCCGGTCTGCCCCCCGTATGAGTATATTGTTTCGTATTCAGGTCCCTCCGACAGTATGCCCGCGTAACGGCCTGTCTTTGCGAGGGTGAGCTGCCCGCAACTCACGGGGCATCCCGCACACCGGGTCTGGCCAATTTTGTGGCTCTGCCGCGCTTCCATCCCGACCCGATCCACAGGCGCGAACTCACCGGTCGCCGTCCAGTTCTTTGCCGGGAAGATACCTTTTGACGAATGGTTGTTCACCCCGCGGGACGTGCCATATTTTGCAAAAACAGGAAAGAGTACCGGGCTCGCCTTCATCGCCTTCACCATGTCACTCATGGCAGCGTGCAGCTTTTCTTTTGAAGCGATGAAGGCCTTTCCCGAGCCCCTGATCGCCACCGCCTTCAAATTCTTGGAACCCATGATAGCGCCGAGACCCTTGCGGCCTGCTGCCCTCCGCTCATTTATGACGCATGCTATCCTGCACAGGTTCTCGCCGGCCGGTCCGATGCACGCAATGCGAAAGTTCTGATCGTGCAGGTCATCCTTTATGATCTGCTGGCAATCAGTGGTCTGTGTACCCCACACTTTTGCAGCACTTCGAAAACGTACCTCCCCATCCTTGATCACAACATACGAGGGCTTGTCTGCCTTGCCTTCGATAAGAAGGAGATCGTACCCTGCCTTCTTCATCTCCACAGGGAAGTATCCACCAGTCAGACTCAGGCCGACAGCATTCGTCAGAGGCGACTTCCCGAGCACGGACATGCGGCTTGCGCACGGGATGGGAGTGCCTGTGAACGGCCCCACAGAGAACATGAGCTTGTTCTCAGGGCCTAACGGGTCAGCGCCTGCCCGCACTTCGTCAAAGAGATACTTGATCCCAGTGCCTGCCCCTCCAATGAAATCCCTGACAACATCCAGGGGCACTTCCTCTTCCTGTGCACGTTGGTCCGTAAGGTTGAGCCGCAAAAGCTTTCCCTTATATGTGTCTCCCATAATCCCTCCTTCTAATACTACTTGCCGACTCTTCGCGGACCCGGCCTGCATTACTAACGTCAGGTCACTTCCTCCACTTCAACTTTCGGCCTGAGCCGCAGAATCGAGGAAACGAGAATGGCCACCGAAACGATAATGAAAGCACCCGAGATCGGCCTTGTAACGAAGACCGTGAAGCTGCCCCTCGAAATGAGCAGCGCCTGGCGCAGATTGTCTTCTAGCAGGGGACCCAGAATCAAAGCCAGTACCAAAGGGGCCGCCTCGAAGTCAAAGCGCTTCATGAGATAGCCGACCACTCCAAAGACAAACATGACGATGACATCACCTATGTTGTTGTTGAGCGTGTAGGAACCGATAACGCAGAAGAGAAGGATCGACGGGAACAGGTACGAGTATGGGATCTTCAGGATCTGTACCCAGAGCGGGATCAGGGGCAGGTTGAGAACAAGCAGCATGCAGTTGCCGATGTACATGCTTGAAATAAGCCCCCAGAAAAGGTTCGGATGTTCCTTGAGCAGCAGTGGTCCCGGCGTGATGCCGTACACCATGAGGGCACCCAGCATCATCGCCATGATCACATTCGTAGGGATGCCGAGGCTCAGCATGGGGATGAAGCTCGCCTGCGATGCCGCATTATTGCAGGCTTCGGGCGCTGCCACGCCTTCTATGATCCCTGTCCCGAAATCTTCCGGATGCTTGGAGACCCTCTTTTCTACCCCGTAGGAGATAAATGTCGAGGCAAGACCCAGTCCTGGTAACACCCCCGCACCGAACCCGAGCAGTGTTCCCCTCAGGATCGGCCACTTTGAGGCCTTCCAGTCGCGCAGCGTTGGGAAGAGTCCTTTAATTCTGGTCTTAAGGAACGTCCGATGCACAGGGGTTCCCACATTAAGCAACACCTCCGATATCCCAAAGAGCCCCATGACAATCGGTACGATCCCCAGCCCATCTCGTAATGTCAGCGTGCCGTACGCAAATCGAAACGTCCCCGTGTGCGGGTCCATACCCACCGAAGCGAGAATCAATCCCAGCGGTACCATCATCAAACCCTTGATGAATGACCCTCTGCTCAGGTAGGTCACCATGGTCATACACATCACCGTCAGGGAGAAGAATTCGGGAGGGCCGAATTTCAGCGCCACATTGGCAAGTAGAGGGGCAAAAAAAACTAACCCAAGGGTTGCGATCGTACCGGCGATAAAGGAGCCAAACGCGGACATGCCCAGCGCAGCCCCTGCTCTTCCCTTCCGGGCCATCTGGTACCCGTCCATGCAGGTGACAACTGAGGTGGCTTCTCCGGGTATGTTCAGCAGTATAGACGTGGTCGATCCGCCATACTGCGCCCCGTAATAGATCCCTGCAAGCATGATGACGGCGCCGACCGGATCGATGTGCATGGCCGTGGGAAACAGGAGAGCAATGGCGGCTGCGGGCCCGAGCCCCGGAAGGACCCCTACCAGTGTGCCCAGAAGGCATCCGCAGAAACAGTAAAGGATATTTGTCAGCGAAAGAGCAACAGAAAACCCGCTCAAAAGACCCTGAACGCTTTCCAAACGTACGCCTCCTAAAACCCGATGAGTCCCCTGGGGAGCTCAGCCTGAAGCCAGACCTTGAAGATATAATAGCAGGCAAAGGCCATGGCCACGGAAACCCAGGCAGACAGGAACCACCTTTTTTTCTCAATGACTCTGAGAATCATAGCGGTGAATAACATGGTCCCCACCACAAAGCCGATATATTCCAACGACAGGATGTACGCGAGGAAAAAGAGAAGCGTGAGCCCGATCGATTTCCAGTTGGGTTTTTCCCCTCTTTCTTCTTGGGCGGCAGTCCTTGCAGAACGGATTTCCTGAACAAGAAGAATTATCGCAAGAATGGCAATGAGGACCGCTGACCAGAACGGCATGAAACCGGATCCGGGTTTGTGCAGAGAGCCCAGGCCCAGTCGCCAGCTCACCACACAGACATAGATCGAGAAGAACAGAAGGAAGAGTGCCGGATATTTTTTGTACAAAGCTCCTCCGGACGTACGCGGCAGGCAGAGCCGAAACGACCCCGCCTGCCAGGAGATCGTGATCTATAGTTGGGGCTTGCGTCGCCCCCTCCCGCGGCAGAGCCGCTGGAGCCCCCCACACCCGCAAGCGGGTACCCGGCTCGCGGTGCTCGCTAGATAGATTCCTCACAGACCGCGAGCCAGCAGAGGACCACGCTTTCAAGCGTGGGTGAATGCACGCGCTGTTTGCGCCGACGCGTGCTGTAAGTACCGCGGGCTTGCCGGTGGGAATCTACTTGGCGTACTTGCCCAGTCCAGCGGATTTAGCCAGTGCATCTACAATCTTGTAATCCTCGGCATGCTTCTTTGCCATCTCCTCGGGTCCGCGGTAGTCGATCGTGTATCCGGCATCCTCCAGTGCCTTTCTGACGGATGGCATCTGGGTGACCTTCCTGACGGCAGCGGCTATCTGGTCCACGATGGGCTTCGGAAGACCCGCCGGGCCCATGAGCCCCATTAAGGAGCCGAGACCGGAAGTCTCAGGAAACCCTTTTTCCTTGAGCATCGGGACATTGGGCTCCTGCACCATCTTGTCGGTAGTGGCCAAAAGACGTAATCCTCCGCTCTTCACATGAGGGATGGCTGCCGAGTACAGATGGATACCCATGTCCGTATGCTTTCCAAGGGCGGATGTGGCAGCAGCAGCGCCACCTTTCGTGGGAACAGCAATGACATTGATCCCATGCATCCTGAAGACCTCGAGCACGAAGTGCGGGGTTGTGCCGACTCCGGGCGTAGCGCACGTAAGTGATCCTGGCTTCTCTTTGGCCACTTTCAGCATGACGTCCATGGACGTTAACGCGCTCGACGCGTTTGTCGTCAATACGTTGGCGATCACCACGGCGGTTGCGATTGTAGTGAAATCCTTCAGCGGATCGTAAGCTGCAGCCTCTTTTTCAAGTAACGGAGCGGAGATGGTGCTGCTGGATGACCAGACAAGCGTATAGCCATCCGGCTTCGCGGTCGAGACATACGCCGCTCCTATCATGCCGCCTGCCCCGGGCTTGTACTGCATCGTGATCTGGG
>Ga0113563_10000658_pt1 | contig 17383 bp, 9 predicted proteins | sample Mud3Dept3metaG_FD_80117 | JGI IMG/M metagenome (GOLD analysis project Ga0113563, IMG submission 80117) | Freshwater wetland microbial communities from Ohio, USA, analyzing the effect of biotic and abiotic controls - Mud 3 Core 4 Depth 3... | ecosystem: Environmental > Aquatic > Freshwater >...
CGCCAGGGCAAGTCTGCACTTGGACCTCATGGAGCCGTTCCTCCACGTGTAAGGCTGCAGTGCTTTTGCTTATTTATGCGAAAGTACGAGGAGAAAAACTGCATTGCGTTTTGCAGTTTCTTAAAGGAATTCGACCTCATCTCCCAGGCCGGCGTCCGGGAACCGGGTAGATGTCCGGAATGAAGGCGCATGATTCTGGGGTTCATCGGCAGGAAGCAGACCACAGCCTGTGATTCCCTCGACTCGTTATCCCGTTCTCTAACAGATTGTAGAATAAGCGGTTCCGCGAACTGTCGGCAGGAGCCCGGGAAGAGTGGCGGCTGCGGAATGAGGTACAAAAACACGCCGGTTTCGAGCCTGTCGGTCCACAGGACACATCCCTGCCATTACTCTCTGCTGGACGAGAGACCGATTATGAAATGTTAAAACTTGTTTAACATTTGGCTGCATGCCTCTATAATGCATTACATCTCATTGCCTTTGGCCCTTACTCCGGAGTGGCCGATGACGCGCACTGCCCCTGAGGAAGTGACTTTGCTGCTCAAGGCCTGGAGTAGTGGCGATCAGGCGGCTCTCGACCGGCTGATGCCGCTTGTATACGGAGAATTGCACCGCCTGGCGCGCCGGTACATGAGGCGGGAGCGCCCCGACCATTCGCTGCAGACGACGGACCTGGTCCACGAGGCATACCTGCGGCTGGTGGACGCCAAAGGGATTGCCTGGCAGGAGCGCGCCCAGTTCTTTGCGGTTTCCGCCACCCTGATGCGACGCATACTGGTTGAGTTTGCGCGTTCCCACGGCTGCAGCAAACGGGGCGGGCAGGCACAGAAGGTGAAGCTCGAAGAAGGATGCTCCTGCATGTCCCCGCGGGACGCGGATCTGGTTTGCCTTGACGAGGCTCTCGAGACTCTTGCCGCCTTCGACCCGAGGAAGGCGAAGGTCGTCGAACTGCGCTTTTTCGGCGGACTGAGCGTTGCAGAGGCGGCCGAGGTGCTCGAGGTATCGGAAGACACGGTCCTGAGGGACTGGCGGCTTGCCAAAGTGTGGCTGATCCGCGAAATAAGGTCCTGTGCAACCTGACGTGACCGCAAGGGCAATCGCGCATGGATGCGACACGGTGGCAACGGCTGGCGAGAATCTATGACGCTGTCGAGAATCTTGGGCCGGATCTGCGCGACAGGTATCTCGACGAAGCGTGCGCGGGCGACCCCTCACTCCGGACCGAGATCGAAATCCTGCTCGGGAACCAGGAAGCGGCGGACCGATTGTTTGAGCAACCGGCTCTCGACGTGGCAGCCAGAGCGGTCGCGGAGAGCGGATCTGCCAATCTCGGGGAATACCCGGCCGGCAAGTCCCTGCTGCACTACGAGCTGCTGGAGAAGGTGGGTGCCGGGGGCACGGGTGTCGTGTATCGTGCGCGCGACACGCGCCTGAACCGCCAGGTTGCCATAAAGGTGCTGCCCAGCATCCTGGTTGAGGACAAGCAGACGTTGGCGCGTTTCAAGCGCGAGGCCATGATGATGGCGGCGCTCGATCATCCCGGAATTGCCGGCATCTACGGGTTGGAGCAGACAGAGAGGGATTTTTTCCTCGCGATGGAGTGGGTGGAGGGCGAACTGCTGACGCAGTTCCTGCGCAAACGCACCCTTGGCCTCGACGAGGCGCTCCGGATCTGCTGCGAGATCGCGGAAGGCTTGGAAACTGCGCACGCGCACGGCATCCTCCACAGGGACCTGAAGCCGGACAATATCAAGGTCACGCCGGAGGGGAAGGCCAAGATCCTGGACCTCGGCCTCGCCAAGCCGATGCGGGACCGTCCGGCGCGAGCGGTATTGCCGACCGCACCGTCTCTGCTGGACGGCATATCCCAGCCGGGTTTTGTGCTCGGCACGCCTGCCTACATGAGTCCGGAACAGATTCTTGGCGAGGAGGTCGATGCGGGCACGGACATCTGGGGGTTCGGCTGCGTGCTCTATGAGTGCCTGACGGGCAGAAGAGCATTCCGGGGCAGTGACTTTGTCGAAGTCAGGACCGCGATCCTGCAGGCGGATCCCGACTGGAACCTGGTGCCGGAAGACACACCGGAACCGATCCGCGTGTTGATGCGGCGCTGCCTGCAGAAATCGCCGCACCGCAGGTTGCGCCAGATGGCTCATGCCCGGCAGGAGCTTGCCGCTGCGCTGGATCCTCCTGGCCCGGGAGAACGGGACGGAGGGCGGAAATACGTCAATGTCCGGAGGGCGATCCTGCTGGCGCTTGCGGCCGCCCTGTTGGTCCTGGCCGCTTCTGTGGTCTTCCTGCTTGTGTCGCGATAGGATGTGCTGACAGGCTACCGTGTCCCCATTGCCTTCTACTCCTGCCGGAGGGCGAGGACAGGGTTGACGGCCATGGCGCGCCGGGCCGGCAGGTAGCTTGCCAGAAGGGCGAGGAATACCATGAGCGCCGCCGCTGCGGCGTAGGTGGCCGGGTCTGTCGGCGATATTCCGAACAGGAATCCTGACAGGAAGCTGTTTACGGCCCATGCGCCGGCCAAGCCGGCTGCGACACCCACGCATGCCAGAAGGATCCCCTGGCGCAGGATCAGGAAGAAGAGATTCGCCCGTTGTGCTCCGAGTGCCATGCGGATGCCGATTTCCCGCCTGCACTGAGACACGTGATAGGAAAACACGCCGTAGATGCCGACGGCCGCCAGTACAAGCGCCAGGCCGGCGAAGATTCCCAGCAGCACAGCGTAGAAGCGCGGCTGCGCCACCGAATCCGATACCCGCTGCTTCAGAGTCGACACGTTGAAGATCGGGATCTGCGGATCGAGCGCGCCGACGCGCGCGCGCACGGACGAGACCAGGGTGAGGGGGTCTCCGCCGGTGCGCACGACGACGTTCATCGCGTTCGCGGGACCTCCCATCATCAGCATCCGCGCGGACTGCCGGTGCGGCAGGTACAACTCCGGCTGCGGCTCGGAATCGAGGCCTTGCGGCTTCACATCCTCGACGACCGCGATGACCTCGCGGGGGCCGTTCAGGTCCACCTGGCGCCCGATTGGGTTTGCGCCTGAAAACCAACGGCGGACCATCGATTCGTTCACGATGACGACCGGCGCCGCATTTTCGCGATCCTGGTCGCTGAAATCGCGGCCGCTGATGATGCGGGTGCCCATGGTCTGCAGATAGCCGGGGCTGACCAGGCGCACGCCGGCCGAGGGCATAGACTCCGGGCCCGTGCTCTCGGGCTGTCCCGGGATGCGGAAGTTGATGCGGATCATGGCCGGGCTCATCGGCATCAGATTTGCCGACCCGGCCGATTGCACCCCGGGAAGACCGCGCAGAGCCTGGAGCAGCTGATCGAAGAAGGCGAGCTGCATATCAGGTTGTGGATATCGTGCGCGCGGCAGGCTGATCTGCAACGCCAGGACCCCTTCCGGATTGTAGCCGGGCTTTTGCCGGATCAGGATCAGGAAACTGTTGGCGAGCAGTCCTGCGCCGACCAGAAGCATGAGCGCCAGTCCGAACTCCGCCATAACCAGGAGGCTTCTCGCCTTGTTGCGCCGGAAAAGGTGCAGACCCGCCGAGGCCTGTGCTTCCCCCTCCTTCAGTGTGCCGGTCAAATCCGCCCGGGCGCAGTGGAGAGCGGGCGCGAGTCCGAAGAGCAGTCCTGTGATAAGAGACAGCCCGAACGTGATCGCCAGAGTCCAGCCATCGATGTGGATCCGGTCCAGCCCGGGGATGTTCGAGGGGCTGAACTTCGGCAGCGCCACGATGCACCAGAAACCAAACAGCAGACCGGCGGCTCCCCCCAGCAGTGACAACAGCATGCTCTCGGTCAGCATTTGCCGGACCAGCCGCCCGCGCCCGGATCCCAGGGATGCACGGATGGCGATTTCCTTCCTGCGGTCCACAGCCCGCGACAGCAGCAGGTTCGCAACGTTGGAACAGGCGATCAGCAGAACGAGCGCTACCGACACCATCAGGATCAGGAGCGCCGGGCGCATGGGACGCGCCGTCTGGTCCTGCAACGTGGTGAGCTGAATGGTGCCGCCGCGCAGTTCGGGCGCCACGTCCTGCCTGCCGGCCGGCGGCCGGAGCAGCGCCGTTCCCTCCGCCTCTGCCTGTGCGATCGAAACTCCCGGACGCAACCTTGCGATCGCGGGCATCATTATAACCCGGCGCACGTTTCCCCCCTGCTGCGGTTGCTCCAGCACCATCGGGGTCCAGTATTCCGCCTGCTTGTTGGGAAACTCGAAGCCCTGCGGCATAACGCCAACGACACGGTAATCGTTTCCGTCGAGCTTGATGAACCGGTCGACGATGCCTTCGTCTTTTCCGAACCGGGCGGCCCATGCGGAGTAGCTGAGGACCACTGCGCGATCGTTCCCAGCCCTCTCCTCATCCGGCTGCAGAGTGCGACCGAGGAGCGGGTTGACGCGCAACAGAGGAAACAGGGCAGGGGAGACCCGGGCGCCCGTAAGCCGGACCGGTTCCTCGTTCCCTGTCAGTGTGAGCGTATCCTGGGCGTACATTGCCATCTGCTCCAGCAGTCTTGTGGCCCGGCGCCAGGTCTGGAAATCGTCGCTCGAGACGGCGGGCACCCTCTGCATGGTGCCGGTGACCTGCCGATTCTGGGTGATTATTACGATGGAGTCGGGGTCGTGGTAGGGAGGGGGCGTCAGGAGGAGGGCGCGGACGGCGCTGAAAATGGCGGTGTTGGGCCCGATCCCTAATGCCAGAGCGAGTACGACGACCGCAGTGAATCCCGGTTTTCTCGCCAGCAGTCTTGCCGCCTGCCGGAGGTCCTGCCAGAGGATGTCCATGTGTGCATTTCTCCTGACTGTGAGGTTCTCCCGCGACACTTCATATTCCAGACGGCCCGGAATCCGGGCCGGATATTCATATTACGTCTCCAATCGCTTTGGGTTGCCTTTAATCTGAGGAGCAATGCACCTGCAGCATCTTATGTTTACTCGTTCTAAAGCGCACAGGCTGAAGCCCGTGCTCCCTGTCGAATTCCCTGGGGCGCTGGCGCTCCTGAAAAAGAGACCTCGAGGACCAGGGAGGACTCACATGGCGCCCTTCATGGTCTTCGAGGTCTTTGCGGTTTGCAGGTTGCGCCTATTTGACGGGCGCCGGTACGTTCAGGTCAATGCCGTACTTCTTAAGCGAATCGCTCATTGCCATGCCCTTTGCGAGGAAGGCATTGGCTTCGAGGATGGCCTTGGGAAACGCCAGCTTCAGCTCGTTGTACTGTTTCAGGAGTGTGTCACTGGGCAATTCCCAGAAGGACATGATCTGGCCCTTCAGCGTGCCGGCCCGGCTCACGAGTCCTCCCCCCCCGCCACCGCCGAACCCCATCATCTGGGCCGGATTGAATCCGCCCGTAATCTCCTGGCCCGCCGCCTCAGCCGCCCCTGCGGCGGCGCCCGGGGCTCCGCCGCGCCCGGCGGTTGCACCACCGCCGGCGCCTCCGCCCCGTCCGCCGCCCGCTCCTGCGGGCACTCCGAATTTGGCGCGGACTGCGTCAAACTCCTTGTTGAAGGAGTCGAACTGGGTTTTTACGTTCGCGGGCGCGCTGGTGGATTCTTTGACTTTCGCGGTGACGCCGCTCATCTGCTGAAAGACCGAGTTGAGCGCCTGCTGCACGGGCATCCCCTTGCGTTGCATTTCATGCAGGTCCATGAGAATGTCGTTGTAACGCTTCCGCTGCACATCGGTCATCTGGCTCTCCGGATCTGCGACGATCTTGATCGGCTTGGTCTCTACCGGTTTGCCGTTGACGACCAGGGCGACGCTATAGGTCCCCGGCATTACGAACGGACCGGCGTTCCCGCCGCCCCCGCCGCGTCCTCCGCCCCCGCCTGCGCCTCCGCCCCCGCAAGGATTGGACGGCATGTATCCGGCTTCCGGTTGCGGCGCAGGGATACCCGGAATCACCGGCCCCCGTCCGCCGCGACCACCGGCCATTCCACCTGCAGCAGCGCCGCCGCGTCCAGCCGCCTGTTCGGCGCCCGCACCGCCACGGCCTCCGGCTTGCGGTGTGGCGGCCGCGATCGGCTCGACGCGCATATCCCAGCATCCCGTCTGGATGCCGGGCTTCAGCCTGTCGCCGGTCAGGGTGACTTCGCGGACATCCTTGCCGAGGCTGTCGGTGATCTTCAGCCTGGCATCGTTGGCCTGCGCCTTGACATGGTACTGAATGACAGCCTCAAACGGCGGATTCTCGCCCAGGAAATACTGGTGCCCCCAGAATTCGTCGTTCTTGTCGTCCATGGACTTCCACTGAAGGGCGGGTCCGATGGAGAAGAGTTTTGCCTCCGCCGCCTGCGCTGCGGCATACTCCTGGATCGGTTCGAGGTGATCGAGGATCCACAGGGACCGGCCGTGGGTCGCGACCAGCATGGCATTGTCGCGGGGATGCAATGTGATTTCGTCCACGCGCACCGTCGGGAGATTGGCTTTGAGACGCGCCCAGCTCCTGCCGCGGTCGAGTGTCAGGAAGATGCCCGTCTCGGCGCCCAGGTAAAGCACATCGGGATTGCGCTGGTCCTCGGTCAGCGTCTTGATGACTTCGCCCTTGAGGTTGGCGTTCAAGGAGCGGAAGGTCGCGCCGAAGTCGTCGCTCACCCAGATGTAGGTGTTGTAATCGTTCAGGCGATGCGCATCCACGGTGATGTAGACCGTGCCGGGCTCGTAGCGCGACGGGACGACTTCCGACACCCAGGCGCCTGCGGGAAATCCCGGCAGCCGGCCGGTCACGTTTTCCCAGGTTTTGCCTCCGTCCCTGGTCATGCTCACCACGCCGTCATCAGTGCCGGTGTAGAGAACGCCGGGCTGTTTCGGCGACTCCGCGAGCGAGACGATCGTGGGCCAGTTCGAGATGCCGTCATTTCGCGAGATGCGGACCTCGCTGGTTTTCACTCCCATGATCATCATGTTGTTGCGGTCCGGATTGGTTGTCAGGTCCGGGCTCATCATTGCCCAGCTGTCGCCTCGATCGGTGGACTTGAACACGTACTGGGCTGCCACAAGCAGCGAGCCCGGATCGTGGGGCGAGAAGATGATGGGCGTGTCCCAGTTCCAGCGGAAGCGCTCGTTGGCTGCAGGCGCCGGCGTTACGTTGTCGGGGCTCGGGCGGATGCTCTTCGAATCCCCGGTCACCCGGTTTTTGCGCGTCATGTTGCCGTCCTGGGATTCGGTGTAAACGATGCGCCAGTCGCGCTGGTCGACGATGGCGACGAATCCGTCGCCTCCCTGGATCGTCTGCCACTGGTCGTTGCCGATGCCGGCGCGGAAGCGCACAGCGCTCGGGCCGCACCAGTCGTAGTTGTCCTGCAGGCCGCCGCACACGTTGTACGGATACTGCATGTCGAAGCCGACGTGGTAGAAGGTGCCGAGAGGAAGATTCGGCAGCCAATGCCACGTCCGGCTGCCGTCATACGACACGGAGACGCCGCCGTCGTGCCCGATCAGGATGTGGTTCGAATTGGCCGGGTTGATCCAGATGGCGTGAACGTCGTCGTGCGTCGCCCGGGCTGCGTCCGTCTCGACGGTCTTGCCGCCGTCGACGGACATGTGCAGGCCGACGCCCGCCATGAATACGGTGTCGGGATTGTTGGGATCGATGCGCACCTGAGAAAAATACATCGGGCGCGGGTTCACCGAGTTCATCTTCTGCCAGGAAGCGCCGGCGTCATCGGACCGATAGAGTCCGCTGTTACTCGCTGCGGCGCCCCCGGCGGCTCCACCAGCTCCGCCGGCTCCACCACCTCCGCCGGCTCCGCGGCCGCCTCCGGCAGGCTCTTCGGCCTGGATGGAGGCATATAAAATATTGGGGCTTTTCAGGTACACCTCGAGGCCGATGCGGCCGAGCGATCCCTTGGGTATGCCTCCGGTCAAGCGATTCCAGTTTTCGCCGCCGTCGGTCGACTTCCACAGCCCGCTCCCCGGCCCGCCGCCGTTGAAGCAACACTGCGAGCGCTGGCGCTGGTACGTCGAGGCGTAGAGAATCCTGTTGTTCGTCGGGTCCATGACCACTTCGTTGGCGCCCGTGTTTTCATCGACCTTCAGCACCTGCTTCCAGGTGGCGCCGCCGTCGGCTGTCTTGTAGACGCCGCGGTCTCCGCCCGGCCCGAATAGTGCTCCCTGCGCCGCAACCAAAACAACGTTGTTGTCCTTGGGATCGATGATGATGCGGTTGATGTGGTACGACGTGCGCAGGCCCATGTTCCTGAAGCTCGTTCCGCCGTCGGTGGATTTGTACACACCGTCGCCCCAGGAGAGGCTCTGACGGTTGTTGCCCTCGCCGGTTCCCAGCCAGACAAGGTTTGGATTGGATTGCGAAACGGCTACGTCGCCCACCGAGATCAATCCCATGTCCTGAAACTGCGGAGTGAAGGTAAGCCCGTTGTTGACCGTTTTCCACAAGCCGCCGTGCGAGGAACCTACGTAGTAGATGCTCGGGTTAGCTTCGTACACTGCGAGATCTGTGATGCGGCCCGACATGCTGGCCGGGCCGATGGAGCGGAAGTGCAATTGCTCGAACTGCGTGGCCACGGGGACACCGCCCGGTATCTGGCTGAGAAGCACCTGGCCGGCAGCGACAAGCGAAAGCGCCGCGCACATCAGTAAAAGTCGAAAATGCCTCGACATAGATCCTCCAACGAGAATAGGTGACCGTTATCCTGTTCCGGGTGGGGGGAGGATACCATCGGCCGGTTCAGAAATCACCTAGAATGATGAGCGAAATCCGCCCCAATAGCCCGCGCGCTTCAAATCTCCGGAACGAGTGTTCAGTGAGCGCGGGCTTTAGCCCGCGCGCTTTAACCGTATAATTCCACGAAAGAAAAGTGGACAGGCTGAAGCCCGCCCTCACTTGCCCGCGTGCTTCAGATCCCCTACCTGGATGCTTTGACCCCCCTGAGGCACCCCTCGACCAGGTTGCAGGCTGCCTTCAAGGATTTGCCGCCCGGATCCGACTGAAACGGGTAGGAAGCGATGCCCAAGGCGGCCGCCTTGCGGTACTGGAACATCACCTCGAGCCCGGAGGCAAGCTCCTGACTGCTCGGCCCGCCTCGGACAGTCAGCGGATGGCCGGAAACTTCACCCGGATCCAGCACGTCCATGTCAATGTGGACATAGATCAGGTCGGTCCACCCGCTCAGCCGCTTCATCTGCGCATGAATGCCGCTGAACGGCGGCCGGAGCGCCTCGGCAGGCACAAGTTCGATGCGGTGCCGGTCGATCAGTTCCCGTTCGAGCGGGTCCGCGTCGCGGATGCCCAGCATGGTGACGTACGCGAAGGGCAATGCAGGATCGAGCCCGGATTGCAGGCGAAAGCGGGTCAGACAGAGGCCGGTTGCCACAGCCACCGGCATTCCTCCCAACATTCCGCTGAGCGTGGTCTCGGGAGTGTTGAAGTCGGCATGGGCATCAATCCAGACGAGTCCCACTCGCAGCGGCTGGGTGTCGGGCCCGGAATGCTGCAGTCCCGCCAGCATGCCGAGCAGCGAGTTGCAGTTGGCGAGCAGACCGATGGGGAATTCGCCGTTGCGTAGAACCGCGGCGACGGCGCGACCGAGGTGGCCGTTGGCCAGGCCCATGCGGTTCCAGGCGCCGTACGCCCTGTCTTCCTCAGGCGTGAGCTGCACGGCCCGGGAGGCGGCAAGTTCGAAGCCGGCTTTGGAGGCCATCCCCGCAATGCCGCCGGTTTCCAATGCGTCGGGACCTTTGGAAAGCTCCGGTTCACCCCGGTTTCCAGAGTAGGCGTTTTTGACGATGGCTACTTTCATCGATGGTGCTCCGTCAAACTGGGCCCGTGCGATCGCCGGCCCGAGGATCAACGCGCCGCAAAGCAGCAATAGGATACGCCTCATCTGCCCCTCCGGGACTGCAGCATGACAGGTTTGACCGACCCTGATCTTCTCCGCCCCGCATCGCTATGTCAACGAAATCCAATCGGATGAATGCCTGCCGTGTTCCGGTTCGCGGTCGAGTTTGCCTTGCCAATACGGATTGTGAGACCGCGGCGACCTGTCAGGATTATCGGTTCCGGCAACGCGATTGCGGCCCGACAGAATGCCATCACAACATCGCCTGTTCCTCCGTGATGGCCCTGGTGTCGACAACTACGATGGTGATCCCCTTTCTTTCAGCGATCAGGCGGTCCACGATGCTCGCGTCTCCGCGCAGTCGCTTCAGGAAGGAAGATTTTCCACCCGGAGTACCGATTACAATGTGCCCGACACGATACTCCCTGGCGAACTGCAGTAACGTCTTGACGATGTCGTCCCCCTGGAATGTGAAAACGGTTGCGCCCAACTGCTGCGCAAGCGCGAGGGTATTTGCCAGCGTCCGCTGGGTTGCCGCGTCGATCGCGGCGGGGCGTTCCTGAGACGTCCGCACATACACGGCATGCCAGTTTCGGTTGAGGCGGCCGGCCAGACGCGATGCATAACGCAACAAGGTTGCACTGTCAGGTCCCCTGGAACTCAAGCACACCATGACCTGATCCGGACTGGAGGGGAGATCCTCGCTCTGGAGATCGCGACTTTTGGAATCGATTTGAGCGGCCAGTTCGCGGAGGGCCAGTTCACGCAGTTGCTCGAGGTTTGTGGTCCTGAAAAAGCATTCCAGGGCGGTTTCGATCCGATCTTTGGTATAGACTTTTCCTTCCACCAAGCGGCGGCGCAGGTCCTCGGCTGTGAGGTCCACGTTGACCAGTTCATGGGCCTCGGCGACAACGCGATCCGGAATTCGCTCCCGCACCTTGACCCCGGTGACGCGTTCGACGGTTTCATAAAGGCTTTCCAGGTGCTGGATATTCAGGGTCGAAATGACATGGATGCCCGCCGCAAGCAGCTCTTCCACATCCTGATAGCGTTTGCCGTTCCTGCTGCCCGGCACATTGGTGTGTGCGAGTTCATCGACAAGCACCACGCTCGGGCGACGGGACAATATCCCATCGAGATCCATTTCCCCGATATCAATGCCGCGATAGGTGACCCTGCGTCGTGGGACCACATCCAATCCCGCCAGCAATGCCTCTGTCTCCGCTCTGCCGTGTGTCTCCACGAGTCCGACTGCCAGAGAAATTCCGTCCTCCCGGATGCGGTGCCCTTCGAGGAGCATTTGATACGTCTTGCCCACGCCCGCCGCGTAGCCCAGGTATATCTTCAATCTTCCTCGCTGTGACCGTCGAATCATGCTGAGGAAATCGTCGGCGCGGTCGGCGTTCATTTCATTTGCCCAACCTGTCCAATTCCATGTTTACCAGCAGAACATTGATCAGCGGCTCAGGAGTGAGTGCGCCTCCAGGCCGCCTTGCGCGCTCCTCCAGAAGCTTCGTGACGGTTTCAACAGCCAAACCCCGGGCGGAGGCAACCCTGTCCGCCTGGTATTTTGCGGCGGCCAGCGTGATGTGCGGATCGAGGCCGCTTCCCGAAGCGGTAACCAGGTCGGCGGGTATGAGGCCGCCGCCGGCCACCCCGAACCTGGCTATTTGCACCCTCGCCCGGTTGCGCAGTTCCGGACTTGCCGGGGACAGGTTGCTGCCGCCAGCCGCAGCGGCGTTATATGCAGCTGCCGAGGGCCGGGGCCAAAAATATCCGGGACTCGAAAAACCCTGGGCGATCAGCTCGCTGCCGGCAATGTCTCCCTGATCATCGTACACCAGGGATCCTTCCGCCGAATACGGCGTCAATGTATGCCCGACGCCGAGAAGGAAGAGCGGATACAGGATGCAGCAGACCGACATGGTGGCGAGCGCAATCCTGATGCACGTTCCCGCCTGGGAAGCCAACCCGGCTGTTTCGATCGCGTTGTCCACAACCCTCCTTATAGCAACCCTGTCAGGCTCAAGAGCATGTCAATGAGTTTGATGGCAACGAACGGGGCGATGACTCCTCCCAGCCCGTAGGCCAGAAGGTTGCGCCGCAGAATTCTGTCCGCTCCCATGGGCCGGTATCGGACGCCCCGGATGGCGATGGGGATGAGCAGCGGGATGATGAGAGCATTGAAAATCAAAGCCGAAAGAACCGCGCTCGCGGGCGTGGACAGCCGCATGATGTTGAGAGCTGCAAGCTGGGGGATAGCCAGCATGAACATGGCCGGGATGATGGCAAAGTACTTCGCCACGTCATTAGCTATGGAAAAGGTCGTCAATGCGCCCCGGGTCATGAGCAGTTGCTTCCCGATCTCGATGATTTCGATCAGTTTGGTGGGATCGCTGTCCAGGTCCACCATATTGCCGGCTTCCTTGGCCGCCTGGGTGCCGGAATTCATGGCGACTCCGATATCCGCCTGCGCAAGCGCCGGGGCGTCGTTCGTTCCGTCCCCCATCATTGCAATCAGTCTTCCGGCGCGCTGTTCCTTCCGGATATACGCAAGCTTGTCCTCAGGCTTGGCCTCCGCGATGTAGTCGTCGACCCCGGACTGTCCGGCAATGACGGCGGCCGTCAGAGGATTGTCCCCTGTCACCATGACGATGCGTAAACCCATGGCGCGCAGACGTTCCATTCGATCCCGGATGCCGGGTTTCAATACATCGGCGAGCGCCACGACCCCGACCACATTCCTCCCCTCGGCAACAAGAATCGGCGTGCTGCCCTGACGGGCGATATTTTCGACGAGCCCCTTCGTCGCTGCGGGAATCGGGGCGCCTTGTTGCACGAGGTAGGCTTGGACGGCATCGGATGCACCCTTGCGGTAGACGCGGCCATCCGGGAGGTCGAGTCCGCTCAATCGTGTTTGCGCGGTAAATGGAATGATCCTGGCCTGGGGCGATTTCATGGGCGCTCTGGATCCCAGGGTCTTTTCCCCAAGACGCACAATGGACTTACCCTCGGGCGTCTGATCTCCGAATGACGCACACATGGAGGCCTCTGCCAATTGCTCTTTCGTCACGCCCGGCAACGGATAATAGCCGGTTGCCTGGCGATTCCCCATCGTGATGGTGCCGGTCTTGTCCAGAAGCAGCGTATCGATGTCGCCGGCCAGTTCGACTGCTTTGCCGCTCTTCGCGAGCACGTTCGCCGAAAGGGCCCGGTCCATGCCCGCCAGACCGATTGCCGCAAGAAGGGCGCCGATAGTGGTGGGAATGAGACAGACCAGCAGCGCGATCAGCGTCGCGACCGGCAGTTCCACATCGAAATATCGGCCGATGGGCCAGAGGGCCCCGGTTACCATCAGGAAGGCGAGGGTCAACCCTGCCAGGGTAACCGTCAGGGCGAGCTCGTTGGGTGTCTTCTGCCTGACCGCCCCCTCGACCAGAGCGATCATGCGGTCGAGATAGGATTCGCCTGCCCCCGCGGTGATACGAATCTTGATCTGGTCGGACAGAACCCGCGTGCCCCCTGTGACGCCGGACCGATCGCCTCCCGCTTCGCGTATGACGGGTGCCGATTCACCGGTGATCGCCGATTCATCCACAGTCGCTGCGCCTTCGACCACCTCGCCATCGCCGGGGATCGATTCACCGGCAGCCACCAATACGACATCCCCCTCACGGAGTTCGTCAGAGGCGACCGGTTCTTCGGCACCGTGGATCATCCTGCGGGCAAGCGTCTTGCGCCTGGCACGCTTCAGAGCGTCAGCCTGAGCCCTGCCCCGGGTTTCCGCCAGCGCCTCCGCGAAATTGCCGAAAAACACGGTCATCCAGAGGATCAGCGTCACCGCAGCCGTATAGACGGATGACGCAGGATCCGCGAAGAGGTTTACAAACAGCACAAGCGAAGTCAGGACCGCCCCCATCTCGGTGACGAACATGACGGGATTGCGCGCCATAACCCATGGCTGCAACATGACAAAGGCCTGCGTTGCCGCAGTGCGCACCAGGTTCCTCTCGAAGAGCGAAGCGCTGCGGGCCTTGCGGCGCGCCATCTTCAACCGCACTGTCTCGTTGCTATCGCCAGGCATGGGTCATTCCCGTTCTTCCCCCCCGATCACCGCCCGGCCGCCAGATATTCTGCGATCGGACCGAGGACGGCCACAGGGAGAAACAAGAGCGCTCCGATAAAGATCACGCTTCCCAGGACCACCGTGCCGAAAAGGAACGTGTCCGTCCGCAGGGTGCCGGCGGTTTCCGGCGCCGGTTTCTTTGCTGCCATCGACTCCGCGATGGCCAGGGGGAGAATGATCGGGACAAATCGGGCCAACAGCATGATAATCCCGGTCGCCACATTCCAGGGGACGGTATTGTCGGCCAATCCCTCGAAGCCGGATCCGTTGTTAGCCGCCGCGGAACTGAACTCATAAAGGATTTCCGTAAACCCGTGCGCCCCGGGATTGTGCACCGTCGCAGTTCCCCATGGCGTCATGGCGAACAAGGCGGTTCCGCCCAGAATGAGCAGCGGATGGATGAGGAGCGCCAGCAGGGCAAGTTTCATCTCGCGGGTTTCGACCTTCCGGCCGAAGCACTCCGGAGTGCGGCCGACCATCATGCCGCAGATAAACACGGCGACAATGATGTAGAGAAACATGTTGACCAGCCCCACGCCAACCCCGCCGAAGGTGATATTCAGCCACATCCCGGCCAGCAGCACGAGACCGGTAAGCGGGTTGAGGCTGTCGTGCATGCTGTCGACCGAGCCGTTGCTGGTTGCCGTGGTGAGCGCGCCCCAGAGCGCTCCGGCAGCGCTGCCAAAACGGAGTTCCTTGCCCTCGAGGTTGCCGGTCGCCTGAACCGGCAGCCCGGCAAGGGCCGCAGTCGGAGCGCTTTCAAAAGGAACGGCGAGTCCCACCTTCACGGCAAGCAAGAGCGCCATGACCGCGAATACGACAAACGCATGGCGCATCCGGCCGGCGATGCGGCCGAACATCCAGACACAGGCCATCGGCATCAGGATGATACTCACACACTCGGCCATGTTCGTAGCAAAGGACGGATTCTCGAAAGGATGGGCCGAGTTCGGGCCAAAGAACCCACCGCCGTTCGTGCCCAGCTGCTTGATGGCCACGAAGGCTGCGACCGGTCCCCTGGCGACGGTCTGCAGCGCGCCTTCCAGGGTTCTGGCAGCGGCCGAACCCTGCAAGGTCATGGGAACGCCGCCGACGAGGAGGAAGACCGCAAGGACAAGGGCCAGCGGGAGCAGCACGAGAAAGGTTGCCCTCATGAGGTCGCGATAGAAGTTGCCGAGAAGAGTTTTGCCGGATAGCGCCCGGGATAGTGCTGTGAGGGCGGATATCCCGGTTGCGGCGGAGACGAATTGCAGCCACATCAAACCGAGGATCTGAGACCAGTAGCTCATCGACACTTCGCCTGAATAGTGCTGAAGATTCGTATTGGATGTGAAGGATGCGACCGTATGGAAAATCAGACTGGGCTCCAGCGGGCCTTTGCCGTCCGGATTGAGCGGGAGGGCCTGCTGCAACGACAAAACTGCAAACCCGATCAGGAACATGACCGCGTTGAAGAAAAGCAGTGACAGCGAATACTGCTTGCAGGTCTGCTCCCGGGCGAGGTGAGGGCCCCCGGCCCACCGGAAGCACTTCTCGATGCTCTGACGAAAAGAACCAGCCTTTCCGCCGGGATTCATCGCCCACGTCATGGCTCGGCCCAAGGGCCATGACAGCAGGGCTGCAGTTCCGAGAACCAGTGCAATGAAAATGACCGACATCACGTTTCCCCGCTAAAAACGGTCCGGGTCGATGATGGCGTAGACCAGGTACGCCATGCACAGAGCCAAAACGATGGCAGAAAGACAGAGCATCGCCGCCTCCTACATCTTGCCGCAAGCGGCCACAAGACCGGCCAGTGCCGCAAATACCACCAATCCAAGAACCAGGTACAATACCAAAGGCATGATTTTCCTCCGTGACGGGAATCATTACGTCCGCGGCGGGTCCGTTCTCGCCGGGAGCGTAAAGCGAAAAACCGATCCTTTGCCGACCACGCTTTCTGCGCCGACTTCTCCTCCGTGGGCGCGAACGATCTCTCTGGCGATGGCCAGGCCCAGGCCGAGCCCGGATCTGTCATCCTGCCCGGGCGCGCGGTAGAACGGCTCAAACACCTGCTTCATGTCTGCCGCGGCAATGCCCTTTCCGGTGTCCTCCACGGCGAAGGTCACACAGCCTCGTTCCAGCGAGGCATGAATCGTCACCGCGCCGCCGGGGCCGGTGAATCGGAGAGCGTTGGAAAGGAGGTTCGCGAACACATGGCGGATCTTTTCGGCGTCCGCCATCACTTCCGGCAGATCATCCGGAACGTCGTTGACCAGCGTCACGCCCTTATCCTTCGCGTCGGCAAGGAAGGCCTCGATGGAATCGCGGGCGAGCGCCCTCGGTGTGGCGGGCTCGAGTGCGATCCGGGATTTTCCGGATTCCATGCGGTTGATATCGAGCAAATCATCCAGAATGGCCACCAGCCTTTCGCTGTCGTCCCTTGCGGCCAGGAGGAGCTCGGTCTGTTTTTCATTGAGGGCTCCCACCTGCTCTTCCAGCAGCAGGTGAATGGACATCCGAAGGGAGGTGAGAGGCGTCCTGAGTTGATGCGAGACGGCGGACACCACGCCGCTCCTCATTTCGTGCTGCTCATGGACTTGCGTGACATCCTTGAGTATCAACGCCACACCGGTGGGTTCCCGGCGGTCCGGGCCGGCCTGTATCGGCACCGCCATGGGCTGGAAGAAGTATTCGCGATTGTCGGCAAACTGCTGGACGTAGCCATTCCGGGGATCGCGCTCGACGATGCGGTCCTCGTCCAGCGCCTGGCGTATCAATGGGGACATCCAATCGTATCCGAGGTCGCCGGCAAACACTCCCGGCTTGAGGCCAAAATACCGGTCCGCCGTTGCCGTCGAAAATTCCACCCTTCCGTCGAGGTCGAGGACGGAAATGGCGGTCGGAAGAGTCTTGAAGATTTCCTCCGTCGCGCGTCTCGTCCGCATCAGGCTTACTCTATCCTCCTTGCGGACCTGCCTCAGCGCGGCAGCCATCTCATTGAATGACTCCGAAAGCCGGCCGATTTCGTCTTTTGATCCCCCTTCCAGGACAAGGTCGAGATTTCCCCGGCGGATTTCGTTCGCGGATTCGTTCAACCGATTGATCGGTTGCAGAATCCACCTGTGGGCGAGATAGCTGAATAGAATCGCAAGGAACGCAGACGCCAGGATCGCAGTCAGCATGCGATCATGGGCGGTGTCCGCAAGGCGTCGGGCAGCAATGTTGGCCTCGTTCATGTTCGTCTGGTTCATCATGAGGATCTCTTGGGCGATGTCCTTGATCTCCCGGAACAAGGGCTGCAATCTCGAGAAATAGTCGGTGCGTCGCGCCTCGGTAGTTCGAGTTGCCTGCGTCGCGAGGGGTATCTCCTCGGCATACCTTTCGAACAGGGACTCAATCCGCTCCGCCTTCTCGCGTTCGCCGGGAAGGGTAATGTTGCCGAGTTCCGCCTGGAGGGC
>Ga0113563_10000659_pt1 | contig 17376 bp, 20 predicted proteins | sample Mud3Dept3metaG_FD_80117 | JGI IMG/M metagenome (GOLD analysis project Ga0113563, IMG submission 80117) | Freshwater wetland microbial communities from Ohio, USA, analyzing the effect of biotic and abiotic controls - Mud 3 Core 4 Depth 3... | ecosystem: Environmental > Aquatic > Freshwater >...
CGCCGGTGCGGGTGTCGATGCGGAGCTTGTCGCCTTCCTTGATGAAGAGCGGGACGTTCACCACGGCACCCGTCTCGAGCGTGGCCGGCTTGGTGGCGCCCGAGGCCGTGTCGCCCTTGACTCCGGGGTCGCACTTGGTGACGAGCAGCTCGACGAACGACGGGAGGTCGATGTTGATCGGCTTGTTGTTCCAGAACAGCACCTCCACTTCCATGTTCTCCTTGAGGAAGAGGCGGGCCTCGCCGACCGTGTCCTTCGAGAAGGGAAGCTGGTCGTAGCTGCTCTGGTCCATGAAGATCAGGTTGTCCCCGTCGAGGTAGAGGTACTGCATCTGCTTTTCTTCGACGTCCGCCAGCTCGACGCGCTCGCCCGAGCGGAAGTTGCGCTCGAGCACCTTGCCGTTCACCAGATTCTTCACCTTGGTGCGCACGAAGGCGCCGCCCTTGCCGGGCTTCACGTGCTGGAAATAGGTCATCACGAACGGCTGGCCGTCGAGAATGAATCTCAAGCCATTGCGAAACTGCGACGTATCGACTTCCACGGTCGGTCCTCACGAATCCCAGAATTGGTAATGAGGACGGCAATCTAGCCGAGGGGTCCCTAGATCGCGACGGCTTCGACCCGCATCACGCCATCGCCCGCGCGTGCGACCCCGACCCGGTAGCGGGGCGTGAAGCCGAGTTCTTCGGCGGCGCGTCGTGTGTCGAGGCTCATGCCGTAGCGCAGGTAGGGGCCTTCGAGGCGACCGCGCAGTCGCTCGCCCCCGAACTGCGCGGCGGCGCCCGAAGCGATTGCGAGCAAGGGCCCCGGGACGGGGATGCAGGGACGCCGCGTCCAGCGCCCCAGCACCGAGAGTGGCAGCAGCTCGCGCGCCGCCACGTTGAAGACGCCCGTCATGTCGGTGTGGAGCGCGGTGCGCACCGCACGCGCGACATCCTTGTCGGAGATCACGGAACCCAGCGGGTCGAAGCCGGCCGGGCGAACGCGCAGTCCCGCCGTCCCCTCGAGCCCCGGGTGCAGGTAGACGAATCCGCCGGACGCGACCACCGTCGGCACACGCAGCAGCAGCACCCGCAGCCGCGCACTCGCGAACTCGGCGTTGAAGAGCATGTCGCAGTCGATCCAGCTGCGCAGCTCGGGCGCCACTTCGGGATCGAGGTCGAGTTCACTGCGCTCGGTCAACTGGTTGGCGTTGCTCGGGGCGAGCTTGTAGACGAATGCCGAACCGAGCGCGATCAGCGAGCGGATCGAGCGCGACTCCTGTGCGTGGTGCAGCACGAGACGCGCCTCGGCCGTGCGCGCGGGGATCTTCGCGACGACCGGCGCTCCCTCGGGCGCGGCGCCGTGGCGCGGCACGTAGACGACGCTGTCCACACCCAGCACACGCATTCGCTTCGAGCGGAACAGCTCGGACACCGAACGCTGGCGCGCCAGGTCGATTCGCTCGTAGACGAACCGCGGAGGGACGCCGTCGCGGTAGGAATTGAAGACGCGCGGGATCGCGCCTTCGCCCAGCGCGAGAATCCGCAACACCTTCGGGTCGTGCCACAGCACCTTCGCGATGCGGCGACCGAGGGGAAGATCGGCGTGGGTGATGAGGACGCTCTTCATGCGCGGTTCTTGTCCACCAGCGTCTGGATCGCACGGCGCACCTGATTTGCGAGCGCACGGACCAGGCCCGGGTCGAGGGCCGCTTCGGAATCGAAGCGCTCGTGGAAGCACAGGGGCTCGCCGTACACGATCCGGTAGCGCACGGGATACGGCAGCAGGCCGAGCGGGCCGAACCAGGGGAACGTCGGTGTGATCGGCGCGGTGGGCAGGCCGAGCAGTCGCGCGAGCGGCTTCACGTCGAAGAGGATCGGCGCCTGGTCGTCACTGCCGAGGATCGCCATCGGCACGATCGGCGCACGCGCGCGCAGCGCATGCTCTACGAAGCCGACGTGAAAGTGTTGCAGGCGATAGCGCTGCGTGATCGGCTTGCGGATACCCTCGACGCCTTCCGGGAACACCAGCACGGCTTCGCCCTCGCCGAGCAGGCGCGCGAAGTTCTCGTGCGTCCCGACCACCTGCCCGACGCGCGCGAAGAACACGTTCACGAAGGGGAGCGTGCCGGCCCAGCGTTCGACGATCGCGCGCGGCAGCCGCGGCGGCTCGGTGTGCAGCAGCACGTCGAGCACCGCCATCGCGCCGTCGAAGGGGAGCAACCCGCCGTGATTGGCGGCCAGCACGATCGGTCCCGTGCTCGGAATCTTCGCGTGGTTCGCGCTCTGGACGCGGAAGTAGAGCTTGTAGAGCGCGTAGAAGAACGGGAAAGCCTGTGCGAGCGCCGAGCGCGACAGGCCGAAGCGGTCCCAGCCGTCGATGCGACCGAGCAGGGAGGCGAGCTTCTGGTTCGCCTCCTCGCCGACGAGGCGGGCGAGGGCGCTTTGCGGGAGAGGCAGCTCCACGTCGGGTGCACGCGGCTCCGCGATCGGAGTCGGCTGTGCCGCGGGAGTCGCAGCCGCAGCGCTCGGGGTCACCAGTTGCGGGCGCAGCGGAACGACGTCCTCGCCTTTCACGGCGAGTCGGTCGAGCGCCGCGAGCCACGCCTCGAGCGGATCGACCTCGCCGCTGAGCGCGTCGACGAACGGGTTCGAGCCGAGCGCCACCTCTAACGGCGGCGCCGCGGGCGGCTTGCCGTTCCCGCCCATCCCGCCCCGCCGGTCTTCAGCGCTCACGTCGTCGGCGTCCGGCTCGGCGAGCGCGCTTCGAGTTCTTGCGCGAGCGCGCCGAGCAGCTGGGCGCCACGGTCTTTCGGCGCGTACTCGAAGATCGAGAGCCCGCGCGACTGCGCCTCGTCGATCTTCACGTGGAAGCCCACGACCGAGTGCGCGATCTCCTTTGCGAAGCGCTGTCGCAGTGTGGCGAGGACCTCCTCCGCCATGCGCGTGCGGCGGTAGAAGGTGGGGACCACCATCGTGATGCGCAGCTCGGGGTGCTGGTAGCGCGCGCGCACCGTTGCGATCGTGCGCTCCAGCTCGGCGCAGCCGTCGAGCGCGAGGAAGGTGAGCGGCACGGGGACCACGACCTCGTCGACGGCGCGCAACACGTTGAGTGTCAGCACGCCGAACGACGGCGGCGAGTCGACCAGCACGAAGTCGTAGCGCTCGAGTTCGGGGGCGGCGTCGAGGCGGCGCATCAGGCGACCGCTCGGGTCGGGGTCGTCGCGCTCGAAGGCGGGCGCCAGCCCGAGCGCTTTGGTCGCGACCACCACGTCGAGGTTGGGAATGCGAGACGCAATCGCGGGCAGCGGCGCCGCATCGCCGCTGCGCGCGCGATCGAGCGAAGCGTCGCCGAGCACCGTGTCGAGCAGCAGTTCGATCGCGGAATGGCGCGCGCGGCGCGTGTCGATCCCGAGCACCTTGCCGAGCTGACCCTGGGGATCCATGTCGATCGCGAGCACGCGCCGACCGCGGTGCAGCGCCAGATACGCGCCCAGGTTCGCGACCAGGGTGGTCTTGGCGCTACCGCCCTTTTCGTTGAGGAGCGCGATTCGCCTCGGGATGACAGCCCCCACCATCCTTGTTCCCACGTCTTGGTCCCGCGTGGCTCCTGCGAGAAACCACGCGGCCGCTCGCCGACAGCGGGCGAAACCCGGTCGAGTCGCGGCAATCCGAAGCGGCAGCTCGCATCAACGGCGATCGTGCGGAAGAACCAACAGCGCGGGGGGCAGCGGCCGAATCGGAATCCGCTGACGACTTCTTCGTACTCTCTCGTCCGCGCCATGTCAACGCCAATGCGGGACCGGGAGTCTCTTGCAAGAGACTCCCGGTCCTGGATCAATCTGTGTTTGGAGCTGCTCTCAGCCCTTGGCTGTCTTCACCGCCGCCGTCAGCTTGGGCACGACCTCGAAGAGATCGCCGACCACACCGAGATTGGCGACCTCGAAGATCGGCGCATCGGCGTCCTTGTTGATGGCGATGATGAAGTTCGACGCCTTCATGCCGACGAGATGCTGGATCGCGCCCGAGATCCCGCACGCGACGTAGAGCTTCGGTGCGACGATCTGGCCCGAGGATCCGACCTGGTGCTCGTGCGGAAGCCAGCCGGCATCCACCACCGGGCGCGAAGCGCCCATCGCGCCGCCGAGTGCGTCGGCGAGCGGCTGGATCACTTCCTGGAATTTCTCCGCCCCGCCGAGCGAGCGGCCGCCCGAGACGATGATGTCGGCCTTGGTGAGATCGACCCCTCTTGCCTCGGCCACCTTCATCTCGACGAATCGGGTGCCGCACGCTCCGACCGAAACCGCGAGCGCGGTGACCTTGCCGTCGGCCGTGCCTTCGAACGCGGCGGTGGCGCCCGGCTGCATCGTCGCGACGATGGGCAGCGCGGTGGGGCGCAAGCGCGAGTCGAGCTTGCCGTTGAAGAAGCGGCGGAAGAACACCAGCTCGCCGCCCTCGACCTCGACGTTGAAACAATCCGGGACGAACGCGGCATCCAGCGCTGCACCGAGGCGCGGTGCGAGGTCCCAGCCGGTCGGCGTATTCGAGAGCAGGACCACGTCCGCCGAGGCCGCCGCGATCGCGGCCTTCACCGCGGCGAACGCCGCGTCGAGATTGTAATCGGCGAGCGCCGCGTCGTCGGCGAGAAAGACTTCACCGCCGCCCTTCTTCGCCATCTCCTCGGCGTGCGCCTGTGCGCCCTGACCCATTACGAGACTCTTCACCTCGCGACCGGTCGCCGCACCGATCTTGCGCGCGAACGAGACCAGCTCGTAGCTGGCCTCGCGAACTTTGCCCTTCTGGATCTCTGCCACCACGAGAATGCTGCCCATGCTCATCTCCAGTGGGGCTAGAGAAGCCCCAGCTCCTTGATCTTGCCGACTAGCTTGCCGACGACCTCGTCGACCGAGCCCGAGAGCATCTCGGCGCCCTGGCCCTTGGCCGGCGTGTAGAGCTTCTCGAGCTTCACCTTCGCGGCTGCTTCGCCCACTTGCCCGGCGAGGCCGAGGTCCGCGACCGACTTCACGTCGATCGGCTTCTTCTTGGCCGCCATGATGCCCTTGAGCGATGCGTAGCGGACCTGGTTCATCCCGGTCTGTGTCGTCACGAGACACGGCGCCGTGAGTTCGACCACTTGGAGCGCGCCGCCTTCCAGCTCGCGCTCGACGAGCACCTTGCCGTTTTCCTTGGTGAAGCGCACGGCCGTGGTGGTGTGCGGGATGCCCATCAGCGTTGCGAGCATCGGACCCACCGCGGCGAAGTTGCCGTCGTCGGCCATGAAGCCCGCGAAGACCATGTCGGGCATCTCGGCCTTGCCGATCGCGGCGAGGATCTTGGCGGTGCCGAGCGCGTCCGAGCCGTCGGCCGCGGCGTCCTTCACGTGCACGGCGCGATCGGCGCCCATGCCGAGGGCCGTGCGCAGCGACTGCGTCACGCGCTCGGGGCCGATCGAAACCACCACGACTTCCGTGCCCGCGTCTTTGTCCTTGAGCGCAAGGGCGGCTTCGAGCGCGTGCTGGTCGTACTGGTTGATCTCGAACTTGATGTTGTCTTCCGCGATCCAGGTGCCGGCGCCGTTGATGTCGAGGCGCGCGTCCTGGTGCGGCACCTGCTTGATGCAGACCATGATCTTCATCGGAAGGGGGCCTCCAAGAACATGACGTCGACGAATGACACGACGTCGAGGAATCCGAAGTCGAGGTGATTCGCGGATCGAAAAGCGCGCTGACGCTAACGGAGCGAAGCGGCGATTTCAACCGCGCGAGTACTTGGAAAGTGACTGCGATTCAGGGATTTAGCCGACTAGAAGCCCATGAAGCCGAGGAACCCTTCGAGGCTCGCGACGCGCAGATACGGGTTGGTCCGCTTCTGCTCGCCGAGCGACCCGACGGCTTCTGCGTAGAGGTGCCCGGGATACACGAGCGTCTCATCCGGCAGGCGCTTCAGCACGTCGTTGAGGCTGCGATACAGCGCCTCGGGATCGCCGCCCGGCAGGTCGACGCGGCCACAGCCGTTCAGGAACAGCGTGTCCCCCGAGACGAGTCGCGCTGGCTGTTTCGCTTCCTCGACCAGAAAACATTGCGAGCCCGGCGTGTGGCCGGGTGTGTGCAGCAGGCGAATGCGTAGGCCGCCGAGTTCGATCTCGTCGCCGCCTTCGTGCGCGACGAGATCGGACGCCGAGAGTCCCGTCACGCGCCGCACGCCGTCCGCTTCACGCGCGTGGACGTGCACCGGCACCGGCGACAGCTCCATCAGCCGCGCCAGCCCCTCGATCGACATGCCGAAGATGGAACCGCCGACGTGGTCCTGGTGATAGTGGGTGGCGAGCGCGCCGACCACGCGGATGCCGTCGCGCTCCGCACGCGCGAGAAGCGACTCGACGTCCCAGGCGGGATCCACGAGCAGCGCCTCGCGTGTCGCGTGCGAGCCGATCAGGTAGGCGAGGTTCGCCATCTCGCCGACCGGCTCCTGCACGAAGTAGAGATCGCTCGCGCTGGAACTCGTCACGCGCCGAGCACGCTGCGCATCCAGATGTCCACCGCCTCGAGCACCTCTCGATGGACGTCCTCGGCCGGCCGGCCCGAACGGCGCGGCACGGCGAGCATGTTGTCCGCTTCGGGAATCACGTGCAGCGTCTTCGGCACGCCGACGCGGGTGAGCGTGCGGTGCAGCGCTTCGAGATCGCAGTTGCGATCGCGCGAGCCCTGGACGAACAGGATCGGCGCGACCAGCCGGTACAGCGGTTCGGCGCGCACGTGCTTGGTCGGTTCGTCGCGCGCGTGGAGCGGGTAGCCGAGCGCGAAGACGCCGTCGACGCGCAGGCGGGTCGCGGCGGCCCGCACTGCCACCTGCGCGCCGAGACCGATGCCGCCGACGAAGAGATGCGCCGGCGAAGCCGACGGATCGCGACTCAACACCGCCACCGCATGACGGAACGCACTCTCGAGCACGGGCATTGCGTCGGCGCGCGATTTTCCGGCCTCCGCAAATGGGAAGTTGAAGCGCAGTGCCAGGTACTTCCGCTCGGTGAGACCGCGTTGGATCCCTTCCACCAGCGGCTCCTGCATGCTGCGACCCGAGGCGTGCGCGAGCACGACGCCCACGCGCGAACCCGTGGGCCACCACTCAGGCACGCCGAGCACACCGGATACCGCCGCGACGCCGTCGACCGGCTCGTCGAGCGGGATCTGGACTTCCTGGAATCGCGCAGACGGTTCGACCACGGTCCCTCGCCTTCGGGGCCGATTCTTATACCACGCCGGCTCCGGAATGCCGCTGGCCCGGTCTGGGCTCGCGGGTTACGATGAAGCGCCAACTCCGCGGAGATCCAATGGAAAAGGTTCTGATCACGGGGATTTCGGGAGGCCAGGGGCGACTGCTCGCCCGCCGGCTTCTGGACTCCTTCGAGGTCTGCGGCGTGGACCGGGTGGCGTGGGAGGGACGGCCCAAGAACGTCGCCGTCCACCAGGTGGATCTGCGCAAGCGCAAGTTCGAGGATGTCTTCCGCACCGAGCAACCGACCGCCGTCGTCCACATGGGAATGGTCCGCCACTTCCGCGTCTCCGAGCAGGTGCGTCACGACGTCAACGTGCGCGGCACCAAGCAGCTCCTCGACCACTGCGTGCACTATGGCATCCAGAAGCTCGTGATGATCTCGAGCAGCTACGTCTACGGCGCCGCGGCCGACAACCCGTTCTACATGGACGAGGACTCCCCGCTCGGCGCGACGCGCTCCTACCCGGAGATGCGCGACCTGGTCGAGGTCGACACGCTCACCTCGGCCTTCATCTGGAAGTACCCGCACATCCGCACCGCCGTGCTCCGCCCCGTGAACGTGCTCGGCTACTACGTGCACTCGATGATCGGCGAGTACCTGCGCCAGCGACGCGTCCCCACCGTGATGGGCTTCGACCCGATGATGCAGTTCATCCACGAAGAGGATGTCTCGGAGGCAATCGCGCTCACGCTCCAGCACGGACTGCAGGGCGTCTTCAACGTCGTCGGACCCGGAGCGGTGCCGGTTTCGGTCGCGATTCGCGAGGCCGGCAGCACCGCGTGGCCGATGCCCGAGCCGCTGATGCGCCCGCTGATCGACCGGCTCTTCCGCTGGGGCATGGTCCCGTATCCCGCTGGGGCGATGGACTACATCAAGTATCCCGTGACGCTCTCGGGCAAGCGCTTCGTCGACGCCACCGGCTTCCGCCCTCTCTTCGGGCTCGAAGAGATCTTCCACAGCGTGCGCCGCTGATGGCGACCCGGGGTTTCAGGCGAGCGCTCGGTGACCTCCTGGGCGGACTCCTCCCGCTCTCGGTGCGCGACCTCCGCCGCGAACTCGACGACCGCATCCGCAAGATTCCGACGCGCCTGAACGAGTTCGGCTACGACCCGTGGGGGCTCTGCCCGGCGACGGTGCGCGAGACGGTGCTTCCCGCGCTAGCACTCTACAAGTACTACTTCCGCGTCGAGACCCACGACATCGAGCGCGTCCCGCCGGGTCGCGCGCTGCTGATCGCGAACCACGCCGGGCAGCTTCCCTTCGACGCCGCGATGATCGCGCTCGCGATGCTGCTCGAGGCGGAGCCGCCGCGCCTCGTGCGCGGGATGGCGGAATACTGGGTCTCGGAGTTGCCGGGGGTGTCGGTGTATGCCGCGCGCGCCGGCGCCGCTTCGGGAACGCCCGACACCTGTCGCGAGATGCTCGAAGCCGGCGAGTGCGTGCTGGTGTTCCCGGAAGGCGTGCGAGGCATGAACAAGCTCTACAAGGAGCGCTACGAGCTGCAGCGCTTCGGGACCGGTTTCATGCGCCTCGCGCTCGAAGCGCAGACGCCGATCGTGCCGGTCGCGGTGATCGGCTCCGAGGAGCAGAACCCGGGGTTCGCGAACTTCGAGCGCCTCGGCAGGCTGCTCGGCATGCCGGCGTTTCCGATCACCGCCACGTTCCCGCTGCTCGGCCCGCTCGGGATCTTGCCGATGCCGGTCAAGTACCACGTGTACTTCGGCGAGCCGCTGCACTTCCAGGGCTCACCGACCGACGACGACGCCATCATCGACGAGAAGGTCGAGACCGTGAAGACCGCCATCGAGAAGCTCTTCGAGCGCGGCTTGCGCGAACGCCACGGCGTGTTCAGCGGATGAGCGCCGCGCGACGGCGCCAGACCGCGTGAGGACGCTCCGCGCCTTCGTCGTGCTGTTGCTCGCGACGTCCGCCTGCGCGACGGGCGGTGGCCCGCGCGTGCCCGGCGCGGCGGCGCGTTCGCCGGTCGCGCTGCCCGCTCCGGCTGCGCTGGCACAGCCCGCGCGTGTGCTGCTCGTCTCGATCCACGGCCTCGCGCCTGCTCGCTATCTCACGGCCGATGGCGCGCGTTCGATGCCGACGCTCGCAGCGTTGGCGCAGCAGGGCGTGGCGGCCGAGTCGATGCGGCCGGTCTTCCCGCCGGCGTCGTACCCGGCGCACGCCACGCTCGTCACGGGTGTCTCGGTCGCGAAGCACGGCATCGCGGCCGCGGGACTCGACCAGGCCTCGGACCTGCGCGTGGCATCGCTCTGGCAGGCGGTTGCAGAGCAGGGCCGCACGGTGGCGTCACTCGACTGGCCGACGACCGGCGGTGCGGCGATCGCCGATCTCGCGCCCGATCTGGTGGTTCCGGCGGGCGGGAACTGGCTCGATGCACTCGCGAGAAGCGGCGCCGGGCGCGCCGCGGAGTTCGCGCGCCGCGCCGGCGGTGGCGATCCCGCCGCGGCGTCGCCCGGCGCCGCGCGCGACGCGGCGCTCGTCACGATGGCCTGCGCGCTGCTGCTCGCCGAGCCCGCGCCGGGTCTCGTCCTGTTGCGGCTCTCGCAGACGCAGCTCGCACTCGACGGCGCGGGCCCGGACTCGGAGCCGGCGCACGCTGCGTTCGCCGCGAGCGACGCAGAACTGGGGCGCCTGGTGCGCTGCCTCGGCGACGCGGGCCTGCTCGACACGACGGGCATCGCCGTCGCGGGCGACCACGGCGCGATGCCGGTGCACACCGAGATTCGCGCCAACGTCGCGCTCGCCGAGGCGGGTCTGCTGGTCGCGTCGGGCAGCGGCGTGCGCAGCTTCGACGCGGTCGCGCACTCGAATGGCGGCTCTGCTTTCGTGTACGCCAAGAGCGACGACGCCGCGCTGCTGGCGCGTCGCGCTCTCGACGCGGCTGCGAACGAAAGCGGCGTCTTCCACGTAATGTCTGCCCGGGACATGCTGGAACGCGGCGCAGATCCCGAAGCGTGGTTCGGTCTCGAGGCCGAGCCCGGCTACGTCTTCGCCGATGCGGCGAAGGGCCCCTTGCTCGCGCCGGCATCGGTTGCGAGCGCGGGCGGCTACGCGGCCAGTGATCCGCACATGGCGACCGGCTTCGTCGCATGGGGCCCCGGCCTGCGCCGCGGCTTGCGCGTGCCCGAGCTGCGACAGACCGATGTCGCGCCGGCGCTCGCGCGCTGGATGGGCGTTTCGTTCGGCCCGATGGAGGGGCGCGCGATGGTCGGATGGTTCGCAACGACGAGCGTGCCCACGATCCGCATCGAGCAGGCCGAGCCCACCGTGCGGGTACCGAGGCGGAAGTAGCGCGATGGCGATCGAACCCGGCTGGTGTCTGATTCTCGGCGCGTCGAGCGGTTTCGGCGCCGCGGCCGCGCGCAGCTTCGCGCGGGCCGGGCTCGACGTCGCGGGTGTCCACCTCGATCGCCGCGTGACCTTGCCGCTGGCTGAAGCCGTCGTGCGAGACGTCGAAGCGGCGGGCCGCCGCGCGCGCTTCTGGAATGCCAACGCCGCCGATGCCGAGCAGCGCGAAGCGATCGTCGCCGAACTCGGCGCGCTGCTGCGCGGCGGGCCGCGCGTGCGCGTACTGCTCCATTCGCTCGCGTTTGGCACGCTGAAAGCGCTGGTCGCGGCCGAGCCGAAGGACGCGGTGTCGAGCGCGCAGGTCGCCATGACGCTCGATGTGATGGCGACGTCGCTGATCGGCTGGACACAGGCGGTCTACGGCGCCGGTCTCTTCGAACGCGGCGCGCGCGTCTTCGCGATGACGAGCGAGGGCGGCACGCGTGCGATCCCGCGCTACGGGCCAGTGGGCATCGCCAAGGCGGCGCTCGAAGCGACCGTGCGGCAGCTGGCGCTCGAACTCGCGCCCGCCGCGATCACCGCCAACGCGATCTGTGCGGGCGTCACCGACACGCCCGCGGTTCGCAAGATTCCCGGCCACGAGCGGCTGCTCGAGAGCGCACGCGCCAGGAATCCGTACGGACGGCTCACCCAGCCGAGCGACGTTGCAGGAGCCCTGGTGGCGCTCAGCGAGCCGGGCTGCGACTGGATCACCGGCAACGTGATCCGCGTGGACGGGGGCGAGGGGATCGCGGGATGAAGAAGGCCGAAGCGAAGGTGACGATCGAGATGGATCGCCGTGAGCGCCGGATCTACGACCGGCTGCGCGCGGGAATCGTCGCGAGGCGGCCCGGCCGCCGCTCGGGCGCGCGCGATCTGCTGCTGTTGTTGCCCGATCTCACCGTGCTGCTGCTGCGTCTGCTGCGGGACGAGCGCGTGCCGCTGGGCGGCAAGGCGATCGCGGTACTCAGTGTTGGCTACGTGCTCTCGCCGCTCGACGTCCTGCCGGCCTTCGTGTTCGGGCCGATCGGGTTGCTCGACGATCTCTTCATCGTCGCGGCTGCCCTCTCGCGCGTCCTCAACTACGTGCATCCCGACGTGGTGCGTTCGCACTGGTCGGGGCAGGGCGACGCGCTCGACGCCATCCAGCGCGTCACCGAGTGGTCCGAGACGCAGATGCGATCGGTGGTCGGCCGCTTGCTGCCGAGCCTGTTGCGACGCTAGGTGGAGCGCGGCGCGACGCGCTGCAGCAGGACTGCGCGACGCTCCGCCGGGATCCGCCGCGGGCGGCCGTCGAGATCGACCATCGCGTGCTCGGTGGCGGCGGTCGCGACGAGTTCGTCGCCGCGCCGGACCTCGTACGCCATCCGCAGCGACACGCCGCGCATCCACTCCATCCAGGTCGTTACGTCGAGCCAGTCGTCGAAGCGCGCGCTCTTGCGGTAGTCGACCTCGACGTGGGTGGTGGCGAAGTGCAGGCCTTCAGCGGCGTATTCGCGATACGGGCGATCGTGTTCGTCCATCCAGACCACGCGCGCCAGTTCCAGGAAGCGCACGTAGTTGGCGTGGTGGACGATTCCCATCGCGTCGGTTTCGTAGAACGCGACGCGGTGCCGCAGCGTCGAGCGGGCCGCGCTGGCGGGAGCAGGAGGCGGGATGCGCGCCAAACTCGCTAGCCCCTGAAATCGTCTTTTCGCGCGCGGCGGCGACCCAGCTCTGCCACGTCGGGCGCGCGCAGGAACGGGTTGGTCGCGCGTTCCTCGGCCAACGTGGAGGGGACGGTCATCTCGGTCTCCGTGGCGTAGTGCCAGTCGGCGGCGGCATGCTCGCGCATTTTGCGCACCCGATCGAGCTTCCGCCGCACGGCGAGGTTCTCGGGCTCGACGTGCGCGGCAAACACGAGATTGGATTCCGTGTATTCGTGCCCGCAGAAGACGCGCGTTGCGTCGGGCAGCGCGCCGAGCTTCGCGAACGCGGCGAACATCATCGCCGGCGTGCCCTCGAAGAGCCGGCCGCAGCCCGCCGCGAACATCGTGTCGCCGGAGAAGACCGCGAGCGCGTCGTCGAAGACATATGCGATGTGACCGCGCGTGTGTGCTGGGATATGCAGCACATGCGCGACCTGGTTGCCGACGGCGACCGTGTCGCCTTCCTCGAGGCCGCGCGTGAAGCCGGGCAGTCGCTCGCGGTCCGACGCGTGCCCGAGCACGGGCGCGGAGTAGCGCTTCGCCAGCTCGGGGTTCGCCATCGAGTGATCGGGGTGATGATGCGTCGAGAGGATCTGGCTCACGCGCGCGCCGGTCTTCTCCACGCGCCGCGCGACCGGCTCCACCTCAGGCGCGTCCACCACCGCCGCATCCCCCGTCTCGTCGCAGACGAGCAGATACGTGTAGTTGTCCTTCCAGGTCGGAATCCGCTCGACACGAAGTCCCATCACCACCCACCCTAGCGCACGTGGAGAAAGGTGGAGAAAGGGGAGTGGAGAAAGGGGACGGTCCTCGCTATGGACGGGCTGAGGACTCGAGGGACAGACCTCGCGGATGTGTGTCCCCCAACTCCAAAGCCAGTCCTCGACGAGGACCGTCCCCTTTCTCCTCGTCCTGCGTTCTAGAAGAGCGCGAGTTGATGCCGAGTCGCGACGCTGGTCTCGGGCGAGCTCTCGACCGCCGCGGGCGGTGCAGTGTCAGACGCATTCGCCCGCATCGCGGGGCACACGTCGTTGAACTCGCACCACGAGCAGAGCGCGCTCGGCTGCGGCTCGAAGTCGCGCTCGGCTTCGATGCGATCGATCAGCTCGATGGTGTGCGCGCGCAGCTCGTCGAGCTGCTCGGGTGTGCGCGTCGAGACGCGCAGCTGGTCGCGCAGCAGGTAGTGCCACACCAGTCGCACCGTCGCGGTGCCTTCATAGCGAGCCTCGACGCCGATCTGGTACAGCGCGAGCTGGCGGTCCTGGTCGAGTTCCTGCTGCGACGGCACCCAGCGGCCGGTCTTGTAGTCGTGAATTTCGACGGCGCCGTCGGCCGCGCGCACCACGCGGTCGATGATGCCCCGCACGCGGTAGCGACCGTCGCCGTCGAGCGCAAAGCCGACGTGCTGCTCGATGCCGAGGCTCTCGTCGCGGTCGAAGGGATAGTTGCGGCGATAGTGGTTGCCGAGGCAGCGCTCGCCGTTCTCCCGGTAGACCGCGGGCGGGTTCTCCGCGCGCACGATGCGCACGCGCTCGGCCTGAAACTGCTCCTCCCAGTCCGTGCGGAAGCGCTGGAGCACCTTGGGCAGCGACGGGACGACGCCGCGCTCGACGAATCGGTTCAGTTTCTCGATCACTTCGTGGACGCGCTTGCCGACGAACGCCTCGATCGACTCGGTGTCGACCGGCCGCTTCTCGATGTAGCGGTAGTGGAACTGCTTCTTGCACTTCTCGAAGCAGGCCAGCCGCGAGTGGCTGTAGACGGTCGGCAATGGACCTCGTTCTCGAAGATCGCCAGCGGCGCGCATTATAGGCGCGCAGATCGCGCGTGGGCAGGTCCGATCGGCGACCTCGGGGGTCGCGCTATGCTGGCAGGTGATGCAGGGAAGCGCGCCCCATGGGAGTCAGGCATGAGCCGAAGCCTGTCGGATGATGTCCTCGAAGCCACCATCCAGGCACTCAGTGCGACGAGCGGTGACGCGCTCGCGAAGGCCGCGGCAGAGGGCTTCCCGGACCGCAGCGAAGTCGTCGACTGGTCGGATCGCATGCTGGCTTTGATCCTGCACCAGCGCGATCGCTCGGCACTGCGCGCCGTGCTTCCCGCGCTCGCCGACCGTCTCCGGAAGATCCTCGCGACCGTGACGCTGGCGCCCGGCTTCGAAGCGAGGGTCATCGTCGAGCGCTTCTTCGCACGGCTGCCGGCCGTGCGCGCGCGGCTCGCGGAAGACGTCGAAGCTGCTTTTGAGGGCGATCCGGCTGCCAAGAGCTACGCAGAGATCGTCACTGCGTATCCTTCCCTTCGGGCCGTGGCGACCTACCGCGTCGCGCATGAGCTGTATCGGATCGGTGTGCCTCTGGTGCCGCGCGTGATGAGCGAGGCCGCGCACGCACGCACCGGCATCGACATCCACCCGGGCGCGAAGATCGGCCGCCGCTTCTTCATCGATCATGGCACCGGCGTCGTGATCGGGGAGACCTGCGAGATCGGCGACCGCGTGGTGATCTACCAGGGAGTGACGCTCGGCGCGCTGGCGCCGCGCAAGGGGCAGCTGCTGCGCGGTGTCAAGCGGCATCCCACCCTCGAAGACGACGTCACGATCTACGCCGGCGCCACCATCCTCGGCGGCGAAACGGTGATCGGCCGCGGCTCGGTGATCGGCGGCAACGTGTGGCTCACCCATCCGATACCGCCGTGCTCGAAAGTGCAGATCGAGTCGCCGCACCTCCAGCTGCAACGCGACGACGCCTGCCAGGAGCGGTCGGGTCAGCTCCTCTGGGACATCTGATGAAATGAGCGCGGGCGAAACGCCGCGCGAGGAGAAACCGTGTTGAGACGCTTCTCGCGCAGCGTGCGTGTGCTAATCGCGATCGGGGCGGTCGCCTGCGCGCTGGCGGCGCAGCCGGCACTCGCGGCGGACGATGCCGCGCAATCCTGGCACTACGACTTGTGGAACTCGCTGATGAGCCCGTACTGCCCGGGGCGGTCGCTGCTCGATTGCACGAGCAGCCAGGCCGCCGAACTGCGCGAGTGGATCGCCGAGCAGGAGAAGGCGGGCCGCCCCCGCGAAGACGTCGAGGCGCAGCTCTATACGCAATTCGGCGACGTGATCCTGCAAGCGCCGAAGGCGAGCGGCTTCGGACTCGCGGCCTACGTGATCCCGGTCGTGGGCGTCGCCGTCGGTGCGCTGGTGCTGGTGATCTTCCTGCGGCGCCAGGGCGGCTCGGCGCAAACCGCGCCGGCGACGGTCGCGGCGCCGCCGGATCCCGAACTCGACCGCCGCATCGACGAGGAAATGCGCCGCGGATGAAGCTCTACACGCGCCGCGGTGACACGGGCGAAACGGATCTCTTTGGCAGCGGTCGCGTTCCCAAGGATCACCTGCGTGTCGAAGCCTATGGGGCCGTCGACGAGTTGAACGCGACGCTCGGTCTGTGCGCCGCCGCCACCGGCGAAGCCGATCTCCGCGAGTTCGTGCAGAGCCTGCAGCGCAGCCTCTTCGAATTGGGTGCGTATCTCGCGACGCCCGAAGCCCGTCACCGCGACGCGACGGGGATGCACGAACCGGGCGATGCCGTGATTGCGGCGCTCGAAGCGTGCATCGACGGCTTCGAAGCCGAGCTGCCGCCGCTCGAGCGCTTCGTGCTGCCGGGCGGGACGCCGAGTGCCGCCGCCTTCCACCTCGCGCGTACCGTGTGCCGGCGCGCCGAGCGCCGCACCGTTGCGCTGGGTCGCGTCGAGTCGCTCGCACCGAACGCCGTGCGCTACCTGAATCGCCTCTCGGACCTGCTCTTCGTGCTGGCGCGCGTCGCCAACCACCGCGTTGGCGTGCCCGACATCGAGTGGGAAGGCCGCAAGGCCTGAACCAAATGGAAAAACCGGCGTCGGGCCACTGGGGTACGGGCCGATGCGTCAGCTCGAGGCGCTCGGGGTGGCTGCATGGGCGTGGCGACGGCGTTGCTTCCGACCAAGCCGGGTGATCGCATCAAGACGGACCGGCGCGATGCCCGCAAGCTCGCCGAGCTGCTGCGGGCGGGGCTTCTGACGCCGGTCCGCGCGACGACGCTGGAGCAAGAGGCGGCGCGCGATCTGTGTCGCGCGCGCGAGGCGGCGAAGGGCGACGAGAAGCGCGTGAAGCATCGGCTCTCGAAGTTCATGCTGCGACGCAGGCTGCGGTGGACGCTCGGGCGCAAGATGTGGACGCGGGCGCACCTCGAGTGGCTGCGGGGTCGGCGACTCGCGCACGCACCCGCTCGCAGACGCCATACCCCTGTGATGCTCATGCTCAATCACTGTCGAGGTATTGGGAACATCTTGCAGATGCGATGTAAGTAAAAAATCTACAACAAGAAGGTTCTTTATGATATATGGGATATGATGTATTTCTCGTACAGTGCGTATGAAGTGAAAGGACCAAGATCATGGCCGCACGAAAGAAGCGCGAATCAAGGACCAGGGAAACGCCGAAGATCCTCAGCACGGCGAAGGTGCTTCGGGTCGTAGCGAAGCTGGGTTCGGATCCCGCTAGGTTCCTCAGGCTCTACGCCGAGGATCGGACCCGCACCCGCAAGGAGACGGCCGCGCCCAGCCGCGAGCAGATCGCTGCGGTGACGGCCTTCACGAAGGACGGGGACGTCGCGGCCCTGATGAAGGGCACGCGCCTCAAGACTCCGGGTGCCGCCCTCAACCTGGTGGCGCGAGTCAGCAGGCATTCCGCGAAGGGCAATCGATAGAGCAGTAGTACCCAGAACAATGTCCGTCTGGACCAGATGGAGTGACCGGCTCCATTCGCCACGCTCGTGCTCGAATGGAACGAGTACGGGCCCGCGAGGATCTTGGCTTCGCGACGCCGGTGTCTCCGGGGGCGCTCTGTGTCTCCAAGAGGTGTCGAAACTCGCGCACGCGAATGAGGATTCCCGTTTGTTCTCCATCCTAGGTGCAGCCACCAGAACCCTGGAACGTCAGCCTGTGCGTTCTATGGCGGGAGCCGCACCGATGTAGGTCGGAGGCTTCTCCATCTGGCAGCGCAGCCAGGTGCCGACGCCGAAGCCCACGACGAACGCGAAGAGCAGCGCGAGCAGCACAGTTC
>Ga0113563_10000660_pt1 | contig 17365 bp, 9 predicted proteins | sample Mud3Dept3metaG_FD_80117 | JGI IMG/M metagenome (GOLD analysis project Ga0113563, IMG submission 80117) | Freshwater wetland microbial communities from Ohio, USA, analyzing the effect of biotic and abiotic controls - Mud 3 Core 4 Depth 3... | ecosystem: Environmental > Aquatic > Freshwater >...
CCCCCGCCCTGCTCGAGGCCTTCGCGCGCGCCACCGCCGAGCTCGAGGGGCGCTTCGTGACCGGCGGCGACATGGGGATCGAGCCCGACGACCTGCGCTTCATGGCGCGCTTCTCGCGCGTCTTCGAACACGCGCCGGCGGGCGGTGCCGGTCCGGATCCGTCGGAGCTCACCGCGATCGGGGTGCAGGCGGCGATCGGTGCGGTCGCGGCGCGCCTGGGCAAGCCGCTCGCCGGGCTCGAGGTGGCGATCCAGGGCGTGGGCGAAGTGGGGGGCCGGCTGGCGCGCCGGCTGGCGGCGGCGGGCGCGCGCCTGACCCTGGCCGACGCCCAGCCCGCCCGCGCGCGCGAGCTCGCCGCCGAGCTCGGTGCGGCGCAGGCGGCGCCGGAGACGATCCTCGAGACGCGTTGCGACATCCTCTCGCCCAACGCCGCCGGCGGCGTGCTCGACGAGGCGAGCGCCGAGCGGCTCGCCTGCCGGGCGGTGGTCGGCGCCGCCAACAACCCCCTCGCCTCGGCCTACGTCGGCTACGACCTGGCGGCGCGCGGCATCCTCTACGCGCCCGATTTCGTGGTCTCGGCGGGCGGCGTGCTCTCGCTGCTGGGCGAGCGCGGCGAGCTCGACGAGGCAGGACTGCGCGCGCGCGTGGAGCGCATCGGCGCCGACCTGGCCGAGCTGCTCGACGCGGCGGAGCGCGAGGGCGTGCCGCCGTTCCGGCTCGCCGAGCGGCGGGTCGAGGAGCGGCTCGCCGCCGCGCGCGCGGCGCGCCGGCACGGCTGAGCCGGCCGGGCGAGGATCCCCTCGTGAGCGAGAGACTGCTGCGCGCGCTGCTGCGCGCCGAGCCGGGAGGCGACCGTTTCCTCGACTTCCAGCGGCCGGTCGAAGCGCTCGTCGCGCGCACGCCGGGCGAGGTGCCAGCCCTGCTCGAGCGCGCCGAGCAGGCGGCCGCCTCGGGCCTCTGGGCGGTCGGCTTCGTCGGTTACGAGGCCGCGCCCGCCTTCGACGCCGCGCTCGCGGCCCACCCGCCCGGCGCCGGCCCGGCGCCGCTCGCGGCGTTCAGCCTGTTCGGAGCTCCGACGGAGAGAGAGCTGCTCCCGGCCGCGTCACCCGGGGCCCCGCGCGGGGCGCCTTCACGACGGGCGCCCCTCGCGGGTGCGAGCCCGGGTCTCGAACGGGAAGCTTTCAAAGCTTCTATAGAAAGTGTCAGGCAGGCGATCGCCGCGGGCTCGACCTACCAGGTGAACCTGTCTTTTCCCTTCTATGGAAGCCTCTTGTTGCCCTCGCCTTCGATCGGTTCGGACTCGCCGGGGACGGCAGGCGAGGCGCTCCTCGCCGCGCTGCTCGGCCCCGGCGAGGCGCCGTACGCGGCGCTGCTCGAGGGCGAGCGCTGGGCGGTCGTCTCGCTCTCGCCCGAGCTCTTCTTCGAGCGCGCGGCGGGCCGCGTCGTGCTCCGGCCGATGAAAGGCACGCGCGCGCGCGGGCGCTTCGGCGCCGAGGACCGCGCGCGCGCGGCCGAGCTCGCCGCCTCGGAGAAGGACCGCGCCGAGAACCTGATGATCGTGGACATGATCCGCAATGACCTCGGGCGCGTGGCGCGCCCGGGCACGGTGGCGGTCGAGCGCGCGTTCGAGGTCGAGCGCTACCCGACGGTCTGGCAGATGACCTCGACCGTGTCGGGGGCGAGCGACGCGCGGCTGCCCGAGCTGTTCGGTGCGCTCTTCCCGTGCGCCTCGGTCACCGGCGCGCCCAAGCCGGCCACCACGCGCTTCATCCGCGACCTCGAGGCCGCTCCGCGCGGCGTCTACTGCGGCGCGATCGGACGGGTCGAGCCGGGCGGGCGCGCGCGCTTCGCGGTCGCCATCCGCACGCTCGAGGTCGATCGCGAGGCGGGGACCTTCCGCTACGGGGTCGGCAGCGGCGTCACCTGGGACTCCGACCCCGAGGAGGAGTGGCGCGAGTGCCTGGCCAAGGCGCGGGTGCTCGCCGGCGCGCCGCCGGAGTTCGAGCTGCTCGAGACGATGCGCTGGCGCGCGCGGGGCGGCGAGCGGAGCGCCGACGGCAGGCCCGCAGCGAGTGGCGTCGAGCTGCTCGACCTGCATCTCGAGCGCCTCGCCGCCTCGGCGGAGTACTTCGGATTCGAGGTCGGGTCCTCGGCCCCGCCGGGAGGAGATGCAGAAGCTTCCATTGAAGGGAGAGTGCGCGCACTCCTCGACGCCCGCTGCTCGGGCCTGGCGCCGGGGTCGTACCGCCTCCGCCTACGCCTCGCGCGCGGCGGCGCGCTCGCGCTCGACCTGGAGCCGTTCCAAGCGGAGCGAAAGGTGTGGAGAGTCACGGTCGCGCCGGAAGCCTTCTCTTCTATGGACTCCTTTGCTTTTCACAAGACGACCTTCCGGGAGCGCTACGAGCTCGCCGCCGCCGCGGCGGCGGCCGGGGAGGGCGGGGGGAGCGGAGTGGACGAGGTGCTGCTGGTCAACGAGCGCGGCGAGCTCACCGAGGGCACGCGCACCAACGTCGCGCTCCAGTTCGGCGGGGAGTGGGTCACGCCGCCGCTCGACTCCGGGCTGCTGCCGGGTGTCTTCCGCGCCCACCTGCTGCGCAGCGGACGGCTGGTCGAGGCGACGCTCTACCCGCGAGACCTCCGCCGCGCCCACCGCGTGCGCCTGATGAACGCCTTGCGCGGCTGGATCCCGGCCGCCGTCGAGTCGCCCTGAGACGGCGAGGACCGCCTCCGCCGGGGCGGAAACGGTCCTCTACCGAAGCTGCCTGAGGTCGAGCCGGCCGCCCGGGCCGGCGTCAGGTGCCTCAGGTGAAGCCGGAGCCGCAGCCGCCTCCGCCCCCGCCGCAGCCTCCCGTGGCGGCGAAGGAGGCGGAGCCGGTGGAGGCCGAGACGCCGGCGGCGAAGGTCGAGAGCTGCTTGGTCACGTCGCGGCCGCCGCACCCGGGGCAGCGCACCGAGTCGGGCCCTTCGCCGACCCGCTGGAGGACCTCGAAGCGCTCGTCGCAGCTGCGGCAGCGGTACTCGTAGAGGGGCATGCGGCGCGCCTCCCGTCTCAGCCCAGCAGGCTCTCGACCGCCGCGCGCTCTTCGCGCAGCTCGCGGTCGGTGGCGTCCATCTTCTCGCGGCTGAAGGGCTCGACCGGCAGGCCCTGGACGATCTTGTAGTCGCCGCCGCTCACGGTGCACGGATAGCTGTAGACGACGCCGGGGGCGATGCCGTAGCTGCCGTCGGCGGGCACCGCCATCGACACCCAGTCGCCCTCGCGCGTACCGGTGAGCCAGGTGCGCACGTGGTCGATCGCCGCCGAGGCCGCCGAGGCCGCCGAGGAGGCGCCGCGCGCCTTGATGATCGCGGCGCCGCGCTGCTGCACGGTGGGGATGAAGGTCTCGCGCATCCAGGCGTCGTCGACCAGCTCGCGCGCCGGCCGTCCGGCGACCGTGGTGTGGTGGATGTCCGGGTACTGAGTCGCGGAGTGGTTGCCCCAGATCGTCATGCGCCGGATCTCGCGCGCGGGCTTGCCGGTCCTGGCCGCGAGCTGGGAGATCGCCCGGTTGTGGTCGAGCCGGGTCATGGCGTGGAACTGGCGCGGATCGAGCCCGCGCGCGGCCGAGGCGGCGATCAGGCAGTTGGTGTTGGCCGGGTTGCCGACCACGAGCACGCGCACGTCGCGGGCGGCCTTGGCTGCCAGCGCCCGTCCCTGGGGGCCGAAGATCTTGCCGTTCTCGGCGAGCAGGTCCTTCCTCTCCATGCCCGGGCCGCGCGGCTTGGCGCCGACCAGGAAGGCGACGTCGGCGCCGGCGAACGCCTCCTCGGCGTTGTCGGTGGCGAGCAGACCGTCGAGCAGCGGGAAGGCGCAGTCGGAGAGCTCCATGCACACGCCCTGGAGGGCGGGCAGGGCGGCGGGGATCTCGAGCAGCTGGAGGACGACGGGGCGCTCGGGACCGGCGAGCTCGCCGGCGGCGAGGCGGAAGGCGATGGCGTAGCCGATGTTGCCGGCCGCGCCGGTGACTGCGATGCGCAGGGGAGTCGTCATGGCGGGCGGATTCTACGCCGCGCGCAGCGCCGAAACCCCCGCCCGGCGGGCGCGTAGAGGGGGGTGCGCCGCCCCCCCGAACGGGCGGCCGAGGAGGCCCCGATGACCCTCGAAGCCGCGTTCGTCCGCCTGCCCCCGGTGGTGCGCGCCGTGGCGCCCTTCCTCGACCCGCGCGCCTGGGGCGCCGTCGCCTACGTCTGGCTCGGCTTCCCGCTCGGGCTCGCCTGGTTCATCGGCCTGACCGTCGGCTTCGCCGCGGGCGTGCCGTTGACGCTGGTCTGGGTCGGCTTCCTGCTGCTCTTCGCGACCGTGGTCGCGGCCTGGGGCGCGGAGGGGCTCGAACGGCGGCTCGCCATGTCCCTGCTCGGCGCCCGCGTGCCCGAGCGCCGCGCGCGCGCGGAGGGCCGGGAGAGCTTCCGCCGCTGGTTCTCCTCGGTGGTCGGCGGGCCGGCGTTCTGGAAGGGCCTGGCCTTCCTCCTGCTGCGCTTTCCACTCGGTCTCGCCGGCTGGGTCGTCTCGGTCGTCGCCTTCGCGATCTCGCTCGCCTTCCTGGCGACGCCGGTCCTGGTCTCGCTCGAGGTCGGCGAGGTCCGCATCCCGTTCCGGTTCGTGGACACGGGTATCGACGCGCTGCCGCTGGCGCTCGCCGGGCTGGTCGGCCTGATCGGCACCTTCCATCTCCACCGCGCCATGGGCTGGGCCTGGGCGCGGATGGCCGAGGTGCTGCTCGGCGCGGGCGGCCCGGCGCGGACGGCGCCGGCCGCCGCGCCGAGCGTGCCGGCGTCCTAGCTGCCGGGCACCCGGTAGACGACGCGGGCGAAGTAGCTGGCGCCGTTGAAGCCCATCTGGACGTTCTCCCAGAGGCCGCCGTTCTCGGTCTCGTTGGGGTCCTGCTCGGTCGGCTGCTCGTCGAAGATGTTGGTGCCGCCGACGACCAGGCCGAGCCATTCGGTCAGGTCGTAGCCGACGTGGACGTCCGTGGTCCACCTCGGCAGATAGTGCTGGGGCGGGGCGAACGGGTCGTCGACCTGGGACCAGGTGCCCGAGAAGACGTCACCGAAGTAGGCGAGCCGCACCCCCGTGTTCCAGCGCCCGATCCGGTAGTCGCCGCCCAGGGCGCCCTTCCATTCCGGCGCCGAACCCTCGACGAACATCCGCTCGCGCGTGTTGAAGTAGATCTCCTCCTTGCCCGCCAGCCCGGGCGCCGTGTTGATCGCGGTCACCTCGGTCTCGTTGTAGTTGAGCGCCAGGAAGGCGTTGAGCAGGCCGCTCCCGAGCGGCCGCCGGTAGCCGAGCGTCAGGTCGACGCCCTGGGTGCGCGTGTCGATCGCGTTGGTGAAGAAGCGCGCCTCGGCCAGCCCCTGGGCGGCGATGATCGGACCGATGTCCGGGTCGTCGACGGTGAAGCCGCCGGTCAGCACGATGCGGTCGTCGATGTCGATCTGGTAGAAGTCGAGGGTCAGGTCGAAGCGGGCGTGCGGCGTCCAGGTGAAGCCGAGCGAGTAGTTGTTGGAAGTCTCCTCCTTGAGCGTCGGGATCCCGACCAGCTGCGCCAGCTCGCTCTCGTTGGGCGCCAGCTTGACGTCGGCCGCCTCGCCCGCGATGAAGTCGGTGAAGGTCGAGCTGAAGTAGCGCTGGTGGAGCGACGGCGCGCGGAAACCGGTCGAGGTCGAGCCGCGCAGGTTGAGCTCGCCCACGCGGTAGCCGAACGAGAGCTTGCCGGTGAGGGTGTCGCCGAAGTCGGTGTAGTGCTCGCCGCGCAGCGCGAAGGTGAACAGCAGCCGCTCGGTGGTCTGCAGCTCGACGTCGGCGTAGGCCGCGTAGCTCTCGCGGTCGGCGTCCACCTCGTCCGCCGGCTGGAAACCCGGGAAGCCCTGCGACCCGGCGTTGCCTCCGCCCGGTCCGTCGAAGTCGGCGTAGGACTCGGGCGCGCCGGCCGAGATCTCGTAGGTCTCGCGCCGGTACTCGACCCCGGCCCCCAGGCCGATGCCGTGGAGCCGGTCGGAGAAGAGCCTCGAGACGTCGAGATTGGTCGTGTGCTGCGTGAACTGGAAGCCGCCGGCGTCGAACTCGGTCGGCGAGATCCCGCCGTTGACGGTGGCGATCGAGGCGTTCAGGGTGTGGCTGATCAGGTAGTCCATGGCGTTGGCGCCGTAGGTCGTGCTGACGTCGACCGACCAGTCCCCGGCCAGGGTGCGGTAGCCGACCGCGGCGGAGAGGTCCTCGATCTCGGTGCCGATGTCGGGCACGAAGCCGTCGGGGTACATCTCGGCCGAGTTGCGCGAGGGGATGTCGTCGGTGCCGACCCCGCCCCGGTACCAGGCGCCGGCGAGGCCGTCGCGCTGGTTGTAGCCGCCGTGGCTGTAGAACACCCCGTCCTCGCCGGCCGGCAGGTCGAGGTGGAAGAACAGCGTGGTGTTCTCGGTCGCGGCGTCGCCGATCCGGCGCGGCTCGCCGGGGGCCGCCCGGTTGGTGGCGTTGCGGTCGAGGAACTCGCCGGTCAGGTTGAGCGTGCCGCCGTCGCCGACCGCCGCGCCGTAGTTGACCGCGAGCTGGGCGTTCTCGCCGTCCCCCTCGGTGAAGGCGCCGCCCGCGGCGGTCACCTCGAGCCCGACGTCGTTGCGCAGCACGATGTTGATCACGCCCGCGATGGCGTCGGAGCCGTACTGCGCGGCGGCGCCGTCGCGCAGCACCTCGATGCGCTCGATGGCGGCGACCGGGATCGTGTTGAGGTCGGTGCCGACATTGCCGCGCGCTCGGGTGCCGAAGATGTAGACGAGCGAGGAGGTGTGGCGCCGCTTGCCGTTGACCAGGACCAGGACCTGGTCGGGGCCGAGCCCGCGCAGGGTGGCGGCGTCGACGTGGTCGCTGCCGTCGGAGCCCGACTGGCGGTTGGAGTTGAACGAGGGCGCGGTGAACTGCAGCAGCTGTCCGAGGTCGAGCTGGCCGCTGTCGGTGGCGAGCTGCTCGATCGGCACGATGTCGACCGGCACCGGCGTGTCGGTGCGCGAGCGGTCGCTGCTCCGGCTGCCGACGTCGATGACCTCGGAGAAGCTGGACTCCGGCTCCTCCGGCTCGGCCGCGGGCGGCGTCGCGGGCGGCGTCGGCGCCGCCGCCGGGACGGGCGGCTCCTGGGCAGGGGGCGTCTGGGCGGGAGCCTCCTGGGCCGCCAGGCGCGGAACGGCGAGCAGCAGGGCGAGGAGCGCCGCGGCGAGAACCCGCGGTCCGAGCGTGGTACGGCTCCGCGACGGCGTCGACATGGGACACCCTCCTTCCGGGAATCGGGCGGCTTTGGCGGCACTCTAGCGGAGCCGCAACCCCTTGCCAACGAGGGCCCGGAGCCGGCCGGCGCCGGCGCCGGCCGGCGGGCGTCGAGCGCCGCGGTGACCGTCCGGACGGGCGGGGCGGGGGGCGGAGGCGCGTGTTAACTTCGACGACCGGTGCCCCCCATGCCCAAGAACCCCATTGCGGGCCTCGTGCTCGCCCTGTCGTGCGCGCTCGTCCTCGCCGCGCCGCCCGTCGGCGCCGCGATCCCCTCCGACCCGTTCGCCGGCGACGGCCCCTGGATGGTCCGCGCCTGGTTCGGCGACGAGACCATGCTCCGCGAGGTCGCCTCCTGGGGCGACCACTACCGCTACGACCGCAACAAGGGCTTCCTGTCGATCGAGGCCGACGTCTCCCGGCTGGCCGCCCTGCGCGCCCTGGGCTTCTACGTCGAGGTCGACGAGGAGCTCACCCGCTGGATCCGCCACGCCGAGGCGGCGCAGCTGCGCGCCCGCGAGCGCGCCGCGCGCGGCGAGGCGCCCGAGGCCGGCATCCCGGGCTTCCCCTGCTACCGCCTGGTCGAGGAGACCTTCGCCGACGCGCAGGCGCTCGCCGACTCGCACCCGACGCTGGCGACGATCGTGGACGCCGGCGACAGCTGGGAGAAGGTCACGCCCGGCGGCAACGCGGGCTACGACATGGTGGTGCTCAAGCTGACCAACTCGGCCGTCCCCGGCCCCAAGCCGAAGTTCTTCGCCACCGCCTCGATCCACGCCCGCGAGTACACGACCGCGGAGCTCGCGATGCGCTTCGCCGAGGGGCTGGTCAACGGCTACGGCGTGGACGCCGACGCGACCTGGCTGCTCGACCACCGCGAGATCCACCTGATGCTCTACACCAACCCGGACGGGCGGAAGTTCGCCGAGGCCGGTGACTGGTGGCGCAAGAACACCAACAACAACTACTGCGCCAACACGAGCAGCCGCGGCGCCGACCTCAACCGCAACTTCGACTTCCAGTGGGGCTGCTGCGGCGGCTCGAGCGGCCAGCAGTGCGACGACACCTATCGGGGCGCCACGCCCGGCTCCGAGCCCGAGACCCAGACGGTCCAGGCCTACCTGCTCGCCAACTTCCCCGACCAGCGCGGGCCGAACCTCTCCGATCCGGCGCCGCTCGACGCGACCGGCGTCTACATCGACATCCACAGCTACAGCGAGCTCGTGCTCTGGTCGTGGGGCTTCACCGGCACGCCGGCCCCCAACTCGACCGGGCTCCAGACCCTCGGCCGCAAGTTCGCCTACTTCAACGGCTACTACCCCGAGCAGTCGATCGGCCTCTACCCGACCGACGGCACGACCGACGACTACGGCTACGGCGTGCTCGGCGTGCCCTCGTACTGCTTCGAGCTCGGCACCGAGTTCTTCCAGAGCTGCGGCTTCTTCGAGAGCGACGTCCTGCCGGGGAACCTCCCGGCCCTCACCTACGCCGCCAAGGTGGCGGAGACGCCCTACATGACCCCGGCCGGCCCGGACGCGCTGGCGGTCGCGGCGGTCCCCAACGTGATCGCCCCGGGCGACCCGGTGGACGTCACCGCGACGCTCAACGACACCCGCTACTCGAGCGCCAACGGCAGCGAGCCGAGCCAGGCGATCGCGGAGGCGGAGGTCTACATCGACCTGACGACCGGCGCGACGATCTTCGTGGACGGCTTCGAGAGCGGCGACACGAGCCGTTGGGGGCTCGCCGTCTGGCCGGTCGCGATGACCGCCGTCGACGGCACGTTCGACGAGACGATCGAGCCGGCGACGGCCGCGATCAACACCTCGACCTTCCCCTCCGGCCGCCTCCTCCTCTACGTGCGCGGCCGCGACGCCGCCGGCAACTGGGGGCCGTTCTCGGCCGCCTTCCTGACCGTCATCGATCCGGTCAACTCGCCGGTCGTCGAGGGCACGGTCACCGAGGCCGGCACCGGCACGCCGCTCGCGGCGACCGTGACGGTGGGTCCCTATACGACGACCACCGATGCCGGCACGGGCGCCTACTCGATCCAGGTGCCGGAGGGCACCTACGACCTGAGCGCGACCGCCGTCGACCACGCGCCGCAGACCGTCCCCGACGTGACGCTGGTCACCCAGCAGACCCTCGTCCAGGACTTCTCGCTCGCGGCCTTCGCGGTCGTCTTCGAGGACGACGTCGAGGGCGGCAACCTCGGCTGGACGGCGCAGGCGCCGTGGGCGATCACGACCTCCACGTCGCACAGCCCGACCCACTCGTGGACGGACAGCCCGGCCGGCAACTACACCGACAATCGCGACGTCTCCGTGACCTCCCCGGCGCTCGACCTGTCGGCTGCGGTCGGCGTCGAGCTCTCCTTCTGGCACCGGTATTCGACCGAGGCGACCTACGACTTCTGCCACGTCGAGGTGTCGGCCGACAACGGCACCAGCTGGACCGAGCTCGCCTCCTACGACGGCAGCCAGACGACCTGGAGCCACGAGGTCTTCGTCGTGCCGCAGCTCGACGGCGCGGCGCAGGCGAAGGTGCGCTTCCGGCTGACCTCGGACGTTTCGGTCACCGACGACGGCTGCTACGTCGACGACGTCGTGGTGCGGGCCGCGACCCAGCCCTAGACGCGGCGGGCGAAAGCCGGCCCGGTTGCGCTAGCCTGAAGCCCCGGAGACGAGTCATGGACCCGATGCGATTCCTGCGCCTCGCCGTGGCCGCCGCGTTCGCGGCCGCACTGCTGACCACCCCCGCGCCCCTCGTGGCCGCCGGCCTCGAGGGCCCCGGCCCCTGGATGGTGCGCGCCTGGTTCGGCGACGACGCGATGATCCGCGAGGTCGCGTCGTGGGGCGACCACCTCCAGGTCGTGCCCGAGAAGGGGTATCTGCGCGTCGTGGTGGACGCCGAGCACCTGGCGCGCCTCGAGGGGCTCGGCTTCTTCGTCGAGGAGGACGAGGAGGCGACCGCGCTGATCCGGCTCGCCGAGTCGGCGCAGCTCGATTGGGACCGGCCCGACACGATTCCGGGCTTCCCCTGCTACCGCACGGTCGAGGAGACCTACGCCGACGCGCAGGCGCTCGCCGCCGCGCACCCGACGCTCGCCGCGGTCGTGGACGTGGGCGATTCGTGGGACAAGCTGAACCCTCCGAACCCTCCGGCCGGCTACGACCTGCTCGTCCTGAAGCTCACCAACGCCGCGGTCGCCGGCCCCAAGCCGCTGCTGCTGGTCACCGGCGCCATCCACGCCCGCGAATACACGACCGCCGAGGCGGCGCTGCGCTTCGCGGAGTGGATCGTCGGCGCCTGGGGCCTCGACGCCGACGCCACCTGGGTGCTCGACCACCACGAGATCCACATCGTGCTCCAGACCAACCCCGACGGCCGCAAGATCGCCGAGGGCGGGAGCTCGTGGCGGAAGAACCGCAACAACACGAACGGCTGCGCCAGCACCTTCGGCGTCGACCTCAACCGGAACTTCAGCTTCTACTGGGGCCAGTGGGGCGGCTCGAGCAGCGACCCCTGCGACGAGACCTACCGCGGCTCGGCGGCCGCCTCGGAGCCCGAGACGCAGGCCGTCCAGTCCTATATGGAGAGCGTCTTTCCGGACCAGCGGCCGGACGACCTGCTCACCCCCGCCCCCGACGACGCCACCGGCGTCTACGTCGATCTCCACAGCTACGCGGGCGAGATCCTCTCGGCCTGGGGGCAGACCCCCTCGGCGATCTGCAACGGCGCGCCGCCGACCTGGCCTCCGAACTGCACGCAGATCCTGCGCCTCGGCCGCAAGTGGGCCTTTCTCTCGGGCTACGACCCGCGCGTCGGGAGCCTCTACCCGGTGGACGGCTCGACCAAGGACTACTCCTACGGCCACCTGGGCGTGCCCGGCTACACCTGGGAGATGGGCTCCGCCTTCTTCGAGAGCTGCTCGAGCTTCACCTCCTCGGTGCTCCCGGACGCGCTGGCGATGCTCAAGTACGCGATGCGCGTGCCGCGCACGCCCTACCTGACCCCGGCCGGGCCGGACGCGGTGAACGTCGCGGCGCCCGCGCAGCCGATCGCCCCCGGCGACCCGGCGCTGGTCACCGCCACGATCGACGACACCCGCTACCTCGACCCGGACGGCGCCGAGCCGTCGCAGCCGATCGCCGGCGCCGAGCTCTTCGTCGGCACGCCGCCCTGGGCGGGCGGCACGCCGGTCGCGATGAGCGCGGTGGACGGCAACTTCAACTCGACGGTCGAGGCGGTGACGGTGACGCTCGACACCACCGGATTCGTCTCCGGGCGCCACCTGCTCTACCTGCGCGGCCGCGACAGCGCGAACTACCAGGGCGCGGTCTCGGCGGCCTTCCTGACCGTGATCGACCCGGCCACCGCACCGTTCCTCGAGGGCACGGTCACCGAGCTGGGCAGCGGCACACCGCTCGCGGCCACGGTCCGCGTGGGGCCGTTCTCGACGCCGACCGTGCCGGCCACCGGCGCCTACTCGATCCAGGTGCCGGAGGGGACCTACGACGTGACGGCCACCGCCGCCGACCACGCGCCGGCGACCGCCTACGGCGTCACGCTGGCGACCCTGCAGACGGTGATCCAGGACTTCGCGCTGGTGGCCTATTCGACCGTGCTCGACGACGACGTCGAGGGCGGCGCCAACGGCTGGAGCGCGCAGACGCCGTGGGCGATCACGACGGCGCAGTCCCACAGCCCGACCCATTCCTGGACCGACAGCCCGGCCGGCAATTACGGCAACAACCTCAGCACCTCGCTGACCTCGCCGGCGCTCGACCTCTCGGACGCCATCGGGGTGGAGATCTCCTTCTGGCACCGCTACATCACGGAAGCGGGATGGGACTTCTGCCACGTCGAGGTGTCGACGGACAACTTCCAGACCTGGACCGAGATCGCCGTCTACGACGGAAGCCAGACCACCTGGGCCCAGCAGACGTTCACCGTGCCCGAACTGATCGGCGCATCGCAGGCACGTGTGCGCTTCCGGCTGACCACGGATACCAACACGACCTTCGACGGCTGGTACGTGGACGACATCGTGGTGCGCGCCGCGGTGCCGCCCGGGGCGCCGCTGGCGCTGGCCGTCTCAGTCGTCGGCTCCGGCACGGTGACCAGCACGCCGCCGGGGATCTCGTGTCCGAGCGACTGCGACGAGCTCTATCCGGCGGGCACGCCGGTGACGCTCGCGGCGGCGGCGGAGCCGGGCTGGTCGTTCGCCGGCTGGTCGGGCGACTGCAGCGGCACCGGCTCCTGCAACCTGACCATGAGCCAGGCGCGAGCGGTGACCGCGACCTTCGAGCCGTTCGATCCGATGCCGTTCCTCGACGGCTTCGAGACCGGCGACACCTCGCGCTGGAGCGCCGCCGTCCCCTGAATGGCGGGCGCGCGAGCGCGCCGTCGCCCTCGACAAATGAAAAGGCGCCGCGTCCCGTGTGGACGCGGCGCCTCCCGTCAATCGTCCGCGCGGACCGCGCGGACCGGGCTCGCCGGACTGCCTACGGCGAGGTCAGGCTCCAACGCAGGGTGTCGCCGGTCTCGAAGCCGTCGCGGAAGATCAGCGGCGCGTAGTAGGCGACGCGCACGCCGCAGATCTGCGTGGTCGCGTTGGTGGTGTTGGTGGCGACGATCACCGAGTAGTTGAGACCGCTGTTGAAGATCTCGGTCAGCTCGGCGGAGAGCGCGGTGCCGTAGCCGCCCGAGCCGGTCGAGGTCACCGAGGTCAAGTCGGTGGCCGAGATGCCGGGGTCGTACTGGGTCAGCCAGGCAGTGAGGTCGGTACCGGCGTTGGTGTCGTTGTAGTAGATGCGCAGGTACTTGACCTCGGAGCCGTCGGGGATCAGGAGCGGGAAGGTGAGGCGATTGTCGGTTCCGGCCGAGATGTGGAGACAGCCGTTGAAGTCGTAGCCGTAGCCGGTGCCGCTCACCCGCGGCTGGAGCTGCATGCCGACCACCGTGTAGTAGGAGAAGGTGGCGAGGGGCGAATCCGCCTCGTCGGGCGCGCCGGACGGGACCCGGACCCCGACGACCTCGGGCGAGGCCGCGGGCAGGCCGTCTCCGCCCCGGACGGCGGCGAGGCCCTCCGGAACGCCGGCCAGGGCCGCTGCCGCGACCGCGAAGCCGAGAATGAAGGCAAGCGAAGCTGCTCTCATGGCTGGCAGTCCCCGCTCCTCACGGCGCGTAGTAGGCGACGCGCACACCGCAGATCTGCGTGGTTGCGTCGGTGGTGTTGGTGGCGACGATGACCGAATAGTTGATCGAGCTGTCGAAGATCTCGGTCAGCTCGGCAGAGAGCGTGGTGCCGTAGCCGCCCGAGCCGGTCGAGGTCAGCGACGTCAGGTCGGTCGAGGACTGGCCGGGAACGTACTGAGTCAGCCAGGCGGTGAGGTCGGTGCCGGCGTTGGTGTCGTTGTAGTAGATGCGCAGGTACTTGACCTCGGAGCCGTCGGGGATCAGGAGCGGGAAGGTGAGGCGATTGTCGGTGCCGGCCGAGATGTGGAGACAGCCGTTGAAGTCGTAGCCGTAGCCGGTGCCGCTCACCCGCGGCTGGAGCTGCATGCCGACCACCGAGTAGTAGCTGAACGTCACCCCTTCCGGGGCGTCCAGCGAGTCGGGCTGGCCGGCGTCGGACCAGGCGGCGATGGCGGCGAAGTCGGTCGCGGTGCCATCGGACGACTCCTGGGCGCGGAGGGCTGTGCCGCCGGCCAACAGCGCGAGGCAGGCGACGGTCATGAGTGTCTTGCGGAGCATCTCTGTCGTTCTCCTTTCGGTTTGCCAGACGAGGCGGCCGTGGCCGCCCCCGACTGCGACACTGGCGGGTCCCCGCCCGGGGACCGGAGGGGCATCTTCCTCATTGCCGGTGGAATGCTGCTGGGCAGTATAGCCCCTCTCGACGCCCGGGGGCTCGTCTAGCGGAGTCCCCTATGGATAGGAACCCCGTGCGAGGCCCGGACCGGACACCCGGCCCCCGGGTGTCCGCGGCCGGGGCGGGGCGGGCTACTTCCCGGCCGGCGCGATCGAGAGCTTCGCCCCGGCCGAGTAGGCGACGAACTCGGGGGCGTACATCGACTGGAGCTGGGCCGGGGCGGCTCGGAAGGTGCCTGCGACGCTCGCCCGGACGCGGTAGCGGAGGGTGACCTCGCCGGCCGGCAGCCACTCGAAGAAGAAGTTGGTGCCGCTGTCGCGGGTCTCCTCGTAGTAGGCCGGGCCCGAGTCCCAGCGCCAGCCCGACAGCGCGCTGCCCGGCTCGAGGCCGGCCGCGCGCGGGTCGCGCAGGTGGACGTACTCGGCCGCTGCCTTGGCCCGGATCGAGAGCTGGACCTCGAGCTCGTCGCCGACCGCCAGCCGGGCGCCCTCGGCGAGCGGCTCGAGCGTCGTCTCGGGGCCGGACTTGACGCGCCGGAACCAGCGCCGCTCGACGCTGAACAGGTCGCCGCGCGCCTCCTCGGGGAGCTGCTCGGTCGAGAAGTGCCAGGTCGCCGAGGCGAAGGCGAAGCCGGGCGTCTTCTGCTCGACGACCACGGTCGCGTCGCGCTCGGGCACGATCTCGCCGCCCGCCAGCACGACCTGGTTCTTCCTGCCGGTGAAGCGCTCGGGCTCGAAGGCGAAGGTGGTCGTGCGGCCGCCCAGCAGGACCCGCACCTCCTCGCGCGCGCCCAGCAGCTTCTCGCGCTCGAGGTAGCGGGCGAGCGAGTAGAGCACCTCGGCGGTGGCCCGGGTGGACTTCCAGTGGCCGAGCTTCTTGTTCAGGAACAGCCACTGCACCAGGCCCTCGGCGCGCGCGTCGGCCGGGGTGACCTCCATCAGCGTGCGCAGCGCCCAGGCGTGGGTCTCGATGGTGTCGTTGTACCAGAGCCAGGCGCGGTCCTCGGGCGCCCAGTAGGTGCCGAGGTCGCGGTCGGTCTTCGACGAGTCCATCACGCTCGCCAGGACCAGCTGCGCGTCCTTCACGCGCTCGAACCGGTGGAGCGTGGCGGCGAGCTGGAGCTTGAGCATCGGCGAATGCTGCTTCCAGTGCTTGAAAGAGAATTCGAGGATCTCGCGCCGCGCCTTCTCGGGCAGCACGTCGCCCAGCCACGACGGGTCGGGGTAGGAGGAGGCGACGTAGTTGGCGTAGGTCAGCAGCTCCCAGCAGCAGTCGTGGCGGATCGCCTCCTGCCACCAGTCGTCCCGGATCTGGGTGGCGAGGTAGGCCCAGCCGCGCGTCACCATCTCCCTGGGCACCTCGACCCCGAACGAGGCGGCGCGCGCGAAGCCGTCCATCAGGTAGAGCGTGATCCAGGGCGAGGGCGGCCCGCCCGGGAACCAGGGGAAGGCGCCGGACGGGAGCTGCGCCTGGCGCAGCTTGGCCAACGCCTCGGCCTGGACCGCGCGCGCCACCGCCGGATCGAGCACGCGCCGGAGCGCCTCGCCCTCCTCGCCGCCGCGCGACTCGACCAGCCAGGGCGTCTCCTCGAGCGCCATGCGCCGGTTCGGGTCGGCGGCATCGAAGCGCTCCCACTGCGTCTCGCGCTCGGCGAGCGTGGCCGCCATCTTCGCCACCGCCGGGTAGCGGTCGAACAGGCTGCCGAGGATGCCGGTCGAGACGAACCGGTTCATCGTCTGCTCGGTGCACTCGTACGGGTAGTCGACGAGGTAGGGCAGGGCGTCGAGCATGCCGTAGAAGAGCTGGCCGTCCACGGTCACCACCAGGCGCTCGTCGATGCGCGTCGGATCCTCCTTGCGCAGGTCCTCGAAGACCAGCTCGCGCCGCTCGCCGCCCTTGAGCGCCGCGAAGCGCGACTGCGCGAGCGAGATGCGGGCGGGCAGCACCGGCAGCGGCCGCAGCTCGCCGTCCGCGAGCGCGCCGGCGCGCGCCTCGACCCGGAAGGCGACCGGGCGCGGGCCGCGCGGGGTGACGACCGGGAACGAGAGCGACTGCGAACGCCCGGGCTCGGCGGCGAAGCGCAACGAGGCGCCACCCGCGGGCAACCCGAAGGCGGCGGAGAGGTCCTCCTCGGTCTCGGGATCGACGATCGCGAGGCGCGCCGTGCCCGCGAGCGGACCCGCGGAGGCGTTGTTGACCTCGACCCGCAGGTCGGCCGCGTCGCCCTCGCGCAGGAAGCGCGGCAGGTAGGGGCGGACCATCAGGTCCTTGGCGGTGGTGACCTCGCGCTCGAGGTAGCCGGAGGCGAGGTCGCGCGTCCAGGCCGTGACCCAGAGCTTCCACGAGGTCAGCGACTCGGGCACCCGGAACTCGATCGCCGCCGAGCCGTCCGCGCCGGTGACCAGGTGGGGCAGGAAGAAGGCGGTCTCCGAGAAGTCGGTGCGCACCGCGACCGGCGGCGGCGCCGCCGGAGCGGCATCCCGGACCCCGGGCGCGGCGAGGTCGGAGAGCGCGTCGGCCTCCTGCTCGTTGCGGGCGGCGCGATTCTCGGCGCTCTGCATCGCCGCCGGCGCCGGGGGCGCCATCCCCTCCATCGCCACCGCGCCCTTGGCGAGATGGCGCGAGTAGCCGAGCCCGGGCCCGCCGATGCCGTAGGGGTCGATGGCGACGAAGGCGTCGGCGCTGTAGGAGGGCCCGAGGGCGATCTCGTACCAGCTCTCGCCGCCGTTCCAGACCGCGCCCTGCTGGCCGAGGCTGGTCGCCCAGGGCGCGGGAGCGCCGAAGGCCGGGTAGATCGACGAGACGAGCGGCAGCGCGTGGGGCCGGAACAGGTCGAGGCTGCGGTCGTACATCGAGGCCAGCAGCTCGGCTGCCTTCGCGCCGAGCGGCTCGCCGTTCGCGCCCCGGACCACGACGCGGTAGGTCTCGGTGGCGCCCGGTGCCAGCCGGTCGCGGAAGGTCGCGAGCTCGAGGGTCAGGCCCTTGTCGTCCCAGGGCACGGCGACGGCGGCGGTGCGCGCGACCGCCTGGAAGTCCGAGACGATCGTGGCGCGCACACCGAAGCCGCCGCGGTCGGCGGCACCGACCGGGAACTCGAGCCAGGCCGGGTCGCGGCCCGCGACCAGCGTGCGGCGCGCGCGCACCTCGCCGCCGCGCACGACCTCGAGCGCGACGGTCTGTCCGGGGAATCCCGAATGGAC
>Ga0113563_10000664_pt1 | contig 17339 bp, 16 predicted proteins | sample Mud3Dept3metaG_FD_80117 | JGI IMG/M metagenome (GOLD analysis project Ga0113563, IMG submission 80117) | Freshwater wetland microbial communities from Ohio, USA, analyzing the effect of biotic and abiotic controls - Mud 3 Core 4 Depth 3... | ecosystem: Environmental > Aquatic > Freshwater >...
CAGCTCGTTGGCCTCCTTCCCGGAATGCCATAGACCCCGCCATTTTAAATGCCATCTCGTTTGAGTCGACTTCATGAAACGATCCATCATAAAAACGCACCGACACATCTGTCACTGGATATCCAGAGAGAATCCCGCCTTCCGCCGCTTCAAGCACACCCTTCTCCACTGCAGGGATATATTCTTTAGGGACATTTCCGCCAACAATATCATCTTTAAAGACAATCCCGCTTCCCGGTTCGCCCGGTTGGATCTCTAACACCACATGACCGTACTGGCCGCGTCCCCCACTTTGCTTGATATAGCGATACTCGGCTTTTTGAACAGGGCGGGTGAAGGTTTCACGGTAAGCTACTTGGGGTTTTCCTACTCTAGCCTGAACGCGATACTCTCGCAACATCCGATCGACCAGGACTTCTAGGTGAAGTTCACCCATTCCAGAGATGATCGTCTGCCCCGTTTCCTCATCTGTGCGCACAACAAAGGTCGGGTCTTCTTCCGTTAATTTACGTAAGGAATCGGCCATCTTATCCTGATCTGCCAGAGTCTTCGGTTCGATGGATACCGAAATTACAGGTTGAGGAAATGTTATAGCCTCCAACAGAACCTGATTGGACTGGTCACACAAAGTATCGCCAGTGAAGGACTCTTTCATGCCCAATATTGCGCCAATATCACCGGCAAAGATTTCCGAAATCTCCTCTCTTCGGTCTGCATACATCCGAAGCAATCGCCCAACCCTTTCGCGCCGGTCTTTGGTCGAGTTATAAACCATGGTTCCTTGTGTAATTTTTCCGGAATATACCCGGATATAAGCCAGGCGACCGACATAGGGATCGGTTACAATCTTGAAGACCAAAGCGCTAAGGGGAGCATTATCTTCTGCACGTCGTTCGATAGGCGCTCCGGTATGTGGGTGAGAACCAATTACGGGAGGAATATCGAGTGGTGACGGCAGATAATCGATCACACCATCTAAAACCAGTTGTACACCTTTATTGCGCAATGCACTGCCGCAATAGACAGGAGTAGCTTTACCACTTATTACAGCCGAGCGTAAACTGGTCCTCAACTCATCTATCGAAATTGGTTCGCCTTCCAAATATTTCAAGGTTAATTCATCATCTGTCTCGGCAATTTGTTCCACTATTTGTTGTCTCTGCTGTTCAACCTGGGAGCGCAATTCTGCTGGGATGTCAGTTTCGAAATAAGACTCTCCCATAGCATCCTCCCACATGAGCGCCCGTTCTGTCAATAAATCGACAACGCCAGTAAAGGAAGCTTCATTACCAATTGGCATTTGCAGGGGGATCGGTGTAGCACCTAACCGGTCTCGAATCATGTCGATAGTACGCTCGAAAGAAGCTCCCACTCGATCCATTTTGTTCACAAAACAAATTCTTGGTACGTTATATCGATCGGCTTGCCTCCAAACCGTTTCACTTTGCGGTTCAACGCCCTGAACAGCATCAAAAATCACGATACCGCCATCAAGCACTCGCAGGGATCGTTGTACCTCCGCTGTGAAATCGATATGACCGGGTGTGTCAATAATGTTGATCTGGAAATCTTTCCACTCAGCTGAAACTGCAGCAGACACAATCGTTATGCCACGCTCACGCTCTTGCTCCATCCAATCTGTGACGGTGGTACCGTCGTCAACCGAGCCTAACCGGTGCGTTTTCCCTGTGAAATATAAAATTCGCTCGGTTGTGGTTGTTTTACCGGCGTCGATATGGGCAATAATCCCAATATTTCGATAACGTTCAAGCGGAAAAGCGCGAGCCATACGAAGACCAATTCCAATTTATTCAACCGCAATGATGTAGAATAATTCAGATCCGGTATAAATCTCCCTAAATTCGATAATGGGAGAATGCCCGGTTCGCTTCTGCCATCTTGTGTGTTTCGTCACGCTTCCTTATAGATGCTCCAGTATTGTTGGATGCGTCCAAGAACTCGGCAGCTAACTTCTCGGAAAAATTCCTCCCCGTTCTTGATTTCGCCGACTGTAAAATCCAACGGGTTGCCAGGGCGAAGCGGCGGTGTGCTGGGACCTCCATTGGCACCTGGTAAGTCGCCCCTCCCACACGTCGAGGTCTCACCTCCATGACAGGGGACACATTCTTAAACGCAGTCTCAAATATTTCAAGTGCTGCCTTTTTCCCCTGTTTCTCAGCTAAATCGAGAGCATCATAAACTAAGCGAGTGGCAAGCCCCTTCTTGCCATTACGCATAACATAATTGATGAACGCCTGAACTTGTTCACTGTTGTAGCGCACATCTGGTTGGATTTCTTTTTGTTCTGGTCGATTACGTCTCGGCATCGATATTCTCCTGGCTAATCTTTCGGTCGTTTCGAGCCATATTTTGAACGACCTTGTTTCCGATTATTTACTCCACCAGTGTCCAGGGAACCGCGCACGATGTGATAGCGAACACCGGGCAGATCTTTTACACGCCCTCCACGAACCAAAACTACCGAGTGCTCTTGTAGGGTATGCCCCTCACCTGGGATATATGCGGTAACTTCGATACCATTGGTCAGGCGCACGCGAGCAATTTTCCGCAGAGCAGAATTTGGTTTTTTCGGGGTCATTGTACGCACAATTTGACATACACCGCGTTTTTGCGGTGCGCCTTTATTTTGACGAACGCGGTGTTGCTTCATTGAGTTCAATGTGTAAAGCAAGGCTGGAGCTTTGCTCTTCACTTTCTTGGACTTGCGTCCTTGGCGAACCAATTGATTAATTGTTGGCACTTCTCCCTCCAAAATAATTACTAACTGAAAAATCTTATTTCTTTTTTTAGTCAATAAGTGAGGCCATCAAAAATGTAAGATGGCCTCACTACTTGTTGAAATTAAATTGGCTGGACAGGGATTTTTGCTGTCCAATGCAACCGTGGGGCACGAACTGCCATTCTACCATGTGCATTTTTTCACGTCAAGATATTCAAAACTGCGTTTTATAGACAATTTCAGAACTTAAGTTTGCCTTACGAGGCATCATAGCTCTTCACCAATTGCCAATAAACCTGTTGCCAGTTTTGGCGGTCGGGCGCGTTCCTCATCTTTTCCAAACCGAATGATTTCACCAGTGTCCGTCACGGCTTCAACAGCCAGTCCCAGGCTCTGCAGCTCCTTCACCAATACTCTGAAGGAGGCGGGAATGCTGGGTTCTTCGATAGGCTCCCCTTTGACAATCGCTTCGTATGTCTTTACCCGACCCTGAACATCATCAGATTTGACAGTCAACATTTCCTGCAAAGTATAAGCTGCTCCATAGGCTTCCAAAGCCCATACTTCCATTTCACCGAAGCGCTGTCCACCAAACTGGGCTTTACCACCCAATGGCTGCTGCGAGACTAAGCTATACGGTCCCGTTGAGCGGGCATGAACTTTATCTTCCACCAGGTGATGCAGCTTCAACATGGTCATAACACCAACAGTTACTGGCTGGTCATAAGCTTCACCGCTTTTGCCATCACGCAGGGTTTGCTTGCCCAGAATTGGCATCGGTATGCTGGTTTCCAATGTTGCTTCATGTGCAGATTGCCGAACTTCGCCGTCAGAAATCTGAGAAACATCCTCTCCTAACATTTCTAACCAAAGCCGCAAACAAGTGGTGATTGCATTCCGATCCAATTCATTATGATCTCGGGGATCGGTTTTAACGTCCTCGAAAGAAAGCAGAGACTCTGGGTCATAACCCTTATCCTTCAGCCACTCTGCCATAGCTGACCTGCGGGCATAAGTTGGATCAGAGATCAAGCGATAGACATCGTATCCACGCTCACCGAGCCAGACCTCCATAAATATGCGACGCACTTCATCGTCATCTTCCAGGCTTTGCGAGTCAAATCCCTCTTCTTTTACTAATTTCCAGGCATTTCGCGTCATATCTTTCCATGCACGATCAACGATCCAGGCACGCGCCAGTTCGGCTTCAATCTCCTCTTCATGTGCACCATCAAAAACCGGTGAAATGGCGCGGTAACCCAGACGGCTGGCTGCCCAACCCAAGTGAGTCTCCAGCACCTGCCCAATATTCATTCGACCTGGGACGCCTAAGGGATTCAAGATGATATCGACTGGTGATCCATCATCAAGGAATGGCATGTCTTCAGCTGAAACCACTTTCGAGACTACTCCTTTATTCCCATGACGCCCTGCCATTTTGTCACCTGCTGTGATCTTTCGCCGTTGTGCGACTGAGACGCGCACCATAGTATCCACACCAGCAGATAAGTCAACATCATCTTCGCGCGAGAAAACCTTCACATCCACGACCTTACCACGCTCACCATGTGGCATACGGAGCGAAGTGTCCTTCACATCACGGGATTTCTCGCCGAAAATTGCACGCAATAAACGCTCCTCAGGAGTTAGCTCTTTTTCACCTTTTGGTGATATTTTACCGACCAGGATGTCATTCGGGCCAACTTCAGCCCCAATGCGTATTATGCCGCGGTCATCCAAATCCTTGATCGCTTCGTCACCTACATTAGGAATGTCACGAGTGATCTCTTCTGGTCCTAAGCGGGTGTCGCGCGACTCGACCTCATATTTTTCGATATGGATTGACGTAAACTCATCATCCTGAACGAGGCGTTCAGAAATTAGGATCGCATCTTCGAAGTTGCCTCCTTCCCAAGAAATGAAGGCTACAACAACATTTTGACCCAGCGCCAGCTCCCCACCCTCCGTGGATGAGGAATCAGCAATCACAGAACCCCGTTTGATTCGCTGGCCTTTGACAACTGCCGGGCGCTGGTCGATACAGGTGCTTTGGTTAGAGCGCTGATATTTGCGCAAAAGATAAACATGTTGTTTGCCATCTAAAGTGCGCACAACAACACTTTTCCCTGTTACTGAGATCACCTCTCCATCATCCTCAGCAATAACCACCTGTCCAGAATCGATTGCCGCATTGTATTCCATGCCAGTCGATACTTGCGGGACATCGGGTTTAAGCAAAGGAACTGCCTGGGCTTGCATGTTAGATCCCATCAAGGCGCGGTTGGCATCATCATGCTCCAGGAATGGGATCAGCGCGGCGCTGATTCCTACAATCTGGTGAGGGGCTACATCCATGAAATCAACGTTAATATGCTGTGAAAAAATGAATGTAGAGTGATTACGGCAAGATACCCTCCGCCTCACAAATTCGTTGTATTCGTTCAGCGGCGCATTCGCCTGGGCAATTACATAGCGATCCTCCGAATCCGCCGAGAGATACTCCATCTCGTCGGATACAAAAGGAATCACCTGAATATCGTCTATGTGAAGTTTCTTTATCTTCTCTGCAAGTTTTGGCGTTATGCGTGTTTCTTCTTTAGCAATGACCTCGTCTGTTTTGGGATTGGTCAGAGTCTGTCGCAAAACACGATCAACAAGCCGTGGATCATCCGAGGACAGCGTTTTTATCACCTTACGGTATGGCGTCTCAATGAAGCCATATTCATTCACCCTGGAGAAAGTCGCCAAGCGTCCAATCAAGCCAATGTTTGGGCCTTCAGGGGTTTCTATTGGGCAGATGCGACCATAATGCGAATGATGGACATCACGCACATCGAACCCAGCCCGCTCACGGCGTAAACCACCTGGGCCAAGCGCCGAAAGCGTACGCTTATGCCGCAGCTCAGCTAATGGATTAGTTTGATCCATAAATTGAGAAAGCTGGCTTGAACCGAAGAATTCCCGCAGAGCAGCAACCACCGGACGGATGTTGATTAGAGTGATTGGTGATAGCTGATCCTGGTCGCGGATTGACATGCGTTCCTTAATCACACGTTCCATTCGCCGCAGACCGATGCGCAACTTATTTTGGATCAGCTCACCGACTGTCTTTGCACGTCGATTTCCCAAGTGATCAATGTCATCTGGAGCTTGAACGCTATTGTTGATCAAGATCATCCGGCGAATAAGCTGCACGATATCCCATTTGGTCACCGTGCGGTGAGTGATAGGGACACGACCTGATAAATCAAGCTTTTGATTAAGCTTATATCGACCTACGCGCTCTAGATCATAATGGCGCTGGTCAAAGAGCTGCTCCTCTAGAAACTCACGGGCATTGTCTAAAGTCGCAGGATCACCTGGGCGCATGCGCTTAAAAAATTCAAGCAGAGCAGCTTCAGCAATAGTCAAGTTGCCTGTCAATTCCCATTCGGGCTCTTGATAAAGCGTTGAAGCGATGAACATGCGGTCAGGATTATTATCGATATCAGCAAAAACTCGCAGGATTTCTTCATCGCTTCCATTGCTCATTGGCGCTTCAGAGCTCGGTAATCCATCATCTACGGCCGCCAGAGCTCGTAAGAAAATTGTGATGGGAACGATTCGCTTGCGGTTAAACCGCAGAGTTAGGTAATCGCTTTTGCGAGTCTCAAACTCCATCCACGCCCCACGATCTGGTATCAGTTTAGCCATCGCCAGCGGGCGGCCTGTTGAGCGGTCATATGGAGCCTCAAAATACACACCTGGTGAGCGAATCAATTGGGAGACCACCACTCTTTCCGTTCCATTGATGATAAAAGTACCCTTTTCGGTCATCTCAGGAAAATCGCCCAAGAAAATATCCTGTTTGATAGGCTCTGGGATGTCTGGCCCGATTAATAAAACGGAGACATATAGCGGTGAAGCATAGGTCAAATCCCGCTCGACGCATTCTTCTACGGTATGCTTTGGCTCACCAAACCAATAGGCTAATCCCCATTGCTGTGCTTCAGGTGTACGGCTGGGGAAATACAACTTCATCCCTTTGTTGTATGATTCAATCGGTGAAAGCTCGTGAAAAAGGTCAGTTAAACCATCTTCCTTAAGCCTCTTAAACGATTCAAGCTGAACCTCGATTAAATCTGGCAAAGGAAGTTTGACATCAATTCGCGCGTAAGATTTACTCGGCAAAGCAGATGCCATGCGGTTACTCCTGGAAATTGAAAGATAATAGCTGCATATTCAATAGGCGAATAAGCATTATACCAATTTCAATCAAACAGGTCAATATTCACTTCAAAATAATTCAATTAACGTTTGATAAGCTAATCTCTGTTAGAATGTTAATGATGTCTAATTCTTCTATGATCTTCAGGACCGGATTTGTGGCTGTGATGGGTCGACCAAATGTGGGTAAATCAACTTTGATCAATGCACTCATCGGTCATAAAGTTGCAGCGGTTTCACCACGACCTCAAACAACGAGAAAACGACAGATGGGGATTCTCACCATCCAAGACGATACCAAAGCCGTCCAGGTAATTTTCATTGATACACCTGGCGTTCACCAGCCGCGCCATAAACTCGGTGATTACATGAATGATGAAGCTTGGCGCAGCCCCGAAGAAAGTGATTTGCTTCTGCTTTTGGTCGATGCCAGCGTCCAACCTACAGAAGAGGATCTGCTATTATTCACGGGAATTTCTAAAATGAAGCGTCAAATTCCATCGATCCTTTGTATGAATAAAATCGACTTGGTGGAACATGAAATATTCTTAAATCACCAGGCAGCTTATCAAGATAATATTCCTGCAGCCATAGTCATTCCAATCTCTGCCACACGCGGCGACAATTTAGATCGCTTGCTTACGGAGATGGTCTCTTATCTCCCTGAAGGCATGCCTTACTTCCCACCGGATCAACTGACCGATTTATACGAACGAGACATCGCAGCTGATCTGATCCGCGAGGCTGCCCTTAATATCCTGCGCGATGAAATCCCGCACGGGATTGCTGTACGGATTGACCAGTACACGGAGCGAGGAGAGCAAGGGGCATTGATTGAAGCAACAATTCTTGTCGAAAAGGAATCGCATAAGCCTATTGTCATTGGCACTCAAGGGAATATGGCGAAGAAGATTGGGGTTTCTGCTCGCCGGGAAATCGAGGCGGTTACAGGGCGCAAAGTGTATCTCAGTTTAAAAGTAAAGGTTCGCAAGAACTGGCGCGATGACGAGAGTATTCTGAAAAGATTCGGGTATTAGATTCCTGAGTAATAGGGGTAACACGCTAATTCAACAGCGAGAGGTATCATGTCGTTTACTTTGCTTTATCTCACACTTGTTTTAGCCATCATTGACTGGATCGCCGTTGCTAAGAATTGGAAGAAGGTCGAATACTTTGCCAGACCTGCCACATTGATAGCCCTTCTGGCTTGGTTTGGAATGAATGGCGGCTTCAGTGGATATGCACGTTGGTTTGCCGCCGGTCTTGCTTTCTCATTGCTAGGCGAAATCCTCCTAATGTTACCGGCGGAACAATTCCTCCCAGGGTTAATCTCATTCCTAATCGCCCAAATTGCTTATCTGATTGGTTTGAACCAAACTTTGCCTCCACTCAACCTGGCCAGCGCTATTATATTTATTCTGGTACTGCTAACTTCCATTCAGGTTTATCGTCGCCTGGTAGTTGGCTTAAAGGCATCGAATAAATCTAAGCTGATAGAACCCATCCTGGTCTATTCCATCACCATCAGCTTGATGTTGTTTTCCGCCTTGCTAACCCTGGTACGCAAAGAATGGCAGGCTGGGCCTGCCATTCTCGTTAGCCTGGGTGCATTACTCTTCTATATCTCTGATACGTTGAATGCCCGGCACAGATTTATCAAACCACTGCCATCTGGTAGATTACCTGTTATGGTTACCTATCACTTAAGCCAGGTGCTCATCGCCGCAGGCGCTCTGATCCATTTCAACTTCTCAGGCTAACCTGAATTATCCAAATCCTTGCCTCGGGATTCAGGTTCAATAACTGGCTGTGCCGGGGTCTGTGAAAACTGAGCATTTCCAGAACCGGTTGGATATATTGGCACCCCAGGTGGATAGGAGCGGCTACCGAATCGGGTTAATATCACTGCTCCTAATCCAACCGTACCCACAATGGCAGGTGCAATCCATCCCACACAAGGTACCAGAGCATTTAAACCATTTACAACCAGGGTAAGAATAAAAGTGCCGACCCCTGCCGCAGCCGGTAATGCCCAATCCCCACCAAACGCCTTACTCAACCGTTTTCCTACTTCAAGTCCCATAATCACAACACCAAATACCAGAGCTACCACAAAAAGGATAGCTCCGATGAAAGCAATTGGAATGCCAAGTATCGTGATCGCAATAGCGACTAACAAAATTGGAACCACAACCACAGTGAGACAACCCAGTCCACCGGCAAGGAAAGGTTGCGCTCCTGCCGATTCAGCCGCTCGATTCGATTGCCGGGGCAGGAAAAGCACCAATAACACTGCCAATGCTGCCCATAAGAATGATCGGAAGAAGACCCATGTGATATTCCAAACGGGATTAAACCGAAAGGCCAGGTTTGGGAATTCAACTTGAGGAATGCTCACTTTTTCAGGAATAGTGAATTGAAACGGTTTAATTTCGCTAGTGCTCAATTTCCCCTCTATAATAGATCCCTCTTCTCTGGCAATACTTCCACTAATTGTATTCACATCACCCGTTACAACGGCCGTCTTACCCAAATTGACAACGCCACCAACCGCGAAGATATCTCCTTGGATTTCTCCATTAGCGGTTACTGAACCACCCAAGATTAGAAGGTCGCCATCAACCAACGATCCTTCTTCCAGTGTGACCGTCGCACCCACAACTAATAGATCGCCGTCTAATATCTCCCCATCTGCCAATCTAAAGCTTCCTCCAAAAACTAATTTGTCCCCAGTCGTACCCTGCTGGTGAGAGGAAGCCTGAACTGGGTAGGCTTGTCCATAAGCGGTGAGCAATAATATCAAGCTCACTATGAAGCTGACCAAGAGTATTTTATAGATTTTCATAACTTTACCCTCCATGGAGAAGTTGTCAAGCGCAATGCAATGAACCAAACCACACTTAACTGGCATAAGAATCCCGCGAAGAGAATTAACCAGGCAAGTGGGATCACCTCGATCGCAGTCTGGAAAATCGAGATAAACAGCACGCGGAAGAATTCAAGATAATAAAAGGTTTGAACCAATTGGTAAATCCAGGTCCATAATAAAAGAAAAGGTGATTTTATTAACGGCATGGCTTGTGTAGTTAACGCTGCCAGCATCAGAAATGCCCCAAGTATTAGAATACCCAGTAAACGATAGTTCTGTTTTTCTTGCCTCAGTTTTTGGCTGGTTTCTAAACGAGCCTGCCAGCGCTTTCCGAACCCAGCGCTTGGCGATAGCATAGGCGCCGATTGCATTTTAAGCTCCACAGCCTGCCAGGCTTCACCGACCTGCCGGCAAGAATCGCATTGAGTTATATGTTCGTTGAGCGCTATTCGTTGTTCGGGAGTAAGTGGATCACTCAACTCATCAGTGGCAGTGATCATCCAATCTAAATATGGTTGGTGGGTCATGTCGTTATCCTCTCCGGCATGAGATTACTGGTTTTTTTTTCATTCCATTTCTGCGCCATCGCTAGCCGGGCGCGGTGCATACGGCTCTTAAGCTGGCTGATTGATAATCCTAACTCCTGGCATATCTCCTCGTAAGATAGGTCATACCAGTAATAAAGCACCATCGCCGCTCGATCAACTGGGTTCAGGTTGTTTAAAAGCGTTTGAATTTGTTCTTGTTCTTGCTTGTGACTGAGCCTCGTTTCCACGCCAGGTGAATCGTCTGCGACATCCAGGTATGGAAGTTCCTCAAAAGAAATGATTCGATAACGCTGGCGACGGATGCGATCAATGCAATAGTGCGCAGCAATCGAAAGAAGCCAGGTAGAGAAGGAGCGGTTGGGATCGAAACGTTTGAGTGATTGATAGGCTCTCAAAAAAGTCTCCTGAGCTGCGTCTTCTGCATCTTCAGCGTTTCCCAACATACGGTAGCACAGGTTGTAGACAGGTTTCTGGTACGCTTCAACCAATGAGGTAAACGCATTTGCGTCTCCTTCCTGCGCCTGAACGATCCAGCCCGATTCATTGCTCTGCACAGTCTAATTCCGTTTGAAGAACTTGATAAGCCCGGTTTCCAAGTTAGCTTATTGTCATTATGTATACGTATAATTCCAAAAGATGTCGCGCGTAAACGAATACACCTTTCATTCCTTAACCACCTTGGTTCCTTCGGGTGTATCAACCAACTGCCACCCAAGAGAAGCAATCTTTTGGCGCAGTATATCGGCCGATTTCCAATCTTTACGTTCCCTGGCTGATTGTCGTTCTGCCACCAGCTCCTGGATTTCCACTGGGATTTCTTGTAAAAATTCTATCTGTTTCTGATTTTGTGCTGCCTGGCGATTAGCTTCAATATGCCCTTGCACCTTTTCGACTTGCTCAAAGAATTCAGAACGGATAGCAAAATTTTTAAATGGAGTATCAACCGGGATGTATTCATCTAGTGGAAAAGACTCTCCGCTCTTGAAATAATACGTTCGGCTTAATAATCTCTCTCCTCTTTCGACCTTATCCTTGTCTGATAGGTTTACGAGCCGGGAATTTACATGAAATTTCCCGCTTAGGACCATCGTTACGCCGCCTGCTCCCATCACATGGCAGATTCTTTCTTGCATATCGATGATTAAAGCCGTCCTCTCATCGATCCCCATGACAATTGAATCTTTCGGCATCATTTCTAGCAACTGTGAAAAGCGAGATCTCCCCATAAAACATCGGCTGGTATCAAGGTCTGCTCCCCCATCGTTATTATTCCAGTGTGGAACAAAGATTATCGGGAGACCATATAAACCAAAGAAATCCAGACCTTGCTTCCAATGCAGGTCCTCACCAACTTTATAAATCTCGTAAACAGGCAAGGCGTAAGCGCTAATAGCAATTGTGGCTGCGCTGGCAAGTACCAGGGAAGCGCCCATAAAGTGGCGAGCGACTAGATAATGCCAGGCCAGACTATCCTGTAATTGGCGAATGGCATAGGTGGGACTGCCTGGCCCCATGAAAATCAGGTCTGCCTCAAGAAGTGGCTGTAATATCTCCGGATTGTCTGGGCTAAATGGCGTGCCTCGCATGCGAGCCGGTACAATCGAAAGTCGAGGTTGGTAATTTTGGAGACGGTGACAAATGAAATCACCTACTTTTCCAATCACCTGTGATGAATTCAATTCAAAACCAGCAGGAGTTTCCAACATAACGATGTGTGGCTGTGCGGGCAATCTGCTCAGAACAAAATCGAAGATTTTCCGCCCACTTGGCGAGGTTTCTCCGGAACCAAATAACGCAACTAACCCTGGAGTGAGATTTGTCATGATGCTCCCCAACATTTGATGGTTCCTCTTTTGACTATTTAGAACGATAGCGGCTTACGATATTTGGCACCAGATATTCAGCAAACGATCTTTCCAGATCGTATTCCGGTTTCCAACCCCAATCTCGGCGGGCATCGTGATCATTAAGCCCCGCAGGCCAACTATCGACGATTTTTTGCCGCTGCAGATCTGGTTTAAAAGAAATTTTGGCATTGGGGAAAAACCGCAAAACCAGTTCTCGGAATTGCGCTGCTGTTAGGCTAAAGCTGGTGACATTGTAAACGCGGCGGCTTAAAGCCGATACAGGTGTTTCCGCCAGCTTGAGCAGAGCTTCGATTGCATCTGGCATCACCATAAAAGGGATGCATGTATCTTCGCGCACAAAACAGGCGTACGGTTCGCCTTTGGCTGCAGCATGCAACATCTCTGGTCCATAGTCGCTCGTTCCACCGCTTGGAACCGTGAAAGCACTGATTAAACCTGGAAAGCGAACGCTGCGGAAGTCCAGCATAACCGGTCGATCCGCAGCAAGCTGGCGGTAATTCTGGCTGTAATAAATCCCTAGCATTTCACAATAGAGCTTGTTGCAGCCGTACATGGTGCAAGGGTAATTCCATTCCCATTCCCGTACACGAGGGAATTGTGTCTTTACTTCTAAATCGGGCAAACCATAAGCTGCAATCGAGCTGGGAAAGATGAAAAGAACCGGTTCTCCCCGCCATTGTGACTGTTCCGAAGCCAGTTTCAACAATCCCATGGTGCCTTCCACGTTCACGCGATGCGCTTGTTCGGGTGTGAACTCCGCTCGAGTGGACAGCAGTGCAGCCAGATGATAGATAGTTGAAATCTCATATTCACTAACCAGGCGCGCCAGGAGTGAAGAATCCATGATATCGCCCGTCACATGGGTTACTATATTCTCGTTCCCTGCTGCTAATGGTTTCAGATCAAGGGTGATAATCTGGTTTCCTTCACGTCCTGCCAGGTTTTTAATCAACGCATCGCCAATTTCTCCAGAAGCGCCGGTAATTAAGATCCCTTTTTTACGCATCTCTGCTCCTTTGATAATAATGAGTTTATTGTATTTTACTTCACCCCATTTCCATAGTAAACTAATACTATGGGGCGATTTTATCCCTTGTTGCTGCTCTCTATGCTCATCCTGGGGTTATCTTCCTGCGCTCCATTGATGCCCCCGCCTCCACCACCTCCAACAGAGACCCCCCTCGGACCGACGGTGACACCTACAGCCACGACTGTCTGGTTTCCCCCTACACCGACCAAAACACCCATGCCAACGGCAACGTTGAGTCTCACTCCCACAATCGATACTAGACCTCAATTTGGCAGTCTCCTCTTCCAGGATGATTTTAGCACCTCGGTATCCTGGTCCTCTGGAAGGGTATCCGATGGTCGCATTTCTCCCGGTCAAAATGAGTTATCCCTCGTTGTCACCCGAGAGAAGGGTTACCTGTACAGTTTACGTCCGGGTGTTGCACTGAGCGACTTCTACCTGGAGATTAATGCCAGTCCAAGTATATGTCGCGATGGAGATGAATACGGATTATTGTTGCGTGTCTCTCCTGATATGGATTTCTACCGCTTCTCTCTATCCTGCCGAGGGGAGGCTCGCGTTGACCGTATATTAAACAATGCGGCTTCATCTCCACAACCTCCCATTCTAAGCGGCGCCGTTCCACCTGGAGCACCAAGCATCTCTCGTTTAGCCGTCTGGGCGGTTGGAAAGGAATTGCGTTTTTATGCCAATGGAGAATACCTGTTTACAGTTTTAGACCCAACCATACCAATAGGTATTATTGGTGTGTTTGTCCGAGCCGCTACCGAAGACATGGTTTCCGTTAGTTTCTCTAACCTCAAAGTTTATAAACCGAGATAATCACAATATAGTCTTATGGCATCTCAAGACGCAAAAATCCAACACCCAAAATCAAAAATCATTAATCGCTTAAATGATTTAGATGCGAAAACCTGGATGAAGTTTCAAAAATCCTGGTTTGTACACAATCCACCCCGACGCCATAAAGGCGTTCTGCAACACCCAGCCAAGTTCCCAGAAACCCTTGCTCAGGAATTTATTGAATTTTTTACGAAACAAGGGCAGGTTGTCCTTGATCCAATGGCAGGAACAGGCAGCGCCTTGGTCGCAGCCCTACGTGCTGGCCGTCATGGTTATGGTATCGAGCTCAATCCAACCTATGCACAAATTGCCCGTGACATTGTCACACAAGAACGCTCAAAGCTCAGCGAATCTTTCAATCATATCAAAGCATTGGTCATCACCGGTGATGCTGCGCGTTATGCAGAGTATGTCACCGAGTATCAAATTCCACAGATCGATTATGTCTTCACCTCACCACCCTACTGGGATATGCTTCATAGTTATGGCGCGCAAACCCAGCGAAAACGCCGCCATTCCATCGAGCTTGACGTCGTCTATTCTGATGACCCCAATGACCTGGGTAATATTTCTGACTACAATGTTTTCCTGGAGCAACTTGTTAAAATTTATATCTCCCTTCAACCCTTTCTAAAGCCAGGCGCATATTTAACCATCATCATCAAGAATGTAAAAAAAGGAGGTCGGATATACCCACTGGCGTGGGACCTGGGGAAACAATTGGGAGAGTTCTATCGATTAAAGGATGAACGTCTTTGGTGTCAGGACGATATCCGTTTAGCGCCATATGGCATAGGCAAAGCCTGGGTTAGTAACACTTTCCATCATTATTGCCTTCAATTTCGAAACGAGTTGTAACTTTCTATTAATCACCCTTTATATAAAATAAGAATTAGTGTACAATTGTTCTGAGAATCCGGTGAGTTTTCCGATGTTCTGCCCCGGACGGCGTTCGTCCGGAACTTAAGACAGACAGCTCACCGATTAAGGAGCCCATTATGTATCACACTATCATCATAGCTGGGAATGTAGGCCGCGATCCCGAAATGCGCTACACCCCCAGCGGCCAGGCTGTAACCAACTTCTCTGTCGCGACGAGTCGACAGTACACGTCGAGTGATGGACAACCAGTTAAAGAAACCATCTGGTTCCGGATCGCTACCTGGGGAAAATTAGCTGAGACATGTAACCAATACCTCAAAAAAGGAAGACAGGTTCTTGTTGAAGGTCGCTTGGTACCTGACCCTAATACAGGGGGACCTCGCACTTTCAACCGACAGGATGGCACAGTTGGCGCAGCGTTTGAAGTCACCGCATCAACAGTTCGATTTCTCGGAAGCCGGGCTGAAGAAGAGGGTAGTTACCCAACAGGTGCTTATTCAGAGCCAGCGGCTGTTGATAGCGACGATAATATCCCCTTTTAATCCTCCGTTAGACTGTGGGGAATGGCTGCCGGAGATTGGTAGCCATCCCCTAACTCTGGAGAGATGTCTATGTCTTCAACACCCCCTCGAACAACTTTACCACAGCCACCACCTCTGGAGCTTCCTTCAGACCTGCTTATAGAATATGTAAATCTGGTACGCATCGCTCATTCTCCTTCGGAATTGGTATTCGACTTCGCCCATTTGCTGCCCGGTGAATCACCAGCCCGAGTAAGCTCGCGTATTGTCATGTCGCCTCTTGGAGCAAAGTTATTCCACCGTGCGCTGACCGAAAATCTGGCGCGTTTCGAGTCGGCTTTTGGAGAGATTCACGTTCCAGGCGACTCTACCCTGGCTGACCATCTATTCCGCCCACACCCACCCCCCACCAATCCTCCTCAAACCTAGAGTAGCCATGCACCATATAGAAGAAATTGCCGAACGAATACGCCGTTCCTTCGATGCCCGCACAGCAGCGCGCGATAATGCCCTTTCTCAAGCTCGAATTATCACCCGTCATTGTGCTAAAGCGATCAGGGCAATCCACCGCGACGAGCGCGATGTCGCCTTGGACAATTTGAATGAAGCCCAGCGACTTGTCAAGTCTCTGCAGACGGATTTGACCGATTACCCCGACCTTTACTTTGCCGGTTATACACAGGATGCATTGAAAGAATATGCTGAAGCCAATATCGTCTATGCTTTGATTGACAATGGTGATCTGCCTGAGCCAGAAAATCTCGGTCTGGTTTACGATACCTATCTCCAGGGTTTGGCTGAGGCGACCGGAGAGCTTCGTCGACGCTGCCTGGATGACCTCCGTCGCGGTAACTTTAGTGAGGCTGAGCGCATGCTCAATCATATGGACGACATCTACGCTATCCTGATTACTATGGATTATCCAGATGCGATCACAGGAGGCTTGCGCCGCCTGACGGATATCGCCCGCTCGGTTACCGAACGCACCCGAGGGGACTTAACGATCAGCTTACGCCAGGAGCAGCTAGAAAAAAGTCTGCAACGGTTGGAGGGTCAGCTATAAATTCCTTATCACATGCGCACAATCCGTACTTCAGAAATTGGCACATTCCTTTATTGCCAGCGTGCCTGGTGGTATCACAAGCAAGGAAAATTATCCGATAACTTGGCTCAGATGGCTGCCGGAAGTGAGTTCCATTACCATCACACCCGTGCAGCCATGAATTTAAAGATCCTCCGCCTCTTATCTTTCTTCCTGATGCTTCTATCACTGATAATTACCGCCAGCTATCTGGTGAATCTGGCAATACCCTGAATCCATTGCTAGGTCTAGCAGCTCTATTTTTTATCATTGGCTTTGTCTTACTTTTACTGTCAAGGCATCGCCAGAAAGACCTCGGATTGACCTCTGGGCGCCTGATCTATATCGATACCCATGATTGGGGGACCGTAGAGAAATCGCTTTACGATCCCGAGCATGGATTAACTGGACGGCCTGATTACCTGGTGGAAAATGACGCCCAGATCATACCTGTCGAAGTAAAATCCAGGCGCATCTCGACTGCTCCCTATGATTCCCATATTTTCCAGCTAGCCGCATATTGCTTACTAGTCCATCGCTCTTTCAACCGGCGTCCGGCTTATGGCATCCTGCATTATCCCAACCGTACCTATGCCTTCGACTACACCCCTGAATTAGAAAATTCGCTGCTGGAGGTTCTGGCAAATATGCGCAACCTGGAAGGACGCAAAGAGCTTATGCGCTCCCACGAATCTTCCACACGCTGTAGCGCGTGTGGTTTCCGCTCCATTTGTAATCAAAGACTGTAATA
>Ga0113563_10000665_pt1 | contig 17330 bp, 14 predicted proteins | sample Mud3Dept3metaG_FD_80117 | JGI IMG/M metagenome (GOLD analysis project Ga0113563, IMG submission 80117) | Freshwater wetland microbial communities from Ohio, USA, analyzing the effect of biotic and abiotic controls - Mud 3 Core 4 Depth 3... | ecosystem: Environmental > Aquatic > Freshwater >...
CTCGCCTATTCGATGTCTCTCCTTCTCGCATACATCGTCCTGATCGAGCCGGTTGGCTTTGTCATCACCACCTTCCTGCTCATGTTCGGCCTTTTCTTTGATTTTCAGAAAAAAAATTATGGGTGGAGCCTTTTCTTTTCAATCGCGACTGCCCTGGTAAGCTACCTGGTCTTCGAAGTCTGGCTCCGCTGTCAGCTCCCCCGGGGACTATTTCCATGGTGGTAGAAAAGCCATGAGCGTGCTCACCGATCTCCTCTATGGATTTGGCGTCGCGTTCCAACCCTGGAACCTCTTCTCCTGTTTCATAGGTGTTTTGATCGGGACTCTGGTTGGCGTGCTGCCCGGCATAGGCCCTGTTGGGGCCATGTCGATTCTGCTGCCCATCACCTTCGGTATCTCGCCGGTCACCGGCATCATCATGCTGGCGGGCATCTATTACGGTGCCATGTACGGCGGCTCAACAACATCGATCCTGGTCAATATTCCCGGTGAAGCTGCGTCCGTGGTCACAACCCTCGACGGCCACCAGATGGCGCTCAAAGGCCGAGCAGGCCCTGCGCTCGGCATCGCGGCCTTCGGTTCTTTTATCGCTGGCACACTCGGTCTCTTCGGGCTCATGTTCATGACCAACGCGCTCGCTGGAGTCGCACTCCTGTTCGGGCCGACGGAATATTTCTCTCTCATGTGCCTCGGCCTTTCTCTCATCACGTACCTGACACACGGGTCCGTGTTGAGGGGTCTCGTCATGGCAGGGCTCGGTCTTTTCCTGAGCCTCATCGGGCAGGACGTGATCACGGGCCAGGCACGCTTCTCCTTCGGGTTGATGGGGCTCGTTGACGGCGTGGGTCTCGTGCCCCTCGTGATGGGCCTCTTCGGCATCTCAGAGGTGCTTCTTAACCTGGAGGAAATCGGCAAGAAGCGTGAAGTGATGAGGACCACCTTCAGGCAGCTCTTCCCGACAACTGAAGATTGGCGGAAATCGGCCAAGCCCATAGGCAGGGGAACGCTGATCGGTTTCCTGCTCGGCATCCTGCCGGGAGGTGGCGCGGTCATCTCTTCCTTTGTCTCGTACGCCGCAGAGAAAAGATTTTCAAAACATCCCGAGGAGTTCGGTAAGGGAGCCATCGAGGGCGTGGCTGGTCCTGAGTCAGCCAATAACGCAGCGTCGAGCAGCGGCTTCATTCCCCTCTTCTCGCTTGGCATCCCCGCAAACGTGATCATGGCCCTACTCCTTGGTGCGCTTATGATCCACGGTATCAAGCCAGGACCTCTGCTGATCATGGAAAGACCTGAGATCTTCTGGGGGACTGTAGCGAGCATGTACGTGGGCAATGTCATGCTCCTCGTGCTGAACCTGCCGTTGATCAGCCTCTGGGTACAGGTATTGAAGGTGCCCTATCGTACCCTCTTTCCTCTGATACTTCTCTTCTGCTTCATCGGCGCTTACAGCATAAGCACGAACGTCTTTGACCTTTACGTCATGTTCATCTTCGGCGCTCTCGGGTACGTGCTCCGCAAACTGAGCTACGAGCCTGCCCCCCTGGTGCTTGCCTTTGTGCTTGGGCCTTTGCTTGAGAAGAACCTTCGCCAGGCGCTCATACTCAGTGACGGAAGCCTCAGCGTGTTTGTTACCCGACCCCTGTCAGCAGTGTCGCTCCTCGTAGCTGTGCTGCTCCTGCTCACCGCCCTTCTTCCGTTTGTTCAAAAGCGGAGAAGTGAGGTGATAACGGAGGAAGACTGACATAATAAAGCAGTGATCGGTAATCGGTGACGAGTAATCGGTGGAAGAACCTGTTGCCATTAACATTTGGCGTGGTCGCCCCTAGATTTAACAAGGTCTTGAGATGACGAAAATAATATTGCGTGGGAGAAAGGTGGTGGGGGGCTATGCGGAAGGTGAAGCCCTCGTCACCAAGGATACGATTTCGGGCTGGGGTGGGATTGACCCGGTGAAGGGAATCATTATCGAGCGGAGACATGGACTCTCAGGCCAGAGCTTCAAGGGTAAGGTCCTAGTCTTTCCCGGTGCGAAAGGTTCATCGGGTTGGTCCACGAGGTTCCATGTGGCACGGGTGGCAGGAACTGCACCTGCAGCAATGATCTTCAATGAGATGACCACGAAGATTGCGCTGGGCGCTGTCGTCATGCGCGCGCCCGCGGTGACCGACCTGGACCAGGACCCATTGAACGTAATCGAGACGGGAGACTGGGTCACCGTTGATGCGGATAAAGGCATTGTGGAAGTAACGAAGAGGAAATAAATACAGTTATCGGTTAACGGTGATCAGTTATCGGTAAAGGCCAACAGTAATCGGAAGCGAGCGTGGAGGGTGCAATGGCGGTGAAAAAGATCGTTGAGGAAGCGCGGGAAATAGAGGTAAAGGGAGAGTATGATGTGCTGGTCATCGGGGGCGGTCCCGCCGGTATTGCGGCTTCTTACGCGGCAGCACGGGCAGGCGCGCGTACGCTCCTGGTCGAGCGATACGGGTTCCTTGGAGGCATGGGGACAGCCGGCATGGTGGGTTCCTTCTGCGGGTTCTTCACCACGGGCCGTCTGCAGAAACTGCTCGTGGGCGGCATCGCAAGTACTTTACTCGGACGTCTCAAGGAGAGGGGGGCGGTTTCCGAAAAAGGGATCTCCCGCGTCGATCCCAGAATAGGTTCCATGCGCTTCAATCCGGAGATCTTCAAGCTTGTGGCAGAGGAGTTTGTCACGGCAGCAGGCGTCGACCTGCTCTTCCACACGTTCGCGGTGGAAACGGTTTGGGAGAAAAAAGGGAGCAAACTTTCCGGTGTCATCGTTGAGAATAAGTCGGGCCGCTCGGCCCTGTTTGGAAAGACGGTCATTGACACCACCGGGGATGCTGATGTGGCGTGCAGGGCCGGCGTTCCTTTCGAGATCGGTGACGGAACAGGCAAGGCACAGGCGCTCACCACCATGTTCCGCATGATACACGTGGATGTAGAGAAGATGCGCGACCTCACCATGACCGCGGTGAAAACGCTGCTGGAAGAGGCGTTGAAAACGGGCGAATACGGTTTCAAGCGCATCGACGGGATCGTTAACCCCGCGCTGCCTCAGGGGATCGTGAGCGCTAACATCATCAACGTGCCCGACCTCCTCGCCATCGACGCATGGCAGTTGACACGCGCAGAGATGGAGGGAAGACGCCAGGCGTTTGAGTATATCAGGGCCTTCAAACGGTACCTGCCCGGGTTTGAGCACGTCGAGCTTTCTTCGTTTGCACCCCAGATAGGCGTGCGCGAAACGAGAAGGGTACAAGGTCAGTACGTGCTGCAGGAAGAAGACGTACTGAAGGGCATAAAATTTGAGGACGCCATCGGCCTTGGTGCGTGGCCGGTGGAGATACACGACCCGGTAGCGCGCAGGATCGAGTGGAAGTTCCTGGAGAACGAGGACGACTACTATGCCATCCCAATGAGGTGCTTGCTCCCACGCAATGTGGAGAATCTGCTGGTCGCGGGAAGGTGCATGTCGGCGAGCCATGTTGCGCAAGCCTCCACACGCGTCATCGCACAAGCCTTTGCCATGGGAGAGGCGGGAGGCATACTCGCCGCGCAGTCTGTGAACTCGAAGCTCCCGCTACGAGAGATTCCTGCCGCCAGCGTGCAGAAAGAATTGAAACAACAGGGCGCTATCCTGGGGGTATAGCGGCCTGCTAAACCGGGAACGCGTTCGACACTATTGGAAAGTTCCCAGGCTTTCCTCCCCGCCACTGATCCGGTCTTCAACAAAAGCTATGTGAACCCGGGACGAAAAGTCCCGCCATTTATTCTGCAAGACCTCGTTTCTATCTCTCGCGCTTAATTGGCTGGATCCATTGAAGCATGCAAAGCCAGGGATTATGCATATCCTCGCGGCCGACATCAGCCCATCCGTGTGCGTTTCACTGAACAGAAAGGCGTGCACGAGTTCATGCAGGAGAATCCTGCTGTCTTTCGTCCTCAACACAATATGTCTGCGGTACACGTCATCGATGACCCCTTCCCATCCACCGAACGTAGAGAAAGAGAGAAGCTGGCCAATGGACATCGGCGCATACGCCAGAGTCATATCGTACGCCCCTGCGGAGTTCTTCATACGATCGGCTACCTGCTGCAACATTTCAGCGCGATCCGAAGACTGCCAGGACATGACTTGGTAGCTGTTCACGTGTAGTGCTATTCCTGTTTGTTCAAATAGTTGGCGGGACGCTTCTCCTAAGAGTTCAGTCAAATCACCAAAATGGCGCGGATCGGGCGATAGCACAGCCACGGATACGTGGCGCACCGGGAGACTGCGCTGTTGAAGAGCCTGGACATGCCCAGAGCTCACGACTGATGCGGTGCTGCTGCAGGAGCAGAGGAGAAAAAGGAAAAGAAGAAACAAGCAACCAACACAGGGTAACGGTGTTATGCTCCGATACGTTTTCATTAAGGCCACTCTTTGTCGCATGTGTCCGTCCTTCGGCTTCCTCAAACTTCTTGACTCATAGTATGAACACCAATGCAACCGATTGCCAGAGGTGCAGCGGCAGAAGCCCCATAGGTTTTAGGAAATCCTACCTATACCATCACCGCGTAAGAGGGTGTCGGTTAAAACCTCGGCAGGACCGATACCAAATGTATCGCGCGCAGATAAACCCCCAACAGAGGCACTCGAAATCTGGAGCGCGCTCGCTAAGCTGTCTACTTCGAGATGACCAAAAAACTTTCTTGAAAAAGGACCCGAATTTGGTTGATATTACGGTACGGGAGATTCAGTGCTTTTTTGAAACCAGCAGACGATAACCGGAATTGACATGGAGCGCGTTAGAAGACACAAACTGAGCCTTGCTATTCTTTCCCTGGCACTGGCGGCTATCTTGCTGCTCGCTGCGCGCGGGGCGGAGATCAGCGCCTCTGTTGAAACAGCACAACCCGTTTCGGATCACTTCGACGGCAAAGTCTTCTTCAACCCCGGATTCCTCCCAGCAGAAACATCCGCCCAGGGGACAGAACCGAGACGGCGTGGCCCCAGCTGGATATGGCGCTGGCTGTTTGGCACTGATTGGCCGGAATGGCCGGAAACAAATAATTTCACACCCGGCCCTTCGCCTCTCACCCGCGTCCCGAAGGGAGCGCTCCACATAACTCCCGTCGGCCACTCAACCTTCCTCGTTCAGATGGATGGGGTCAACATCCTGACGGACCCGATCTGGTCGGACCGGTGCAGTCCGGTATCGCGGGCAGGGCCCAAACGGTACACGCAGCCGGGCATCAGGTTTGAAGATCTGCCCCCTATCGATCTCGTGCTCGTCTCCCACAATCACTATGATCATCTCGATCTTCCCACGCTGAAACGTCTCGCAAAAAGGGGCACGCCCCGCTCCATAGTGGCGCTGGGGAATGGCGGTCTCGTCCGGGATGCAGGCATTCCTGTGGTGGACGAGCTCGACTGGTGGCAGGAGATCCGCATCTCTCCGGACGTCACAGTCACCCTTGTCCCGGCGCAGCACTTCTCGTCCCGTACCTTGTGGGACCGCAACGAAACCCTCTGGGGAGGATTTGTCGTCTCGGGACCATCGGGGAACGTTTATTATGCCGGGGACACAGGATATGGTCCCCATTTCCGGGAGATTGCGCGTCGCTTCTCTCCCATCCGCGTAGCACTTCTTCCGATCTCACCCTTTCGCCCGCAAGACTCAAAGGAGCCGCCTCGCCAGCGTTATCCCAGCGTTCACATGGGCCCCGCGGAAGCCGTGCAGGCGCACGAGGACCTGGGTGCGCAACTGAGCATCGCCGCCCATTTCCAGGTGTTTCAGCTTGGACCGGATGGATTCCACGATGCGGTGAATGAATTGGCCGCAGCCTTGACGACACGCGGTCTCAAGCCCGAAGTCTTTGTTGCACCGAGCCCGGGCCGGGCCATAGAATTGCGGACCATAGGATTGGCTGGGCAATCTCCCAGAGAAGCGCCGAGCCTGGAGGTGTCTGCACACGCCATTACCCCGGCGGTCGAATTCCCCGCTCACGGGTTAGCTCGTTAACCTCCCTTAGCTTGACTCGCCCAACGCACGTTGGTGATTGCTTCAGTAAGGCTGCGTGGCCGGTTCCGTTATCAGGCCGGCTTCCTTGAACATTTTTTCAGACCTACCCCATAGATCCTTCAGGTGCGGCCCGAAATCCTTGGAGGGATAGTTGGCCACGGTGCAATCCAGCTTTTGCAGGGTATTCTTGAATTCAGGCGTCTCCATGCCCTTTGAGAAGGCCATCTCCAGCTTCGTCAGTATCTCCGGAGGGATTCCGGCGGGCCCCACGATGGAGTGTGTAGTCTCCTTCGCAAAGTCATATCCAAGCTCCTTCAATGTGGGAACATTGGGGAATTGAGGCGACCTATTCTTTCCGTGCGTGGCAAAGACCCGTATCTGACCATCGGCGGCAAGGGGCGCATATCCCACACCGGCGGAGCATGCGTCCACGTGTCCGCCCACCAGCGCCATCAAAGCGGCAGGTGCGGCCTTATAGGGAACGTGAACCCATTTGATCTTTTCTTTGCTGGCTATGTATTCCATGGCTGCGTGCATACCAGTGCCAACCCCGGAAGTACTATATTTAATTTTTCCCGGGTTCTTCTTCGCATAGTCTATGAACTCATTGAACGTCTTCCAGGGCGAGTCACTCCGAACGATAAGAGCGCTATGCGCAGCCTCCGAGACCCCCAGGATAGGAGTGAAGCTCTTCAATGGCTTGAAAGGAACTTTTTGTACGAGGGGGCCATACACAATTGAGTCGGTGGGTGCAGCGCAGATCGTGTAGCCATCGGGCTTCGCATTTGCCACGAGAGAGAGTGCAACCGCTCCACCACCGCCCGCCTTGTTCTCCGGGACAAGGCGGACGCCCAAATACTTTTCAGCGCCTCCCAGAAGGCTTCGTGCAATGATATCGGTCGTACTGCCGGGATCGAACGAGATTAGAAGTGTAACGGGCTTGTCAGGATATTCAGCCCTAACAAGTTCCGGAGCGCAGATAAGAGTTCCAAGAGGTAAGAAAAGCACCAGTAAAAAGAAGAAAAATCTTTTTTCAGAGATACTTGTCCACCGTTCTTTCATGGCCCGCCCTCTCCTTCCTTTTGGTGTCCGGACAGATGACACCCTACCTTGAAGCAACAACTTCCGACTTAACAAGACCAGACTACTTTTTCGGCGGAATCACCTGGATCTGCAGGTGCCAGTCGCGCTTGCCGCCGGCGCAGACACTGTGCCTGCCCTATTGATCAGTGATTCGTGGTAAAGGAGCTGCTGATCCACACGGCAATCGCCCTGGCTGTACATGATAAATGTCCAGCGTCAAGCCCTGGTCCCGACTTTTGTCTAGCGCGCAGCCTCTGTAAAGCCGCTTCAAAGGAGATCAATCGGCAAGGTCAGCTACGCTCTCGATTCCTGCTTTCTCTCCGAAATAGTCTTTGAGACTGGGCTCAATTGCGACCGGCTTTATACATTTTTCAACGTACTGACGGGTGCCTCTCACCCCCAATAGATTGAAAAGCTTCTTGAACTGCGCTTCCCAGTCCTTTCCGATTTGCTCCTTAACGGAAGGCGGCAGGGCCCAGGACTGTGCCTTGAATGGGCCCACCGCATTTTTTCGTACCTTGTAGTAGAACTGTTCGTCGGTCATGTCTCCTTTACGTTCGGAGGCATGTTTGTCCCGCAGATACGCGTACATCTCGTCCCGCAGATTGCCGGGCATGCGCTCGAAGAACATGTTCATGAAGCCTGTTGCCAGGTGGATTTCGCACGTTTCAGTTTCCACGAACTTCCCAAACGCATCTTCGGGCAAGGTGGATGCGCCGTGCTGCACAGCGCCTCCCATACTATAATCCCGACGCGCAACCTGGCTCAACCGTTTGAGTGTGTCAAAATCGACTTTGACTTTGGCAATCGACCCGTCCGGCAATGCAACGCCACCGTGTGAGGTCCCTGTCTGAATACTGATCTTGCTGAGCCCCGTCAGACCCTTGCCCTGCTTCTCGAGATCCTTTCTGAATCCTTCGACGTATGCGCGCAATTCTTCTTCTGTTGAATTGCGGCCGCCCACCTCACCAATCTCACCGCCAACTGAAATGGTGACCCCTTTAGGCTCTATCGCCCGGACATACGCGGTCAGCGTGGCGGAAAGCTCCGTGTTGAGCGCCTGCTGCGCAGGCACTGTGGGCTTGCTCAAATCGACGAGCGTCGATGTGTCCACATCGATGTTGTAAAAACCTGCAGCCACTGATTCTTTCATCAGGTCTTTAACGGCCTTCACTTCTGCTTCAGGATCAGTGCCATACCGCTTCGCGGAGACCTGGAAGTGGTCACCCTGAATAAAGACCGGTCCTTTGTAATCCTCTGCTATGGCCGCGGCAAGAATCGACGTGGCATACTCGGCAGGCCGCTGGTCCGTGTATCCGATCTCGGAGCGGGCGATCTCAAAGATAAATGCCGATGCGTCCATCTCTTTAGCCACGCGGAAAATGATGCGGGCAGCGTCAAAGGAGAGCGCACGCAAATTGATCGCGGGAACCGTGAAGGTGGTTGGAACCTCGCCGCGACCGCGGGCCATGTACAGGTCATGAATTGAAGCAGGAATGATACCCAGTTCCAGCGCTGCGGCGCGTGTGAGATAGCGAGCGAGACCCTGCTTCTCTCCAGACTCAAGGGCTGATATCTCGGCCAGCTTCTGAGCCTTTTGACGCAGCTTGGAGGGATTGCTCACCTTCACCTTTCCCTGTTGAATCTGCAGACTCTTATCAAGCATTTCAAAGATAGCGTCAACCTTTACGTCAGCCATGGCTCCTCCTCACCATTCAGCGTTACTTCCTTTTGTCACCTGACAATTAATTCAGTTCCCTGATGCGTTCTGCGCAACGCGTCTTCTTCACATATTAAACATATTTTTTGGCAACTCTGCAATCTGGACTGCGCGCGCAAACGGACTGCCTCGCGGACCTCGAGCCGCACCTCCGCGTTAAGGAGAATGGTCAACGATGCTTACAAGAAGGTCTTCTGCGCGATCTCCACCTTGAAGCCGAACCTGACCATGTCTTCCAGATACTGCTCCGGAGGTATGGCCAACTCCGGCTCCACCACGCCCTTTGCTTTCACCTGACCACGTCCCATGATGACAGCAGCCACGGACCCGCACAGGCCCGCTCGATATGCGCCCGAGCACCCCTTGTCGACCATCTTCTTATGAAGCTCCGGAGGAATAACCACCCTCATGCGGTACTCTACAGGGGCTCCGTTCTGAACACCAGCAACAATAGCAACGAGGTCACCCACGAAGTTAGGCTGTTTTTTTGTCTCAGGTGGAAGATTGTCAACGAGGGTCTGGAGCACGTCATGCGGGGCTACCTTTACGCCCTTCACATCGATGGGGTCGCGGTTGGCAAAGCCAAGGTCCCTGAGGAAGGAAATCTTTTTTTCTATGTCCTCGCCGAAGCTTCCCTTGTAGCTTATGCGTTTGATGCCCCTGTCCCCGAACGACCTCGACAGGCAGAGCGGCTCACTGTGTGATTCCCCTGCTATGAACTGGGTCCCTACAGGTTCGGCGAAGGTGAACCTCTCCCCCAGCGACCTGGGTTCCAGTTCTTTCAGCACGCCATCCTCGTAAAAATAGACCGGCTTCGAGAAGAGATACAAGAGATCGCTCAGCGGAATCGGGCAGTTCAAGGGACGGGAGTGCTCCTCCGCCGGAACGAGATCCACGCTGGTCATCTTGAAATCGATGGTTTCGGTCTTGTCCAGCTTGTTCATAAGGTATGTAGCCATGATATTCGTGAAGCCCGGCCCCACGCCCATATCTTGTACACAGACAATCCCCTTCCTGGCAAAATCATCGTTGAGGGCGCGCTGCGCCTCCCGCTCCCCCTTTGTAGTGAGATCCAGGTAATTGCAGCCGGCTTCTGCCGCAGCCTTTGTGGTCTTGGTGTAGCCACCGAGAGTGAGCGCGCAGTTCAAGACAACGTCGTATCCCTTGAACGCAGCGACACTGGCGTCATAGTCTGAAAGATCAAGCACCGTATGGGCCAACCGGGGATCGCCCATTCTGGCCGCAATCTCTTCCAGGGCGCCCGCCCTGATGTCGGTTGCCAGCACTCCTGACACGTCCTTTTGCTCAAGGAGATAGACGATTGCTGCTCTGCCCTGCACACCAGCCGCACCGGGAACTGCAATTTTCATCTGTAATCCTCCTTCAGTCTCATAGTTCTGTCTGCCCTGTAGATGCGCGCCGCTCTCATGCTCCAGCGCTTCTCTCCTTTGCGAGACCCACAAGAAAGGAAACCAACGGCAGAATGAGCAGGAGCAGCGCAACGCAGATGGCAACAGCCGAGATAGGCCTGACAAAGAAAACGGAAAAATCGCCCTTCGAAAGAATAAGCGATTGGCGAAGATTCAGTTCCAGGATCGGTCCCAAAACAAAGGCGAGAATGAGCGGAGCGCCCTCGTAGTCAAATTTTCTGAAGAGATACCCGATGATGCCGAAGGTGATCATGACCAGCACGTCAAAGTTGCTGTTCTTGAGGCTGTAAGAGCCTATCACGCAGAAGAGCAGGATAAGTGGAAACAGGATCCGGTATGGTATTCTCAACACTTGAACCCACAGCGGGATGAGAGGAATATTCAGTATGAGCAGCATCACGTTTCCAACGTACATGCTGCTAACGAGACCCCAGAAAACATCAGGATGCTTCACCAGAAGAAACGGGCCGGGGCGTATGCCATGCATTACGAGTGCTCCAAAGAGCACAGCCATCAATACGTTCGGTGGAATCCCCAGCGTGAGGAACGGGACAAATGCGCCCGCTGTCGCAGAATTATTTGCAGCCTCCGGTCCCGCAACCCCTTCTATGGCCCCCTTTCCAAATGTCTCTGGCTCTTTGGAAATGCGTTTCTCAACACTGTATGAAAGCAGAGATGCTATCGTTGCACCTCCTCCGGGCAGGACACCCATGAAGAAACCCAGAATCGATCCCCGCGCTATGGCTCCCTTGGCCTTCATCCAGTCAGCCATCGTAGGAAAAAGATTTCTGATCTTTGTCTTGAGAATCTCAGGTTTGGCCGCCTCTTCAACGCTCACCAGTATCTCTGAGACGCCAAACAGGCCCATCGCCAGGGGTACCATATCTATCCCATCCCACAACTGCATCACATTGAAGGTCATTCTGGGTGACGCCTGGATGTGGTCGAGACCAATGCAGCTCAGAATGAGACCCACGGCAGCCATCATAATGGCCTTTATTACTGAACCGTGCGACAGATACGTGACAAGGCTCAGGCCCAGCAGAATTACGCCAAAGTATTCAGGCGGCCCGAACTTGAGGCCGAAAGCTGCAAGTGGCGCTGCGAAAAATACCAATCCTATGAGGCCCAGCGTCCCCGCGATGAAAGACCCGAAGGCGGCCATGCCAAGGGCTGATCCAGCCTTGCCTTTTTTTGCCATTTCATACCCGTCGAGACACGTTACAACCGATGCGGCCTCGCCGGGAATATTGACCAGTATCGAAGTGGTTGACCCTCCATACATAGCCCCATAATAAATGCCCGCCAGCATGATGATGGCGGAGATTGGCGACATACGAAAGGTGGCGGGCAGGAGGATCGATATTGCCCCTATCGGCCCGATCCCGGGCAGTACTCCCACCAGTGTTCCGACGAGGACCCCGACGAAGCAGAACAAAAGGTTGTCAGGCTGAATACAGATGGAAAAGCCGTAAAAAAGGCTATGGAGAATATCCAAGCAGGTTACCTCGCCGCATGGTACGGCCTAGAAGTCGATAAGTCCCTTCGGAAGCTGCACATTAAGCCACATATAAAAGACAAGGTAGGTTGCAAGTACTGTGATAAGGGCAGTCACCAGCCGCACCCAGAATCGTGGTCTCTCGATAATACCAAACAGGAGTAGCATGAGTGCGAAGGTAAGCACCAGATATCCGACGCTGGGCAAAAGGATCGCATACGCTATGAGGCTGGCCAGGATAATGATTACTTTGTGCCACCCCAGGCCTTTCCACAGGTTTGTAGTGCTGTCCTGACGCGTCTTCTTCAGCACCGCATTGATCACAAGAACGATGCCGAAGCCACCTAGGATAAGTGCTGCCACGAACGGGAGAAACCCCGGGCCTGGAGACTTGAAGGAGCCGACGTCTACCCGGGCAGATTCCATACAGACAAGAATGGCCATGACGAGCCAGAATATACCGCTCAGCACGTCAAGCTTCATTAATAGCTCCTGAACGAAGCAACAACACTCTCTGCCCCCACCTAGACTTCCAGAAAGATTCCTCCGCCACGGAACGAACGAACGTGAAGGGCACGCCCTAAACTACCGTGGAGACGAGGCGCAGGATCACTTCCCGATATAGAGTCCCAACTCCTTGATTATAGGGACACCAGCCTCCTCAGCCTTCTTAATTGAAGCCATGGCAGCCTCAGGCCCACCCCATCTCGGCACCTCGCCGAGCTTTTCAACCCCTTTCTTGTATTCGGGGTCATCGTACGTCTTTTTCAGCGCATCCACGAGGATCTTCTTCACGTTCTCGGGCGTGTTCTTGTGCGTGTATATGCTGACGACTGTCGTGAGCTTTTCCACTTCAGGATATCCGAGTTCCACCGCGCTCGGCACATCAGCCGGATCGCTGAACCGTCTGTCGCTGTAAAAAACCAGAAACCGTACCTTTCCGGCTACCACGTGGTCCTTGGGGATCGAATAGACGTTGGAAGAGGCATCCACGTGGCCTCCGAGAAGAGCCGCAAACTGTTCGTTGCCTCCCTTGTATGGAACATCAACGGTCTGGACACCCGCCTTCTTGAACATGGAGAGAGGGATTATATGTATCGTGCTTCCGCGGCCGTGATGGCTCCATTTCAGCTGGCCGGGGTTCTTCCTCGCATACTCGATCAAGTCCGACAGGGTTTTCCACGGAGAATCACCCCGGACGCATAGCCCGTGCTTGAACTCGAGCATGGTTGCGAGCGGCACAAGCAGGTCCGGGTCAAAGGGCACCTTCTGTGTCTTGACGGTCGTGGCGTGGAAAAAGTTGGTGAGGCCAACGAGTTTGTATCCGTCGGGTTTGGAGCTTATCACCTCCGCTGCCCCCAGGCTACCAGTGGCGCCGGGCTTACTGACCACTTGCACGGGCTGCCCCAGATATTTTTGAGCTATCTCCCCGACCAGCCTTGACCAGAGGTCCATGGTGCCGCCGGGCGTATAAATGCAGACGAGTTCGATAGGTTTCAAGGGAAATTCTTTAGACGCTGCTGCTCCATCCGATGCGCTCCCCAATGCGAGCATGACGAGAATAGATACCACTGCTGTTTTTTTCATTGGATTACCCCCTTCCTTTCGCAATCAACGGTTCTGTGATTAGTGCCGCCTCCACATCTTCCTTGTTCAACAACGCTCGAAGAGCCCGAAACGTAGACCGTCATCTGCTTTCAGTAGGTTGGAGGATCTATTACCCACAGTATCTCTGCAACCTTCTTCCCGTTATTGACGAAACCGTGGGGCCGGCTCGAGTTGAAATAGAAGCTGTCCCCTTTCTTGAGTGTGTACGTTTTGTCCTCGATGAGCAAATCAAACTCACCGGAGAGCACGTATCCGAACTCCTGGCTACCGCTGTGGGAATAGAGGCCGTCGCTCCCGATCCCTGGTGCGAGCCTCTTCAGGAGCGGCTCCATGTTCTTGCCCGAAAGGTTTCTCACGAGCAACGTGATAGAAGCGTTGTCACGCGGATACTTGATTTCACAGCCCTCGCCGGACTTCAGCGTGACCTCGTCGCTAGGATCGCCATCCGTGATGAAAAGGTCCACCAGTTTGACGCCCAGGGTATTCGCGATGTTTTTCAACGTGGAGATCGAAGGGCTGACTATGCCTTTTTCTATCTGGGATACGTATGCGCTTGTGCAGCCGGCTTTCTCGGACACATCACGGAGCCTGAACCCCCTGCTCTGGCGCAAAGCCTTTATCTTGCCGCCCAGGGTTTTCAATTCGTGGATCTCTTTTGTGACGCCCCCCGCCATCTTCAAGAGTGTCCCGAAAAAATGAAGTTAAATAATACTTCATAGACTAAAGTATTATTTACACGTCTTGTCAAGTGAAAATTTTGCGATAACCAGGAAAGGTCAACATGCCGGGATCGCCTGAATCACCCAAGCGATCCCGGCCTTACAGACGATCGCGGCCTTACAAAAGAACAGTCAAGACACTCCGTAATCGTGGCCCTCACTGCATCACACAGCCCCTCTTACGGTGGATGTTTCCTTTAGTTGGTTCGTTTCCAGCCCTTCTTTGTTTCGAGACAACGCCTTGTCTCTTCATTCACGTTCGTTCAGGTATCTGGGATGCCTTTTGAAGCGAGTGTCTTCCTGGCAAGGAGCTCGCACTCCTTCTTGTCCCTTTCAAAATCGCCCGTACTCTTGGTTGGATGCGTGTACGTTGCGGCGCACCCTGCCACTAAGAATAAGACCAGAAGCAACAATACTATTCGTTTCATTCTGTCTCCTTCATGCGGGTGTCATGATCCCTGTTCGAAATATTTCCAAAGCATTCCATTCTGTCAGAACATGGACTGTATTGCAAGAAATAAACCTAAACCGGGAACGAGTCAAACCATCCAATAGTGCCTCACTAACGAAGAAAAGTTACTGACAGCCTCCTGCATGTATGATTTACTTATCCTGCCGCGTGTACAAGAATGTGGGCGAAAACGCACAGAGGACTATACTAATAAGCACACCACGTGGTTTTCGACTCACCGGAGATAAGACAGGAGGAGAGATGAGTTCATCCAGCTTTGACAAGATTGACATGTTCTGTCACGTTCTGCCTGCGAAGTTTAAAGAGATACTATTGGAGAGGACCCCGCAAACCAGTTATTACTATGAGGCAGACAGCATAAGGCCTGCGCTCTGGGACCCGGATATCAGGTTGAAGCTCATGGATAGGATCGAGGGTCTCAGGCAGGTCTTATCTGCCGGACTGCCCCCGGTGGAATATGTCGCCCCGCCCACAGACGCGCGCGACCTGGCACGTATGTGCAATGACGAGATGGCGGAACTGGTGAACAAGTACCCGGAGCGGTTTCCTGCCGCTATCGCCTGCCTGCCCTTGAACGATATCGACGCCTCGCTGCGTGAAACTGAAAGAGCCATAAAGGAACTGAACTTCAAAGGTATTCAGATATTCACCTCTATCAATGGGAAGCCTCTCGATTCGGCTGAATTCCTGCCACTCTATGAAATCATGGCGAAGTACGATCTGCCTGTCTGGATCCATCCTGTCAAGGACAGGAGTGTTCCGGACTATCCGACTGAAGCCATGTCGAAATACGGTCTCTTCCTTGCCTTCTCCTGGCCATACGAGACAACGCTGGCCATGGGCCGCCTCGTCTTCAGCGGCGTTCTCGAAAAATTTCCGAATCTCACATTCATCACCCATCACTGCGGTGGGATGCTCCCCGCTTTCTATAAACGCGTCGCCTTGATTCCTCCAAAAGTGATGACCGGCGATGTGCAGGGGCTGACCACATGGCCTCTTGAATACTTTCAGCGATTCTATGCCGATACGGTGATGGGGGGTAATACAGCCGCTTTGATGGCAGGCTATAGCTTCTTCGGAGCCGACCATCTCCTGTTTGCCACTGATTATCCTTACCCCGGGGGCGCAGCGCAGAGCGACCTTGCAGTCGAAGCGGTTATCAAATCGATTGAGGCGATGCAGATAACCGATGAAGAAAAGATTAAGATATTCTCAAAGAATGCAAAGCGGCTGCTCAAGTTGTCCTAGAAATTGGAATGAGGGCGCTGTGACGCCCATGTTCTTTTCCAGAACACCGGGAGTGTGCACACATCTATCTGCGGGCAGTAGAGAAATGTGCGGTAATCCATAGAGAACGGTAAAATGTCGCAAATGGGATTGAGTAAGGTGTCAACAAGCGAAGGATTTGCTATAATGTCATCAGGCTGGTCAAACAGAGGATGCATCGCCCAAGGCATTGAGCAGGGAGAATTGAGATTTTATGTATGAACAGTTTTACGGTTTTTCCGAGGGACCCTTCAACCCTCTGCCGGACCCCTCATTTCTTTTTCTGACGCCCAGCCACGACGCAGCGTTGTCGGCCATGATCTCGGGGGTGCGTGAGCGAAGGGGCATCACCGTCATCACGGGCGGCGTGGGAGTTGGGAAAACCACTCTCATCAATGAGTTGTTTACGACGATGGATGAAAAGGTGAAGTCCGCCTTCGTTTTTTTCACGAAGCTCAACTTCAGAGATCTTTTGAAAACCATCCTTCGTGAGCTGGACGTGCCGGTAAAGGGAACAGACACGTTCGCCCTTCTCGAAAAGTTTTACGGGTATCTTGAAGAGAGGGGTTCCGATGAAATTGTGGCCGTTGTCATTGACGAGGCACAGAATCTCGAAATGGATGTCTTGAAACAACTTCTGCGGCTCTGGGCCCACCCCAACCCCAGATCCAGGTCGCTTCAGACCGTCCTGGTAGGTCAGCCGGAGTTCGGAGTCAGGCTGAATGCGCCAGAGTTAGCCGAGCTCTCCAAACGTATAGCGGTCCGCCGTGAGATCATACCGTTGACCCGTCCCCAGACAAGGACCTACATTGATCACCGCCTGAAAGTAGTCGGCAGCTCCAGCTCCAGTATTTTTGAGCCGAAAGCGATCGAGCGGATTTGCGACTTTGCTGAGGGGATACCCAGGGTGATCAATATGGTGTGTGATGCAGCCCTGCTTATCGGATACGCCCGATCTGCCCGCACGATTAATGCAAGGATGATCAAAGAGGCTACGCATGATTTGCGCCACCTCCGGTCGCCCAAGGCGGGCAAGACGCCATTGGCGCGGTTCGAGCCCGAACCTCCCGATGAAGATGTTCCGGTTGAACCTGAAACTTCGTCCGATACCAGCAGCCCGTCATTAGAGCCAACTTCTCTGCAAGCCTCATACGAGTCTGGGCCAGTCACAGAGCCGGTTTCACCGGAACTTCCTTCCGGGCCGGTCCAGTCAGAAAAACCGCGGCGGATGAAACCTCTATATCAGGTCCTGGCTGGCGTGCTGCTTCTGCTGGCGGCGTTGGGGCTGTACCTGGTGTTGACAGGAAATCCCCCTCCTCCGCCAAAGATAAGTTCCACCAGCACCCCTTTGCAGACCAGCACCCCTTTAAAGACAGGAAAAACGGAAACGAAGGCTATCGCAACGGTGAACGTGGAAAAAGGTACCACCTTAAATGCACTGGCAAAACGACACTACGGCATTACCGACCTGCTCGTGCTCGACCTGATCCTGCAGGCCAACCCAA
>Ga0113563_10000667_pt1 | contig 17309 bp, 18 predicted proteins | sample Mud3Dept3metaG_FD_80117 | JGI IMG/M metagenome (GOLD analysis project Ga0113563, IMG submission 80117) | Freshwater wetland microbial communities from Ohio, USA, analyzing the effect of biotic and abiotic controls - Mud 3 Core 4 Depth 3... | ecosystem: Environmental > Aquatic > Freshwater >...
ATACTTGTACGGGTTGTCCATCTTCTTGAGCGTCGGGAGAAAATTCCTCTGGCTCGCATCCCGCATCCACATGGCGGTATGGGGGTCGACGGAGCCGATCGACAGGTATTCGGCCAGCCCTTCGACAAACCAGAGCGGGACCCGGGCCAATCCCTGGCCCATGCCGCCGCTCGGACCGCCCTCCGAAGTCATGTCGTATTGAAAGGCGTGCACGAGCTCGTGGCCGATGACGTGGTCCGTTTCGTAGGGCGAGGAGCCCACCGGCAGGATGATCCGGCGTTTGAAAGATTCGGTGACGCCGCCCGTTCCCTCCCCGATCAAACCGGAGAGGACCGTCGTCTGCTGAAAATGGGGGCTGCTGGAATACAGGATGAGCGGCTGGCGCCCCTTGAGCTCATGGCCGAGCATCCGCGAGATTCTCGCGTACCAGCGCTCGGCGAAGCGCGCCGATTCCTCGGCCACGCCCTTGAATTCCGGATAGTAGTAGACGTCGAAGTGTTTCGTCTTGATGATCCGGAAATCGAACCTCTGGTATTGGACCTTGTTGCGCCCGAAGTACTGGGCCTCGAGGGCCGGGCTCATAAGGAAAACGGCGAGGGCCGTAAGGAACACCCAGGCGAGGAACCTGATCTTTTGCGACATGGGTTCTCCTCCACATTCTCTCGAGCATGCGCTTTTGCGACCGCAAAGCCGCATCTTATTCCTATTAATCATATCAGATTAGTAGCCTTTGGACAACCGCTCGCTGCCGCGCCTGGGCTGTCCAAACCTTGTTCTTTCTCTCCCGAATTTTACCATATTATTCACGAGCATATTTGCAATTTTTGTGCCAGACCGGGGAGCACCATGCCCCTGAGAAAACCCGGGCGGGAACCGCCTCGCCCGTCCGGATGTCCCTCTCCGAGGACACCTGTCGCTTCTTCAAGCCCTATTTGGGAAATCGATTGAACCAGGCGATCTCCTCCAAGGCTTTCCTGGCCCTTTCCCGGGCCGGTTTTCCTTCAGCGTAGCCGACGGCCAGCAGGCAAACGATTTTGAACGAGCGGGGGATCCCCAAGAGCTTCCGGGTGCGGCGGGAGTTGAACCAGCCGATCCAGCACGTTCCCAAGCCGAGCTCCTCCGCTTGGAGGGCGAAGTGCTCTCCGGCGATGCCCATGTCGATGAGATAGAAGGAGATATCCTGGATCTGCTTCCCGATGCTGTTGGCCAAGAGATCGGGCCGGGCCAGCATCAAGACCAGCACGGGGGCCTTCGCGGCGAAACGGGAGAATGAATAGATCCCGGAGAAAGCGGCGCCGGCAAACCGTTCTTTGAGACCCGGCTCGTCGATGACCAGAAAACGCCAGGGCTGGACGTTCTCGGCCGAAGGCGCCAGCCGGGCGGCCTCCAGGCAGGCCAGGATTTTTTCCCGTTCGACCGGCCTGTCAACGTAGCGCCGGACACTGCGGCGGCTCCGGACGAGCTCCAGGAAGCCGGTCGGGGGCAGGCCCACGCTTTTCACATTCTTTTCAATATCACAAATCGGATTCCGGGGAAAGGGCCTTTGGTCCGGACGCCCGGCGGCCTTACGCTTTTCCGGGGTTTGGGCTAAAATGGTCCCCGCAGTGATCCTGAAATGCGCGGTGCATCGGAATGGGAGGAACGCCATGACAAAAAGAGTCCTGGTTTTTGTTTTCTTGCTACTTGCCGCCGGCGCAGCCGCCTCGGCCGCCGGGCCGGGCCGCTGGGGAATCGGACTCATCCTCTTTGACCCCTCCGGCCTCAGCGCCAAAGCCTGGCTCGGCCGGTCCGCCGCCCTGGCCGGCGGCATCGGCTGGTCGGCCGAGGAAAACCACTCCCTTCATCTTCATGTCGATTTCCTTTTCTACAGCCGCCGCCTGGCCTCCGACCGGAATCTTGATCTGGACTTCTATCTGGGCGCGGGAGGGAAGATCATCTTTCGGGATGACGACAACGCCTGGTTTAGGGTCCCGCTGGGCGTGGATTTTCTTCTCCGGAAGTCGCCGCTCAATTTTTTCTTCGAGCTTGTCCCCTCGTTCAACTTCTCCGAGATCAAATTGTCCGGGGCCATCGGATTCCGGTATGTTTTTGAGCGCTAAAAAAAGATTGCTTCCGGGGCGGTGTTTTGCTATAGTCGAGAAACGTCCGCCACGGACGTGCCTGTGATAAATTACGCGGAGGAGAAAACATGAGAAAGAAAACTGTTATCCTGCTCGCTTTGTTGCTCGTGGCCTTCGGCCTGTCGTCCTGCTCCAAAGCCACGGCTCCCAAGGCGGGATCGGCCAAAGCCGCGGACCTGCTGAACCTGCTCCCCGGCGATTCCAAGGGAGTGGTCGTCGTCGACGTCCACCGGATCATGCAGACCGAGGGCGCCGGCAAGGTTATTGCCGAGAACAAAAACAAGGCCAAGTATGACGAGTTCGTCCAGACGACCGGCATCGATCCCCAGAAGGATGTGTTTTATTTCGTGGGTGCCGCCCTGGGCGATATCGGGCAGAAGGAGATGGACGGCGTCGCCCTAGTCAACCTGAAATACGAAAAGGATAAGCTCCTGGCCCTTCTCAAGAAAGAGGGAGGGGAAATGACCACGGAGGAATACAGTGGATTGACCATCTATACGGGCGCCCCGAAAGACGAAAAGAAACCGGTCAGCGCCGTTTTCCTGGATGAGTCCAACATCCTGTTCGGCACGTCCCCGGCGGTCAAGAAATCCATCGACGTCCGCGAGAAGAAGGCTGATAATGTCTGGAAGAATCCGCAGATATCCGCCCTGCTCAAGGGGATGAACACGAACGCCATGTTCTGGGCGGGCTTCGCCGTTCCCCCGGACGCGATGAAGCAGGCTTCCTCCCAGAACCCGATGCTCGGCGCCTTCTCCAACATCCAAGCGATCGTCCTGTCCTTCGACTACAAGGACAAGAATGTCCTGGCCGAAATCAAAGCGATGAGCCCCGAGGAGGCCAACAACAAGCAGATGGCGGACGCCCTGAATGGCTTCAAAGCCCTGGGGGCGGGAGCCGCCGCCAAGGAGCCCCTTTTGGGAGAGGTCCTGAACACGATCGTAATCAGCTCGGCGCCCGATCATGTCAAGATTTCGGCGAGCCTTCCCGAAACCCTGATCGAAAGCCTCAGCCGGAAGATGAAGGTCAGCAAACCCCAGGAAGAACAGCCGCAGGAGCAGGAGCAGGAACAGGATTAGTCTTCGAGTTTATACTCTTTAATCGAGAATATCAGGCAGGCCAGCGCCAGGGCGACGGCCGCGATTACGAACAGCATCAGGAGGGCGAGACCCGGCGGGGTGGCTTCCAGGCGGAAAGTCAGGAAGGAGAATCGGCCCGGGGGGGCTGCCGGGAGGAATGACTTCAGGTAGTGGGCGATGGCCAGCCGCTGGGTGGACCCGGGGAAATACTGGATGACGTTCTCCCAGCCGAAGCTGAACAGCAGCCCGAAAAAGATCGAGCGCTTGAAGGTGCTGCCGAAAAAAGTGAAAAGAGCCCCATAGGCCGCCAGTCCGAGAATGAGCACCCCCAGATAGCGTCCCAGCTGCCCGTAGAGCGACAGATCGAGCAGCCGGTCGAGGTTGAGGACGAGGAAGGAAAACAGGAGGCCGAGGGTGACCATGCCCGTCGCGACCGCCGTGTAGGCGGCGTACTTGCCCAGCACCACGGCCGCCCGGGGGACCGGACGCGTGATGAGATAGGGCAGCGTCTTGCCTTCCACCTCCTCCGAACACACCGAGGTGCCGTAGAAAAGCGCCAGGATGAGGATGATCATCTGCAGATAAAAGAGCATGATCAGGTTGGTGAAGAGATAGGCTCCTTCCCGGGCCGTGTTTCCCGCGAAAATCTGGTTGAATTTGATGACCAGGGAGACCGCCACCGGGAGGAAGCTGAACAGGAAAAAGAAACGGGTTCGCCGGGCCTTCCTCCCCTGCCGGAAGAAGACCCCAAAGACGCGTCCCGCGGAACCCAGGAAGGACCTCAGCGAGACGGGGGCGTTAAACGTCATATTCATTTTCCTATGAGGTAATCGAATACGGCCTGAAGGTTATCGTCGGGCGAGGTGATTTCCTCGACCTCCGTCCGGTTCGCGACAAGTAGGGAGAGGAGAAGAGAAAAGAATTTGTCCCGGTTGTTCGTCTCCGCCAGGAGGGAGCGGCCGTCCGGTCCGAAGTGCACTTTCAGGACATATTCTTCCTGCAGGAGCTGGCCCGCCAGCCGGCGCGGGTCCGGGCAGCGGATCGATACCATGTGGGGGTGGGATTCGATGAGGTCGCGGATGTAATGGATATCGCCCTTGGCGAAGACCTTGCCCTGGTGGATGAGGATGATCGTCCGCGTGAGGGCTTCGATTTCGGGGAGCACGTGGCTCGAGACAATCACGGTCTTTCCCCTCTCCTTATAGGTTTTAATAAGGCGGATGAGTTTTCGCTTTCCGAGGGGGTCCAGTCCGCTCATCGGTTCGTCGAGGATGATGACCTCGGGATCATGGGCGATGGCCTGGGCGAACTTGAGCCGCTGGCGCATGCCGCGGCTGTACGCCCGGATCAGGCGGTCCTTGTCGGCGCCGAGCTCGACGATGTCGAGCGCCTCTTCCGCCCGGGTCCGTGTTTCTTCCGGAGAGAACCCCTGCAGTTTGAGAAGGCTCGTCAGGAAGACCCAGCCGCTCATCTCCTCGTAGAAGGAATCGTGCTCCGGGCAATACCCGATCCGGCTGAAGAGCGATGGGTTTCTCTGGACTTTCTGGTCAAAGATGCGGACGGTGCCGATACTCGGCCTGATCTGTCCCGTAATGAGTTTGAGAAACGTCGATTTCCCGGCCCCGTTGGGCCCCAAAAGGCCGGTGACGCCGGCCTCGATCTCCAGAGTGACGTCGCTCAACCCGAGGACATTGCCGTACCATTTGGACAGCTTCGAGGTGGCGATCACGGCCGTCATTTGACGACCTCCACCCCGCGGATTTTCCTGTTCAAGACGACGGCGGCCGCCAGGGCAAAGGCCAGGAGAACCGCCAGGGACCAATACCAGGGCACGGCATAGGCCGGCTTCAGCCGGAAGAACCAGGCTCCGACCTGCTGGAGGTTGGCGCTGAGCGAGAGGAGCGCATAGGCCGGCTTTTTGTAATTCTCGTAGAAGAAACCGAAGAGAATGTTGGAGAGGAGATAGACGGCGAAAATCAGAATGGAGACATACCTTCTGTTCTTGCTCAGCGACGAGAGAAGGAGCGTGTAGGCGCAGAAAAAGCCCGTCACGAACAGGGAATAGCCGATGACCGCGAGCGGCAGCCAGGGATAGTCGGCCAGAAAGCGGAAGCTGCCGGCGAAGAGCAGCTTGAAGACGATGAACAGCAGGCCGGGGACGAGCGTCAACAGGAGCAGGAAGAAAACGATCACATTGGCTTTCCCGATGAGATAGCCGCTTTTGCTCAAGGGGCGGGAGAAATAAAGCTGGAGCGAGTTGTGCTTCAGGTCGTCGGAGATCAGGCCGGCCCCGCCGACCACCAGGATCATCACCATCATGAACAGCAGGAAATCGCCGCAGAGATAATTCTTGAAATAGAGCGGGTTGACTTCGAGGAACTGCCTGTTCCCCCGGAGCATGTACTGGAAATCCTGGATCCTCTCCGAGATGTAGATGCCTGCCAGGAAGACGACGGCCGGAACGAGTGAGCTGAAGAGGATAAACTTGAAGTTCTTTTTCCGGAAGGCCAGGCGGATCCCCAGCCCGGTGATCGGAGCCCAGGAGAATCGGCGCTCCTTGAGCTGGCCGTCCCAGTGAGCATATCCCTTCTCCCGGATGGTCATCAGTCGACTCCCACCGACCGGGCGAAAAGATCCTCGAGCGAAGTCCGGCTGCGGACGAAATGGCGCACCTGAACGTTCTCTTCCCGGGCCACCCGGAAGATCTCGCGGGTATCCAGGTCCGCCGGCACGTAGGCTTTAATGAGCTTGTCTTCGGTCTCTTCAACCCGGCAGCCCAGCGCCTTGATCTTGGCCCCGAACCCGTCCCCGTCCCCTTTGATCCGGATCTCGTACAGGCGGTAGTTGAGCTCCCGGAGCTCGGCGAGCTTTCCCTGCGACGCCAGCCGGCCCTTGTTCAGGATGACGACCTCCGAGCAGACCGTCTCGATGTCCGGGAGGATGTGGGAAGAGATCAAAACGTGGATGTCCTTCTTGGACGATATGTCCTGGATGAGCTCGAGGATTTCCTTCCTCCCCTGCGGGTCCAGGTTGCTTGTCGGTTCGTCCAGGAAGAGAAGCCGGGGATCATGGACAATCGATTGGGCCAATTTCAGCCTCTGCTTCATGCCGGCGGAGTATTCCTCGAGCTTCCGATAGCGGGATTCCCCCAGCCCGACGTAATAGAGGACATCATGGGCCCGCTTCATCGCCTCTTGCCGGGGCATGCCGGAGAGCTCCCCGAAGTGGGCCGTGAAGGTCACGGCATCCATTCCGGGGATCAGGCAATCGTCTTCCGGCATGTAGCCGACATGGCGGCGGATACGGTTCTGCTCCAGCCGGATATCAAACCCGAGAACCCGTCCCGAGCCGCGCTGGGGCGCCAGGAATCCAAGGAGGATGCGGAGCAGGGTGCTTTTCCCGGCGCCGTTCGGTCCCAAGAGACCGACGGCTCCTTCGCCGAGGTTCAGGTTGATGCCGTCGAGAGCCCTGACGGAGCCGTAGGAGAAATGAAGATCGGAGATTTCAGCGATCATTTCTTTTCAGTCGGCGTCCTCTTCAACGACCTCTTTCCTTAATACGTGACTCCGCCCGGAGAAGTTCAGGCGGGAGGCGTCGCGTCGGCAGAGAACCTGTGTGCCCAGGCCCTCGACAAGGGCGCGATATGCTCTCTCAATGCGGTCCCAATTGTGTTCCCGGTCCAGGGACCAGTGCCGGCCCATGACCGTGACGACCTCGCCGAGGCCCAGTTCCCGGCCCATCTCCTGAACCTTTTCGACATAGATGGCGCCGCTCTCGGGTTTCTCCCCTCGGCGCCCGATAAACCCGTGGATGTAGACCTCGGCCACGCCCTGTTCCTTGGCCATCCGCATGAGGGCGAACAGATGATCGAGCGTGCCATGGGAGCTGTAGTGGGAGATAATACCCATGAGATGAAGAGGCTTGGTCTTCTTTTTGGCCTCCGCCATCGCTGCCAGAAAGGCGGGGTTTCTAAAAAAGCTCCTGTCCGCGACCGCCCGGTCTATCCGGACCCGGTCCGAGAAAATCCTCCTTCCCGCCCCGAGATGAAGATGCCCCGCCTCGCTGTTCCCCACCGTCCTGTCGGGCATGCCGACGGCGGCTCCGGCCGCCTCGAGAACGCCGTGGGGGAATTCCGACCAGAGCGCGTCGAAATGGGGCGTCTGGGCCTCGCGGATGATATTGCCGTAGGCATCCTCTCTCCAGCCCCAGCCGTCCAGGATGAGGAGCACCAGCTTCCGCCGGCGCCTCCGGCCCGCGGCATCGACGATCAACGACTCTCCCGTCATTTCGGGCGCTTTGTCAAGGCCCAAGAGTCCGAGAACGGTCGGCGCCACATCCGCCAGCTCTCCCCCGGCCCTCAGGCCGATTTTCTCAGGGCCGGAGAAATCCGCGATGATAAACGGCACGGGGTTTCTGGTGTGACCGGTGTTGATCGAGCCGTCCGGGTAGAGCCATTCCTCGACGGTCCCATGATCGGCGGTGACAATGAGCGTGGACTCGCGGCGCCGGCATTCGGCGACGATCTTTCCCAGTGCGGCATCGGCGGCGCCGACGGCCCGAAGGACGGCGGCACGATCTTCGATATGTCCCACGACGTCCACGTTGGCCAGGTTGGCGATGACCACGGGGTAGGCGGGATCATTGATCTTCGCGATGACTTCCCGGGTGACTCCGGCCGCGTTCATCTCCGGCGTCTGGGCGTAGGACCGGGCTCCCTGGGGCGAGGGCACGATGAACCTCTCCTCGCCTGGAAACAGCTCGCCGTTCTTCCCGTTCAGGAAAAACCCGATGTGCACCGCCTTCTCGGATTCCGCCACTTTGGCCACCCGGAGCCCCGCCCCCGTCAGCATTTCCACCAGTGTATTCCGGATTTTCTCTTCGGCCGGGAAGGCCACACCGACCTCGAGGGAAGGGTCATAGGTGATCATCGAGACAAAATGGAGCCGCAACAGTTGCCCGCGATCAAAATGCGCAAACTCCGGGTTGATGAGGCTTTGGGTCAGTTCGACTTCCCTTTCTCCCCGGATATCGTAGAAGATGAGGCTCGCGCCGTCGCCGATCCTCCCCCGGGGCCTGCCGCGACGGTCCACCGTGACGATCGGCTCCAGAGCTTCGTCCTCCTGGCCGAGTGCATAGGCCTCCCGGATGGCTGCGGCCAGCGAAAGTTCACGGAATTGCGGCTTCATGGGCATCCTCGGCAACGGCTAAAAGAAGGAGTACTATAGGCAAGGCCGCCGGCCATGTCAACTTCAGTTCTGGCCGGGGAGACGGGGCCCCGATCCTTTAATAAAACGGGATAATGGCTTCTACTCCGGGAGCTTCAATTCCAAAAGAGCGGCCGGGTCGACCCGGCGGCCCTGAAGCCTGGCGGCCCAGTGGAGATGCGGTCCCGTCGACCGCCCCGTGCTGCCGGCCAGGGCGATAACGGCCCCTTTCTTGACTTCATCTCCGCGGCCGACTTTGAGGCTTGAAAAATGGCAGTAAAAAGTGAAGAGTCCCAGGCCGTGGTCGATGATGACGGTCTTGCCGGAAAAGTAGAGGTCCTTGGCCAGGACCACTCGTCCCGAATTGGAGGCCCGGACCGGAGACTCGTTTGGGGCCGCAATATCCACGCCGGAATGGCTCGATCGCGGCACGTTGTTATAAACCCTTCTTTCGCCGAAATTCCGAGCCATCTCGCCGGGATGAGGGAGCTCGAAAGCACCCTCCCCCAGCCACCGGCTCGAGCTTATGCTGTAGGCCAGCTCCACAATCTCCGCTTCCCTCTGGATGCGGTCCAGGACTTCGGGGGGCGGGCGGACATACTGCTCTTTGACCCACAGCTTCTTGACCGGGAAGCCCCGCTCGGCAACCTGCACCCTGTGAGTCAGCCGGCTCTTCCGGCCGTCCTCGAGGAAGGCCGTCATTTCGAGGTCATAGGGCCCCGGCTTGAGTCCCAGGTCAAGACCGATCAGCGCAAATCCCTCGAGTCCCTGATCGCTTGAGCCCAGTTCATACGCGGTATCCTGAAAAAGGACCAGGACCTTCCTGACGCCGGGCTGCGGAACAAGCCTGATGAGCATTATGCTCCCGGGTTCGATCACCGGAGCGACGATTTCGATTTCGCCCCCGCTCGGCAGTTGCAGGGACTGGAACCCGCCCTCGAAAACCGCGGGGAGGCAAAGGCTGAAGCCGAGCACCCATCGGCCGGCCCGTTGGGATCCTCGAGATTTCCTCAATCTTGTCGGCACCGAAATCCTGTCAAAAGGCAATACTGAGCGTAAGAGCCCGCCGGCCTCGTGAACTCTGGAAACCCAGACTCACCGACCGTTTGTCTCCCGGCCGGTTGAGGCGGGCGATCTTTCGGGCCACGAAGTAACCCAAGGCGGAACCGATGAACACATCGGAAGCCCAATGTTTGTTATCGTGAACCCGGGAGAAGCCGGCGAGGGCGGCCAGGCCATAAGCGGCCAAGTCGACAAGTCCGCTCCTCGACTGAAGAGCGATCGCCGTGGCTACGGAGAAAGCGGCCGCCGCATGTCCCGAGGGAAGCGACCAGAAGCGGCTTTTCAGCGAAAAAGGATGGAAACTGCCGCTCGATTCCCCGCTATACGGCCGGGCCCGTCCCACAATAACCTTTGTCGTCCAGACAAGAAAGCTGGCCGTAGCCAGACTTTCCAAGCTCAGGAGGGCCGTCTTTCTCCAGCCGTCGTCATGCCCTATCGCTCCGGCCGCATAGACGGCGGCGGAGATCCCGACGAGCACCGCCCCGTCCCCGAAGGCCTTGAAAAAAGAAGAAGCCCGGTCGGACGATTCATCTCGCCTGGCTTGAGCCCAATCCTGGATATCCCGGTCAAAGGCCATGACGATAAGCCCGGTTCCGGAAACCGCCGCCAAGGTGAGGAGATCGGAACCTCGCCACCGCGCCGGGGCGCCGACCACGCGACCGAAATCGCGACCGAACCGGGTCAAAAACGCCCGGTCGAGCTTGTTCTCTTCCCCCGTCTCCCCGCCTGAAAGCCGCGATGTCCCTCCGACCGTTCCCGATAACAACCCCCCGATGAGGAGGAGTCCGGCGGCGCGGCGGAATCTAGGCCAGAGGGACAGCCGGTCCATGCGCCGCTCCTTCCCCCGCCATTCTCGATTCGATGACCTGAACGGTCCGGGCGGTGGCTCCCTGGATGGAGTTCAGCACCTGCCGGGCCTTTCGGCCCATTTCCTCCAGGGCCTTTTTATCCTTCATCTTGAATATCTCTTCCAGCTCTTCTTGCCCGTGGATAATTCTGGCAGCTCCCGAACGGACAAAAAGCTCGGCCAGGTCGGCGAAATTATCCATGTGCGGGCCGAAGCAGAGCGGCGCCCCGTAATATGCCGGCTCGAGCAGGTTCTGTCCTCCGTGAGAGACGAGACTGCCTCCCACAAAAGCCAGGTCCGCCAGGGCATAAAACTTGGCCAATTCGCCGATCGTATCCAGGATAAGGACCTGCCAGGGTTTGCCGGGTTCCGCTCCGGTCCTCTTCATCGCTCTCAAGCCGGCCCCCACGGCCGCCTTCTCCACCTCGGCGGACCTCTCCGGGTGCCGGGGCGCCAGAACCAGCACGACCTCGGGCCCATCCTTTCTGGCTGCGGCGAAAGCCTCCAGGATCATGGCCTCCTCGCCGCGATGCGTGCTTCCCGCTACAATAATCCTCTGGTCGTGAGAGAGCCCGAAACCCGCCCTCAGCCGCGCCTTCTCTTCCCCGCTGACCGGAGGGAGCCGGAGGTCGACCTTCAGGTTTCCGGCAACTTCAAGTTTTTGCCGGTCGATTCCGATCCGCTCCAGGCGCTGCAAATCCCTATCGGTCTGGACAAGGAAGCAGTCGATATTTCCCAGCACAGGCAAGATGAGCTTCCTCCACCGGTGGTATCTTTCGAAGGAGCGCTGGGATATCCGCCCGTTGATCAGGACAACCGACCGGCAGTGCCTCCGGGCCTGCCGGAGAAGCTGCGGCCAGAATTCCGATTCGGCGAGGACGAACATTTGGGGCTTAAGGGCAGCGAAAAACCGGCGGACGACCCGGCTGAAATCGAGGGGGACGAAAAAGATCTCTTCCGCTTCCGGAAGGGCCTTCCTGGCGATCTCGTATCCGGATTTTGTCAAGGTTGAAAAATAGATCGGCCAGTCCGGATGCCTGGCCCGGAGCTCGGAGACGAGACGGCGAAGGCTGAGGACTTCGCCGACCGAGACGGCATGAATCCAGAGCGATGGGACATTCGGCTTGGTCGCCGGCAGCTTCAACCCGAGACGGTTCCGCAGGAAAAGGCTCTGTTTTTTGAGAAGCCTCATCCGGATGAAATGCCCGGGCGCATAGAAGAGAAGCGCCAGAAAAAGAAAAACGGAATACAATCCGTACACGCCTGAGGAATATACTAAAATCGTCCCGGCGGCGCAAGGGACTTGCCGGAGGGCGTGAATTCTGCTATCCTTATGACCCTCCCTGGTTTAAATCACCCGGATGGATCAAACGAAAGGATAAGCGCATGGCCGAAGAAAAACAGGAGCAGGCCCAGGACAAGCCCAAGAGGGGCAAAAAAATCAACAAGATGTCCATGGCCGAGATAGAGAAAGCCTTGGAAGGGCTCAAGAGCTCCCAGGGCGGCCAGGCTTCCCGCTACGCCCGCGAGCTGGCCCGGCGACGGGAGACACTCAGAATCGGCGGGAAATAAGGGCCGGGGGACCTCTCCCTCGACGTTTTCCTGCTGAAAATACGCGATTTACATTCGGGGACTAATCTGATAACATGTGACCGAACGGAGGAGTAGAGAGAGTGCTAAGCAAAGAATCGAAGACCAAGATCATCGGGGACAACCGGCTTCAAGCCAATGACACCGGCTCTCCCGAAGTCCAGATCGCCCTGCTGAGCGAGCGGATCAATTTCCTTTCCGGCCACCTGGGCTCCCATAAGAAGGACTTCACTTCCCGGGTCGGCCTGATGCGGCTTGTCGGCAAGAGAAAGAGGCTTCTGAGCTACCTGAAGCGCGAAGACCCCGCCCGCTATGACCAGCTGATCAAAAAGCTGAGCCTGCGTAAGTAGACTCCCACCTGGATAACACCCATGTCTGAAACCATCGTCCTGGAAATCGGCAACCGACCCCTCTCGATTGAGATCGGCAAGATCGGCCGTCAGGCCGACGGATCCGCCCTGGTCCGACTGGGCGAGACGATCATGTTCTGTACCGCGACCTCGAAGAAGGAAGTCAAGGAGCCGAAGCCATTCCTTCCCTTGATCGTCGATTACAGAGAAAACACCTACGCCGCCGGCAAGATCCCCGGCGGGTTCTTTAAACGGGAGGGCCGCCCGTCAGAGCGTGAGATCCTGGTCAGCCGGCTGATCGACCGACCGATCCGCCCGCTCTTCCCCGATGGGTATTTCTTCGACACCCAGATCGTCGCGCTGCTTCTTTCGGCCGACCTGGAAAACGAGCCCGACACCCTGGGGGTTATCGGTGCCTCCGCCGCCCTCTATTTTTCCGATATTCCGTTCGAAACCCCTTTGGGGGCGGTGAAGGTCGGTCTTGTCGAGGGGCAGTTTGTGATCAACCCGACGGCCGCCCAGCTCGAAAAAAGCCCGCTCAACATGACCGTCGTCGGTACCGACCAGGGCATTATCATGATCGAGGCCGGCGCCGTCGAGATCGAGGAAGAGAGGATGGTCGAAGCGGTTGCGCTGGCTCAAGATCCGATCCGCCGGATCATCGATGCCCAGAAAGATCTCTATCGGAAGCTCGGCCTCAAGAAACGGGAGTTTGCCGTCCAGGCGGTGGACGCCGGCAAGGCGGGCGAGATCGAGAAGCGGATCTCGGCCGACCTCCTCGCCGCCATCCAGGTCTCGAAAAAAAAGGAGAGCGAGATGGCGACCGAGCGCCTGCTCAAGTCGCTCCTCGCTGAAATTCCCGCAGAAAACGAAGCCGAAATCCGCGCTACTAAAGAAATATTCTACGACCTGGAAAAGAAGCTCGTCCGCGACCTCGTCCTGAATCAGGGTCGGAGGTCCGACGGCCGCGGCTTCGATGATATCAGGCCCATCTCCATCGAAGTGGGGCTCCTGCCCCGGACTCACGGGTCCGCCCTCTTCACGCGCGGCGAAACACAGTGTCTCGCCACCGTGACCCTGGGCACCTTCGAGGATGTCCAGAGGCTGGACGGGCTGGGAGAAGAAGCCGAGAAACGCTTCATGCTCCACTATAATTTCCCGCCGTTTTCCGTGGGCGAAGTCTCTTTCCTGCGCGGGCCGGGAAGGCGGGAGATCGGGCACGGCGCCCTGGCCGAGAAATCCATCCTGCCGGCCATTCCCGGAGCCGAAATCTTTCCCTACACGGTTCGCATCGTCTCCGATATCCTGGAATCGAACGGCTCTTCGTCGATGGCCACGGTTTGCGGCGGCGTCCTGGCCCTCATGGACGCCGGAGTGCCTCTCTCGATGACGGTGGCCGGGATCGCCATCGGCCTCGTCGCCGAAGGAAACCGGTATGCGCTGTTGACGGACATCGCCGGCCTGGAGGACCACCTGGGCGATATGGACCTGAAGGTGACAGGGACGGAAAAGGGCATCACGGCGATTCAGCTTGACCTCAAGATTCCGTCCATCGGGATGGATGTCTTCCGGGAAGGCCTGGCCAAGGCGCGGGCCGCCCGGATTCAGGTCCTGGCGAGGATGAGGGAAGCCCTGGCCTCGCCCCGACCCGAGATCTCCCCTTACGCCCCCCGGATCATCACCCTTTTCATCAACCCCGAAAAAGTGGCGGATGTCATCGGGCCGGCCGGGAAGATCATCAAGAGGATCATTTCCACGACTAAAGCCAAGATCGACATAGAGGAAGGCGGCAAGATCATCATCGCCTCGACGGACATGCAGGCCGCGGAAAGAGCCCGGGAGATGATCCGCGAGATCACCCTGGAAGCCGAGGTCGGCAAGGTCTACAACGGGAAGGTCGTGCGCATCGAGGAATACGGCGCCTTTCTCGAGATCCTGCCGAACATCATCGGCCTGCTTCATGTCTCGGAGATCGCCCACAGCCGCGTCAAGAGCGTCCGGGATGTCCTCAAGATGGGGCAGATGCTTGAGGTCAAAGTCATCAGCATCGACGAGGACAACAAGGTCCGGGTCAGCCGCAAAGCGCTCGAATCCGCCCCGGGACCCTCGTCCGAGTCGGGGGGAGAACGGGAGGCCTATCCGCGGCGGAAGCCGTATCACCGGGATGACCGCCGCCCCGGAGACAAGCGCCGATACTGAATTCAATTCTATAACGAGGCAACCATGGCCGGCCTCAGGCAGAGAAAAAAGGGATTCACCCTGGTCGAGATGCTGGTCACCCTGACCATCCTGGCCATCCTGGCCGCGGCGGTCCTGCCGCTGGCGAAAACCGCCGTCAAGCGGGAGAAAGAAATCGAACTGAGGCGCAACCTGAGGATCATCCGCGAGGCCATCGACGCCTATAAAAAGCTGGCGGACGAAAAAAAGATAGAGCTCGAAGAGGAACAGGAAGGCTATCCGCCGGACCTGGAGACGCTGGTCAAAGGCGTCGAGGTCAAGGCCCAACAATCGGAACCCCAGTTGGGCGGAGGCCTGGACCGCAGGCCGGCCCAGACCACCGAGGCCGAAGAAAAATTGGTCAAGTTCCTGCGGCGGATTCCCCGGGACCCGATGACAGGTTCCACGGATTGGGGGCTGCGGTCATACCAGGACGAACCGGACTCGGATGATTGGGGAGGCGAGAATGTCTATGACGTCTACAGCAAGAGCCCGGGGACAGCTTTGGACGGGACCAAGTATAAGGACTGGTGAGATGAAACGCAGACAGGAGGGCGCGGTTCGCCCGGGGTTCACCCTGATTGAGATCATCATCGTCTTCGCGCTGATCGGAATACTCGTGGGCTTGGCCCTCCCCCGCTACCAGCACTCCCGTCGGCGGGCCCAGGAGTCGGTGCTCAAGGAAGACCTCTACGTGATGAGGAAATTGATCAACGAGTATTACACCGACAAGGGAAAGTATCCGGCCACGCTCCGGACTCTGGTCGAGGAGAACTACCTCCGCACGCTGCCCATCGACCCGATGACGGGCTCGGCCGAGACCTGGCAGGAAATCAAGGACCAGCCCTCCTATGAGGAAATGGTTCCGGGAGTGGAATACGGCATCGTCGATGTCCGCTCCGGGTCTCAAGCGAAAGCCCTGGACGGGACAACTTATGATACCTGGTAGTCCATGACGGACGCTCGCCCCGGCTATGTTCTGATCATGCTTCTTTTCATCGTGACCGCGATGGGCATCGGCCTGCTGGTCGCGGTGCCGGTCTGGCAGACTCAAATCCAGAGGGAGAGAGAGGAAGAGCTGATCTTCCGGGGAAAGCAGTACGTCGAGGCGGTGCGGCTCTTTCAGGTCAAGAAGCCCGGCACATTTCCCAAGAGCCTGGAGGAACTGGTCGAAGAGAAATGCCTGCGGCGGCCGTATCGGGACCCGATGAATATGGAGGGAGATTGGAACGTCATCATCCTCCCCCAAGGAGTCCCGGGAGCTCTGGCCCGCTCCCGCCGACTGGGGGCTCCCGGCCGGGCCGGACAGCGGCAGGAACAAGGGGAGGCCGGCCAATCATTCGCGGTCCAGAGCATCCTGGTCGCTCCTCAAAGTGCCCTGCCGTCCATCCGGAATGCCCAGATTATCGGCGTCGTCAGCTCATCCACCAAGAAATCGTTCCGCCTCTATAATGACGCCGAGAGCTATGACAAGTGGCTTTTTTTCTACGGCCAGGATCCCAAACAGACTCCGGAGATCATCTATTACGGCCAGGAAACCACCCCTAAAGGCGAGCAGAATAAAGAAGACGTCGGTGATCAAGACCTCTAAATGAAGTCGATTCTGATCGTGGCCGGAGAAAGCTCGGGGGACAAGTATGGCGCGGACGTCGTCCAGGAATTCAAAAAACAGCACGCGGATGTGGTCTTCTTCGGTGTCGGTGGGGAGCGCCTGGCCGAGCAGGGGGTGGAGCTTTGCGGTTCCCTCGAGGAGCTGAACGTCGTCGGGATTTTCGAGGCTTTTAGCCATCTTCCCCGGATCCGCCGCGCCTTCCGCAGGCTAGAAAAGGAAGTTCAGGCCCGAAACCCGGCCGCGGCCGTTCTCATCGACTCGCCGGACTTCAACTTGCGGCTGGCCAAGCGGCTGGCCCGGAACGCGATTCCCGTGCTTTACTATATCAGTCCCACGGTCTGGGCGTGGAGAAGCGGCCGCCTCAAGACAATCCGGAAAGCCGTCAGCCGGATGTGTCTCATCTTCCCTTTTGAAAAAAAGATATACGATGAGAGCGGCATCCCGGCCGTCTTTGTCGGCCACCCCCTCAGGGACAAGGTCAAAGCCCGCCTGACCCGCGACGAATTCCTGGCCCGGCATTCTCTTCTTCCGCGAGCGCACATGATCACTCTGCTCCCGGGAAGCCGGCCGTCCGAGATCAAGAACCATCTGCCCGTGCTGCTCGAGACCGTCCGCCGGCTGAGGACGGACCTCGACGTCCATTTTCTTCTTGTGCTGGCGGAGACGATCAACCGGGACACCCTCGACCGGCTCCTGCCCCGCGGCGAGCCGGGAATCCATGTCCTCAGCAAGGACGGCTACGAGGCCATCGCCCATTCCGACCTGGTCCTGTCTTCCTGCGGCACCGCTACGCTGGAGACCGCACTTTTGGGAACCCCGCTCATCGCTTTCTACCGCCTCTCTCCCCTCACCTATTATCCCTTTCGCCGGCTCGTCCGGGTTCGCTCCTACAGCATCGTCAACATCCTCGCGGGCAAGGAGTTCGTGCCCGAGCTCATCCAGCGACGCTTCAATGCCTCTGAGCTCGTCCGGGAAGCCCGGGCGCTTCTCCTATCCGAAGACAGAAAGGCGGCGATGAGAGCGGAGTTCCGGCATGTTGCGGACCGTCTTGGGGAGGGGAAGGCCGCCGAGGGTGTAGCCCGGGAGCTCGAAAAGATCGTCTTTCCGCCCCACCCCTGAATGGCCCGCACACCTTGCAACACCCCATGGGGTTGATATAATGGCTCGAGATGGAAGAGCTCCTGATGGAAGGAGGAGAACATTGAAAAGAATATTCTGGTGGGCTGGG